>ERZ773008.3035-NODE-3035-length-10529-cov-2.731239_pt1 | contig 10529 bp, 9 predicted proteins | sample MGYA00580664_ERZ773008 | MGnify/ENA primary metagenome ERZ773008 (study PRJEB29015, sample SAMEA2738016) | human oral metagenome | biome: human oral; feature: human-associated habitat; material: dental | place: China | collected 2048 ... | reverse complement strand
GGAGGTGAAGACAATGTTAGATGAATTATTATCAAAAATTAAAAGCTACAATCCAAATACAGATGTTGAAAAAATTACAAAGGCATATAATTTTACTAAGGAATGTCATGAAGGTCAATTTAGAAATTCCGGAGAACCGTATTTTATTCATCCGGTTGCAGTAGCTAATATTTTAGCTGATTTATATATGGATGATGCTACAATTATTGCAGGTCTTATGCATGATATTCTTGAGGATACTGAAGTTACCTTTGAAGAGATGTCAGGAATGTTTGGTGAAGAAATTGCAAATCTGGTAGATGGAGTCACAAAACTTAAAAAAATTAAGTATCAAAGTAAGCAAGAATCTCAAGCGGATAATTTGAGAAAGATGCTTTTAGCTATGAATTCGGATATTAGAGCTTAGAGCTTCTGGAAATAACAGAGCAGAGGATTATGCTAAGAAATTCCCTTCTGCAGAGTTCCACGCAGGCAAACGCCCTTGGGAAGTGAAGTGCGACATTGCATTCCCTTGTGCTACTCAAAATGAGCTCCACTTGGAAGATGCTAAGAAATTAGTAGATAATGGAGTGATTTGCGTAACCGAAGCTGCAAATATGCCTTCTACTTTGGATGCGATTAACCACTTCTTAAGTAATAAGATTTTATTCTCTCCTGGTAAGGCATCCAACGCAGGTGGCGTAGCTACTTCTGGTCTTGAAATGACGCAGAACTCTATCCGTCTCAACTGGTCTTCCGAAGAGGTAGATGCTAAACTCAAAGAGATTATGATGGGTATCCACAAGGCTTGCCGTGATTATGGAAAAGAAGAAGACGGCTATGTAAACTATGTGAAAGGAGCTAATATCGCTGGCTTTGTAAAAGTAGCAGAAGCGATGCTCGCACAAGGTGTAGTATAATTTACTTTTTGTATCATCATAATAATTTTGAGAGGTGGTCTGTTTATTACAGGCCGCCTTTTATTGATGGTAAAATCCTTTTTAAGAAGAAGTCTCAAGCAGTATAAATAAAAAATCCTCTCCATTTAAAGAGAGGATTTTTTTATTGAATCTGAAATTCCTATGGAGTTACTTTACTATTTTCATTTCTTTGATGAGATGCCCAGCTCCACCATAAACATCGATTACCCAGAGTACGAATCGGGAGTCAACATTAATGGTTCTCTGCAGTGCAGGGTCAAAGATAATATCCCCGCTAAGCGCTTCTGAGTTTCCGTCAAATGCAAGACCGATGAGGTTACCATCCGCATCCAGAATTGGGGAACCAGAGTTGCCTCCTGTAATGTCGTTATCAGACAGGAAGTTCAGGTGCAGTTGGTTTGTCTTTTTATCGGCATAGTCACCAAATTTCTTGCTTGCCATCAGGTCGAGGAACCTCTGAGGGAGGTCAAACTCCTCATCACCTTTTTTGTACTTGGCAAGGATTCCTCTTTGGTCTGTGTAGAAGTTGTCTTTCTCGGAGATGCCGTTGTACTGTCTATCGGTGCGCTGAGGAAGCGTTGTAACTTTACCATAAGTAAGCCTCATCGTAGAGTTAGCATCTGGATAGAATGCTTTTTTAGGTTCTGACTTGATGAGCCCATTGAGGAATACCCGTGTATTTTCTTGGAAGAACTCATCTATCTTCTCATATTTTGCAGCGAGTTCTTTACTGTCTTCCACATATCCATCGGCTAATTTCAGTAGTGGGTCTGAGTATAGCTTTATCTTATCAGGATTGTTAAGGAAATGCTCCGCAGACTTCTTATTGGCAAATACAGATGAGTATGCAAGGTTAGAGAGTTTGTTGATATCTAATGCCTTTAGCGTAGGCGAAGCCACATCTGCTGCTACTCTTTTTCGGTAGAGGTCTACCATTTGTACGAGCATATCGCCTTCCAGTTCTACATTAAATTTCTCATAAATCTTATTGATGCTCTCCTGTACTTTAGCTTTCATTGCTGATTTGCCTGCGTTATCCTGGTCTACATAGGTTTTGAACAGGCTTCCTAAGCTATAGGCTACAGAGATATACTTCGCATTTCTTTGGAGTTGCATAGCGTAGTTTCTCTCTACATTTCTGTTGGATGACTGCTTGTAGTAGCCTTCAATATCTTTCAGTACGCCACCATATACAGCATCATTTGCTGGTTGGAGAGCCCATTGGAGGTACTTTTGTTCTACGGCTTTTTTCCCGCTGATGGTTTTATTGCTCAGTACAGCATCTATTGTTCCCTGTCGGTTTTTCCAGTAATTGGCTACGGAAGCATACTGAGAAGCATAGTTAAGACTCGTTGCGTGGTCTTTGTCCATATACTTTTTCATTACATCCATAGCGGTTTTAGAGGCTTCTACCCAAGCTGGATAGTCTCTGAACACGAGCTGCTCTATACCATAGGAGGTGAGGTATCTATTGGTTCTCCCTGGGTAGCCCATAATCATTGTATAGCTGCCTTTATCATACCCTTTTATAGACACTGGGAGGGAGTGTTTTGGGGTGATGGGCTTATTGGTATGAGCATATTCTGCTGGGTTGCCATTTGCATCTGCATATACTCGGAATACGGAGAAGTCAGCCGTATGTCTTGGCCATTCCCAGTTGTCTGTATCACCACCGAATTTGCCTAATGAGGCAGGAGGAGTACCTACGAGTCTTACATCTTTAAAGTCTTGATAGATGAAGTAGTAGAATTCATTTCCATTAAAGAAGTCTTTCACCACTACGGTATATTTACCATTTTCGGAGTTCTCCTGCTGTATTGCCTTGTATTCGGCATCAATAATCTCTTTTCTCTCTTTTGCAGAAAGCCCAGTTTGTAGCTTGGCATTTATGCGCTGGGTAGCATCACCCATTCTTACCAGAAACCTTACGGAAAGCCCTGGCGCAGGGATTTCTTCGCTGTAGTTCTTTGCCCAGAAGCCGTTGTTTAGGTAGTCTTTATCTGGTGTAGAGAGCGCTGCAATATTCCCATAACCGCAGTGATGGTTGGTAAATAGCAGTCCTTGGCTGGATACAATCTCCGCAGTACAGCCTCCGCCGAACTGCACGATGGCGTCCTTCAAACTGGAATTGTTTACCGAGTAGATTTCCTCAGGTGTGAGGTGCAGCCCTTGCTTCTGCATATCCACTCCATTCAGTCTTTTGATAAGCATAAGGAGCCACATTCCCTCATCGGCTTTTATCTGTAAAAAGCTAAGGAGAAAAGTAGCTAATAAAAAGATTCTTTTCATAATGATGAATAATTTATTTTGCCCGCTAAAATAGGAATTTTAAGTGATATGAGTACATTTAGCTACTGGCTATTGGCTTTTAGCCCACTGCGTGGGGAGCACTTATTTAATTATATCCGTTTAAAGGTGCGCCATCTTCTTTTTTACTTGAAAATTGGTACTTATCCCAACGAGCCTCCCCGCAAGCAACTATGAACTGAGCATAACTACTCAGTTTAGCAGTGGTAAAAATGTCTTCCTTAAAGAGCCTCGCACAGATATTTTAGACACTACAATAGTCCTCTCCTAATTCATTGTAGGAAAGTACTACTTTCAATAGCCACCCTATCACGAGAGTGATAGGGTGGCTATCATTATAGTGATAGAGTGGCTATCCTTACCGTGATAGACTGTCTATCCTTCCCCGATACAGGAAGCCACCCTTCCCTGAGACGGGAAGCAGTAGGCGATAGCTGGCTTATGGCTTGTAGCTATTGGCTAAGTGCCTGCCACGCCAGTGGCCTAAGTGCCACACCGGCTACGGTGTTAGCGGGTAAAGAGGAGTTCGCGGTATTTGGTCATTGGCCAGAGTTCGTCATCTACCATCATTTCGAGGGAGTCGGAGGCGTGGCGAATGGTATCAAACAGCGGTTTTACACGGTTGCAATAGGCTTCTGCTTGCTTCTGTCTGTTGGTGATGGACTTTGCGGTTTTCTTCTCTGCGAGGAGGAGGTCTACTGTTCGCTTGATGACGGAGATGTTCTCTGAGATTTGGGTGATGAGGTTGAGCTGCTCAGCAGCGAGAACCTTAAACTCTTGGTCTCCGAAGATTTCTTTGAGTCCTTTGGCATTTTCTATCAGTCGGTTTTGGTAGTTGAGTGCCGCAGGGATAATGTGGTTTCTGGCGATGTCTGCCAGCACACCCGCCTCTATATCTACCACGGTGGAGTATTTCCCGAGCTTTATTTCGTTTCGCGCTTCAAACTCTCTTTGGGTATAGATTCCGAGCTCTTCGTAGAGGGAGGCATTCTTCTCATTGAGCTCTGCTTTTAGGGCTTCGGGAGTAGTTTTGAAGTTGTTAAGCCCTCGTTTCTCGGCCTCTTTTGCCCAGCTGTCGGAGTATCCATCACCTTCAAAGATGATTTTCTTACAGTCCTTGATATATTCTCGGAGTACATTGAAGATGGCTTCATCTTTTTTAAGGTTTTTGCACTCTATTAGGAGGTCTACTTCGGTTTTAAAGGTGCGAAGCTGCTTAGCTACGATACTGTTCATCACAATCATAGGAGCTCCACAGTTTGCCGATGAGCCTACGGCGCGGATTTCAAACTTGTTGCCCGTAAATGCAAAAGGCGAGGTACGGTTTCTATCGGTATTATCAAGGAGTATTTCGGGGATTTTCCCTACTACATTTAGTTTGAGCTCTGTTTTTTCTTCGGGGGAGAGTTTGCCGTCGGTTACCTTTTCCAGTTCGTCGAGAACGGAGTAGAGCTGGCTACCGATAAATGCAGAGATAATAGCAGGCGGTGCTTCATTTGCTCCGAGGCGATAGTCATTACTTGCCGAAGCGATACTTGCCCTGAGCAGGTCGGCATATTCATTTACGGCTTTTAGTGTGTTGATGAAAAACGAGAGGAACTGCAAGTTCTTCTTTGGGTTTTTACCTGGGCTCAGGAGGTTTTCGCCAGTGTCTGTGGAGAGCGACCAGTTGTTGTGCTTGCCACTGCCATTAACCCCCGCAAAGGGTTTTTCGTGGAAGAGGATGTGGAAATGATGCTTGTGCGCTACTCGTGCCATTACATCCATCAGCAGGGAGTTGTGGTCTACGGCTACATTGGCTTCCTCAAACATCGGTGCGAGCTCGAACTGGTTGGGGGCAACCTCATTGTGGCGGGTAGTACAGGGGATTCCGAGCTTCATACATTCTATTTCCAGTTCTTTCATAAAGTTCATCACCCGAGTAGGTATAGAGCCGAAGTAGTGGTCATCCAGCTGCTGACCCTTTGCAGGAGAATGCCCAAGTAAGGTTTTACCTGTGATAACGAGGTCGGGTCTGGACTGGTACAATGCTGAATCTACAAGAAAGTACTCCTGCTCCCATCCGAGGGTAGGTGTTACTTTGGTTACATTCTTATCAAAATAAGCTTTGCAGACTTCTGTTGCGGCTTCATCTACTGCGTTTATCGCTCTCAGCAGGGGTGTTTTATAGTCTAAAGTCTCCCCAGTGTAGGAGATAAATATAGATGGAATACAGAGGGTAGTCCCCATAATAAACGCTGGTGATGACGGGTCCCAAGCGGTATATCCCCTTGCCTCAAAGGTGTTTCTTATACCTCCGTTGGGGAATGATGAGGCGTCTGGCTCCTGCTGTATTAGCATACTGCCGCTGAATTTCTCTATGGCTCTCCCGCTTCCTATGGGGGTGAAGAAGGAGTCGTGCTTTTCGGCAGTGCTTCCCGTTAGCGGCTGGAACCAGTGTGTGTAGTGGGTTGCGCCTTTGCTCATTGCCCAGTCCTTCATCGCAGAGGCTACTTGGTCGGCAATGTGGCGAGGTATTTTAGCTCCTTTCTTGGTGGTATCCATTATGAAGTTGAACGCTTCGTTGGTAAGGTATTCTCTCATTGTATCTTCGGAGAATACATTCTGGCAAAAGAGAGCGGAGAGCTTTTGCGGTATTTCTACAGCATTATCCTTTCTGAAATCTTTAAAAGGAAGGGTCTCGAGGGCTTTAAATCTAAGTTTTGACATTTTTACTATTTATTTAATGGGGTCAAAGGTAATAAAAGTTAATAAATGTTTAATGACTCCCCTGAAAATTTAGGGGTAGTATTATTGGTGGTTTGTATTTTAGGAGGAGTGAGACTGCTATTTAAAAATTCACTACTTTTGGCGCCTAATATTAAATAGGAGTCCGATGTTTGAACTCATATTTTCAGCTGTTGTAATGGGCATTATGCTCAGCTTGATTTTTATAGGTCCTATCTTTTTCTTACTGATAGAAACCAGCTTTTCAAGAGGGGCACGCCACGCATTAGCTTTAGACTTGGGGGTAATCTTTGCAGATATACTGTGTATTGTAGCAGCATATTTTGCCAGTGGTAACCTCGTTACTCTTATCGGTAAGCACCCTGAATTTTACAGGATAACTGCTTTTATCGTCTTTATATATGGTGTCTATATGATGGTCTCCCGTACCAAAATGCATATACCAGGCGAATCAAAGATGGTCAATAAAAACTATCTGACTACATTCTTTAACGGTTTCCTGTTTAATATCCTCAATATAGGCGTTGTGCTCTTCTGGCTTATTACCGTAATCTCTGTACGAAACAGCTACCCCGATACCGAGAACTTCATACTCTATATCGCCATTGTTATTGCGGTTTATCTTTCAATAGACCTTATAAAAATCTTCCTTGCGAAGATGTTTCACCATAAACTTACAGAAAAGGTTGCTAACAGCATAAGGAAGGGCGTTGGGGTTATCCTGATTTTATTTAGCGTCATTATCTTTTTGCAGAGTTTTAAGAAGTTTAATCAGTTTGACAAGCAGCTGGAAGAAGCAGAAAAGACCGAGATGAGGTATAGAAACTAAACACAATACAATGAATCTGAAAAAAGGAGATAAAATAGCCATTGTCTCACCCGCAGGAGCAGTAAAAAGACAGCAAATAGAGACCGCTCTGGCAGAGATAGAATCTCAGGGCTATGAACCTGTATTGGGGAGATATGCTCTCGGAGAATATCAGCTGGGCTATGGCTATTCTGGGACGGAAGAAGAGCGCATTGCTGACCTCAACTGGGCGCTCAACTCAGAAGATATATCTGCCGTGTGGGCTACAAGAGGGGGCTATGGCTGCCAGCATCTTTTGAAGCATCTCTCCTTTGAGGGCTTTACCCAAAAACCTAAATGGTACATCGGTTATAGCGATAATACCGTCATCCAAAGCCTTATTTTAAAGCACGGATACCCATCCATACACGGTCAGACCCTTAAAACCTCATCTTTTGGAGTAATAGAAGAAGGCTACTCTCAAATCTTTGATATTTTAAAGGGAAATTTCCCCGAGTACAGCATAGAAAACCATAGATTTAATCATTCCAAAGACTTCAAAGGGCAGTTGGTAGGAGGCAATTTAGCCCTTATATACGCCCTTATCGGTACGCCCTATTCTTTTAGCTTTAAAGATAAAGTACTCTTTATAGAAGACATCGGTGAGAGTTTCTATTCTCTCGACAGGATGCTAATGTCCCTCGAGCTTGCAGGGGTATTTGATGAGATAAAAGCCCTTATCATCGGGGGGATGACCAATATGGGAAACACCGATGACAATCCTCAATACGAGCACAGCTTTGATGATTTGGCCTATGAGATTATCGCACACAGAATCCAGAAATATGATTTCCCTACGGTCTATGCTTTCCCCAATGGGCATATTTATGATAACCGTCCTCTCGTTATCGGTAGGGAAGTTGAGGTAAGTTTTGGTGATAAGGTAAAAATTGCATTCTAAATTAATCCCCCAATTATGGCAGAGCATAATGATTTCGGAAAAGAGGCTGAAAACCTTGCAGCAGCTTTTTTGCAGGGCAAAGGCTATGAAATCCTCGCTCGGAATTATTATTTTCAAAAGGCAGAAATAGACATCATTGCCAAGTTTGAGGATAAAATCATCATCGTAGAAGTAAAAGCCCGAAATTTTAAGGCATTGGTACAGCCCTATGAGGCGGTAGACAAAGCCAAAAGACAGCGATTAGTCCTCGCGGCAAATGCCTTTATGGAAGAGCGGGATTATACAGAGGAAGTCCGCTTTGATATTATCTCCGTTACCGCAGATAATGCGGGAGAAATACGCCTCCGCCATATAGAAAGCGCCTTTGATGCCACTGATGTATAGCTTTATTTCAGCTGCCTTTGGAAAAGGATAGAGATAAGGATATAATACACAATCACCATAGGAATCCCCCTAATACCAAAGATGCTCACGATAATATTTGCACCTATAAACAGCGCAACTATGGGGTAATTATCCGCAGGTTTTATCGTTTTAAACTTCATCGCAATCATTTTTATCGGGCTGATGAGCAGCCAGGAGGAGAGCACCGTAATCCCTATGAGGATTTGGGTGTTTTCTGTCAGGAAACCATATGCTCCAGTATATCGGTAGGCGAAATACAGCCCAAAAATCATTATCGTATTGCTCGGGGTGTTCAGCCCTTTGAAGTAATACTTCTGCTCATCATCAATATTAAAAATCGCAAGTCGCAGGCAGGAGAAAAGCGTAATCAGAAGCCCAAAATACTTCACATATTGGCAAGGGCAGGAGAGGTCGCTCAGCATCTGATACATCGTAAGACCAGGAACCAGCCCAAAGCTCACCATATCGGCAAGGGAATCGAGCTGCACACCCAGAGCCGAGTTAGACTTCGTAGCCCGAGCGATAAAACCATCAAAAAAATCCAAAACCAATGATATCACAATGCACAGCGCCGTTGTTTGGTAATCTCCACTCAGGAGATGAATCGCGCCGATGCACCCCGCAAGGAGATTCCCGAGTGTAAAAGCATTGGCGATGTTTTTCGTAATAAAATCCATTGGAAGTATTTTTAAATGCGGGCAAATATAATGAATCTTGCAGAATGCTATTGGTTTGCTGTGCTGAGGTAAGTGCTTAATAATTGTATTTTATCGTACTTTTGGCGGCGAAATAATTATTCTATTACTGATGAAAGAGTTTCGGTTGAGAGAAGTAGGCGCTTTGCTGTACAGATTAGGCTTGGCGTATGGGTTTTATCAAATTGCCCGCTTGCTTTTTTGGTTGTTCAATAAGAATTTGGTCAAGATAAATAGCGTAGAAGACTATCTGAATGCTGCGTATTACGGAACTGCCTTTGATACTACGGCGATTCTCTATGTAAATGCCCTTTTTATCCTCCTGAGTTTAATTCCGCTGGTGATTAATACCCGAAAAGGCTATCAACAAATGCTTTTCTGGGTCTATTTTCTGATGAATGGCATCGCGTATTCTATGAATTTCGGAGATTTTGTGTATTTCAAGTTTAGCCAGAGCCGCCTTACCTCTGCGGTGCTCGATGTAGCAGGGCACGAGAGCAATCTCTGGAAGGTTTTTGCGGTTTCTGTGGTACAGAACCCCTTAGTCGTCCTCTCCTATATCCTGCTGATGAGCCTCTGGATAATCCTCTACAAAAAAGTAGAGGTAAAAAGCGAGAAACCTAAGAAGCTCATCCCGTATTTTGTGATTTCTGTGGTAGAATTATGCCTTGCGGCAGTGCTCACTGTGGGAGGCATACGGGGAGATTTCAAGCACAGCACCAGACCGATTAATTTAGTGGATGCCAACAGGCATATCAGCAATCCATCGCACGCAAATGTAGTGCTCAATAGTGTTTTTTCATTTTTCAGAACGATAAATACCAACGGTTTTAAGGAAGTTCATTTCGTAGATGAGAAGTTTATAGACCAAAACATCCGTCCATTTAAACTATATGAGCGCACGCTACCCAAAGAACGCCCCAATATCGTTATCTTTATTGTAGAGAGCTTGGGAAGAGAGTATTCTGGTGCATTTAATGAGGATAAAAACATCAAAGATTTCGTTTCCTATACGCCGTTTTTGGATAGCTTGGCACAGGAGAGTCTTATTTTCACCAATGCGTTTGCTAATGGTAGGCAATCGATACACGGTATGAGCAGTATTTTGGCAGGTATCCCTGCACTTACCGATGCTTTTACGAGCTCTCCGTATTCTAATCAGAATATTCAGTCAATCGTTTCGGTTTGTAATGATTTGCGCTACGATACTTCCTTTTATCACGGTGCGCCGAACGGTTCTATGGGCTTTCTGGGCTTTGGAAATATCTTGGGATTTAAACATTATTTTGGAAAAACTGAATATAATAATGATGAAGACTTTGATGGGATGTGGGCAATATGGGACGAGCCCTTTTTGCAGTATTTTGCTAAGAATACAGGCAAGTCTCAACCCTTTATGGCGACTGTATTTACCGCTTCTTCTCATCATCCGTTTAAAATTCCCGAAAAGTATAATGGGAAATTTAAAAAAGGCTTTATAGAAATGCACGAACCTATCCAGTATTTGGATTATTCACTTAAAAAATACTTTGAAACTGCAAAGAAACAGGCTTGGTATCATAACACCATCTTCGTTATTACAGGAGATCATACCAACCAAATCTACTACAAAGACTATGAAAAGGTGATGAACAGGTATGCGCTGCCACTTTTATTCTTTTCTCCCAATCCAGAATATGGTCTTAAAGGTATAGACCGAGATTTTGCTCAGCAGATGGATATTTACC
>ERZ773008.3032-NODE-3032-length-10539-cov-3.311332_pt1 | contig 10539 bp, 10 predicted proteins | sample MGYA00580664_ERZ773008 | MGnify/ENA primary metagenome ERZ773008 (study PRJEB29015, sample SAMEA2738016) | human oral metagenome | biome: human oral; feature: human-associated habitat; material: dental | place: China | collected 2048 ... | reverse complement strand
GCTACGCTCGAGCTTCTTAATCGTAGGCTCAAGCTCGCCGTAGAGGCTCTTTTCGCTAGCCCAGTTTTGGATATAGATGCCCGCGTCTGCGAGATCTTTTTGGATGATTTTTAGCACTTCATCCTTAGCAAACTCCGCGAGCTGCAAGATCCGCGATTCGTCGCGGAAAATTTCATCGCCAAATTGGGCGCGCGCAAGAGGGATGATCTCGTCGATATACTCGCCGCGGTAGTATTTCTCGGGATAGCTCACGTCCTCGCCCGCGAGCTCGCGCGCACGAAGCGCGATCGAAGTGCCCAAAAGCTCGATCTGATTGCCCGCGTCGTTGATGTAGTACTCGGTATCGACGCGGTGCCCCAGATAGCCTCCGATACGCGCGAACGTATCGCCGTAAACGGCGCCGCGCACGTGCCCGATATGAAGCGGACCGGTCGGATTGGCGCTGATGTATTCAAGCAGAATTTTTTGCGGCATAGCGGAGGAATTCCGCGCCTCATCGCAATTTGATGCTGCGAGGGAATTTGTCGCCTCTTCGGAATTCTGCGAAATAAAATTTTGCCTAGTGGCGGAATTCCGCGATTTAGCGGCGTCATTGCCGCTCGCAGCCAGATTTGCAGCGGAGCCTTTGCTAGCAGGCTCACTCGCACAAATCTTTTCCGAAGCCGGTAAAATTCCGCGTCCGAGCTTCGCGTCGTTTTTCGCAAAATCGCCGCCCAGTCTAAGGGCGTTTTCAGCAAGTGCGCCCAACACGGCGGGCTTTAGGTGAAAATTTAGATAGCCGTTTACCGCCGTGGCGCTTAGAATTTCGCTATCTTTAAATTTAACCGTAAGCTCCTCAGCGATAAGCTTTGGCGCCTTTCGCAGCTCCTTAGCCAGCGCGAAAGCCTCGGGCGAGGCGTAATGAGCCAAACTTTTATCTTTGGGTTTTTCTAAAACGACTTTGCGAGATAAAATTTTAAAAATTTCATTTAAGACTAAATTTTTCAAATCCTTTACGCCTTTTTAGTATCGCTGATTTCGGCGTCTTTAACCTCTTGCTCCATCTTTTTCTCGACCTTTTGCGGTTCGTCGTCCTCTTCCATCTCTTTTTTGAAAGTCTTTATGCCCTGTCCTAGACCCTTTGCAAGCTCTGGGATTTTTTTCGCTCCGAACAGCAACACAACAACGATCAAAACAATCAGCCAGTGTCCAATACTCATAGAACCCATTTTTTTCTCCTTTAAATTTTCCAAATTTCGATTAGCTTGCCTATGTCGCGGCTTGCCGTTTCTAGTTTGATAGTTTTGTAGATTGATCTTAAATTTTCATACGCCGCTTCCAGGCGGTCGTTTATTATGAAATAATCATACTCGCCTAGGCGCTCCATCTCCTCTTGCGCGTTTTGCAGGCGTAAAGCAATATCGGCAGGATCATTATCGCCGCGAGCGCGTAACCTATCTCTAAGCTCCGACAAGCTCGGCGTAGTAATAAATACGCTAGTAAGCTCGCTTTTAGGCACTTTGCTACGCACGATCTCATATCCTTGCACATCGATGTCAAAAATCACGATCTTACCCCGCTCAAGCTCGCTTGTAACGGCTTTTAGCGAAGTACCGTAGTATTTGCCATGAACTAACGCCCACTCTAAAAACTCTCCGCGCTCGATGCCTGCGCGAAACTCGCTCTCGCTTATGAAATGATAATTCACGCCGTCCATTTCGCCGGCTCTCATCTCGCGCGTCGTAGAGGAGATCGAGAAGTATATCTGCTCGTCAAATTCTGCAATAAGACGCTTTATAAACGTGCTTTTGCCGCTGCCGCTAGGACCGGAGACGAGCAAAATTTTGCCTTTCACTATCTATCTCCAAACGATATGTCGATATTGATCTTAAAGTCCTTCAGCGCGTCCTTAGCGTCCTTACTGCCCGCAAATTTCTCGATCGTGTTTGCGATGCCCGCTTCCAGATCATCGCGCAGTTTGGTTTTCAGCTCCTCGGCGCTCGGTTTTTTACCGTGCTCGTTACGCAGCGGCTCGCTTTTGGCGCTAGGCTCTAACTCGCTTGCCATAAGGCTGGCAAACTCCGCCGCAGCCGAAGCGGCAAGCTCATTCGGCATAGCTTGTGCGCCAAATTTCATCTCATTTACCTGCTCGGACGCGCCGAATTTATGCGTTTTAAATTCTGCGCACTCCGAAGGCTTTGATATAGGCTTTGAAGCATTAAATTTTATCTGCTGCGCGGCGCTCTTTGCGGGCTTGCCGGATTTAAATTGCTCGCTATCAGCGGAGCTTGCGGCAAACGAGTTTGCAAAATCGCCCTCCATAGCGCGCAAAAATCCGTCCGCAAACCCGCCAGCAACGCTATCAGCTTGTTCTCTTTGCTTCGGTAAATCTGAGGCATCTAATATGTGCGGCAAGTTTAGCTCCGAAAAATTTGGCGCAGGAGTGAAATTTGTAGTCCCGGTATTGCTAGAATTTGCAGAAGCTGCGAAATTTGCGCCAATTGAATTCCATGCTTCATTATGAGCAGACATAGGCGTATTCTGTGCAAGCCCGCCAGTAAATTCCATGCTTTGAAACGGAACGGCATTATAAAGATTTTCGCGAGGTATATCGCCCGCACCCGCTAACGCAATCGGCGTATCTGAAGCGACCTCGTATTGAGACGAAATTTGCGTTTTTTGAAAATCCGTAGCCGCTTTATTTTTATCATGCGCAGATCTTTTATCCTCTTTTTCATCAGAAGCAAACGCAGCCGCGGCAAAATTATCATATCCGCCAAACTCCTCCACGGGCATGCCGGCACTATCGAAAAGCCTGGAAAAATCCATATCAAATCCGCTGTTAACAGGCGCGCCGGCTGCATCTTGCACTACTTGCGAGGCAGAATTTTTTTCATCTGTTTTATAGGCAAATGAGCCGTCTGACTCATGCTGTTCAAGCGTAACGTCCGCAGAGTCTTTCGCTTCCTCTAGATTAGGCGCAGCGTCTACCCCTTTTTCAACAGCAGCTTCATTAGAGCTGCCAGCTCTTTGCAGCTCGTCTTGCTGCGCAAGCGGTAGAGTTTCGCTTGCCCGTGTGGCAGGAATTTCATCTTCTGTCTGCAATTTATCCGTTTTGGAATTCTTAGGATTTTCATCATCTAGCGCTGCTAGAGCTATAGGAGCGTCATCCTTTGCGAGCGGGATTTCGCCCTGGAGTGTGTGATTATTTTCAGCAGGCTCGCTTGTGCCGATACTATTTAGCGGCACATCCTCAGGGATATCGCTAGCAGCCAAGCTTAGAGGCATATCGTCTGCGATATTATCCGCAATCTTTTCTGCGACGGCGTTAAGCGGCGTATCATCGGCGATGGTGTCCGCAAGAGCTGCTTCATCTGCAAGCTGTGAGAGCGGAATATCATCTGCGATCTCGTCCGTGCGCGGCATATCACCTACCAACTGCGAAAGCGGCACATCATCTGCAATCTCGGGCGCTATATCGTTTGCCAGCTGCGAAAGCGGTATATCTTTGCCAGAGTCATAAAAGCTATCCACAAGCTCTTCAAAATTACTGCCCGAAGCGGAATTTGCCTGGTCAATCGCATCGATCTCTTTCATTACAGAGCTTGCATCGGCAAATTCTTTCGCCATTTTTTCTTTCGCCTGCACACTCATATTTTGAACCGAAAACTCGCTGATAAACGTGATGAGCTCAAGCGGCGAAAAAGGCTTGGTAAGGGTGTATCGCGCTCCTGAGGCCGAGACATTCTTAGGCGTCAGAAACAGCGTTTTATTAAGATCAAATTTTGAAATATCATCGCCATCTTCATAATTTTTTATCGTCAAATCATATTCACTCTCGTCTGCACTATATGCTACCAGATCCGCACCGATGCGCTCGCAGCAAATATTTACGACACTTGCAACCTGCTCATTGTGATTGTCAAGTAGAATTTTCATTTATGACCTTTTAGAAAGAATTTGGGCTATTGTAAGATATTTTTGGTTATTAATTGCTTATATTTGCGCTAAATTTCGGTTATTTAGGCGATAAACTTTGCAGCATTTTTGCGCTAAATTCTCATCGTGGGTCACGAGCACGAGTGCGCCACGGCTGGATTTTACGTAATCAAAGATCACGCCCATGACCTCGTTTGCGGTATCCTTGTCTAAATTTCCAGTAGGCTCGTCGGCAAAGATTATGCGCGGCTTTTTGCAAAGTATGCGAGCGATGCTCACGCGCTGCTGCTGTCCGCCGCTAAGCTCGCCCACGCCTTGCTTTAAAGTATGTTCGATCTGAAGCTTTTTTAAAATTTCATCATCTATCGCATTATTCGTAAGTTTGGCGGCAAGTTCGATATTTTCGCCGGAGGAAAAGCCCTTAAAAAGGTAGTGAGATTGAAATATTATGCCGAAGTCGTTGCGGCGGATTTTAAGTCTCTCATCGGAGCTTAACTCGTAAATACTGCGCCCATTATAGATCACCTCGCCCGAGTTTGGTTTTAAAAGCGCGCATAGAATATGAAGCAGGGTCGATTTACCGCAGCCGCTAACGCCCAAAATGGCGATGCTTTCCCCCTCTTGAACGCTTAAGCTTACATTTTCAAAGAGCGTATAATCATACGCGTGAGTAAGATTTACGCCCTTTAGAAGTTCCATATTTAGCCGATTTGAGCCGCTACTTCGGCTGCGAAGTCTTCGCTCTTTTTCTCTAGACCCTCGCCCACTTCGAAGCGGACGTATTTTACAATCTCGATCTTGCCGCCTAGTTTTTTAGCTTCTTCGTCAATCACCTGCTCGACGGTTTTCTTGTCGTCCATTACGTAAAATTGCCCTAGCAGCGTGAGGCGCTGATCAATCTGGGTATTGTCGGCGATGAAGCGATCGATCTGGCCCGGTAAAATTTTATCCCAAATTTTTTCAGGCTTATTTTGCTTGCGAAGCTCATCTTTTAAAACTTCGATCTCTTTGGCTAAAATTTCGTCCGTTAGATGCGCGCGCGAGCCGAACTGCGGGATCTTATGAAGGGGCTTACCTAAACGCACAAACTCCTCGTTTTCCTTCTCAAACTCGCCTTTAAGAGCTAAAAATTCCTTCTCGATAAAATCGGGATCAAGCTCTTTATAGCTGATAACCTGAGGTTTCATCGCGGCTGCATGCATGCAGAGATTTTTTATAAGCTCCTTCGCACCCTCCGCAGTCCGCTCGCTATCGCAAGCTGCTGCGATAATGACGCCTACTCGACCGTTTGAGTGCAGATAGCCGTTTACCACGCCGTTTGCGCCTGCCTTAATCGTCTCAAATCTTCTAACGACCAAATTTTCGCCGATCGTAGCGATCTGGCTTTTTAGATGCTCATCGAATTTAACGCCGTCGATGATGCTGGAATTTAGCTCATCAATGCTGCTAATGCCCTTGCTTTGGATATGTAGAGTAGTATTTTTAACTAAATTTATAAAATTTTGATTTTTAGCTACGAAGTCGGTTTCGGAATTTATCTCGCTTATGGTGGCGATCTTGTGATCCGCGCTCACTTCGACGCTCACTAGACCCTCGCTAGCTAGGCGGTCGGCTTTTTTAGCGGCCTTTCCGAGGCCCTTTTCGCGAAGTAGATTGACGGCTTTATCCATATCGCCGTCTGTTTCAACTAAAGCCTTCTTGCAGTCCATCATCCCCGCTCCGGTGCTTTCGCGGAGCTCTTTTACCATTTGCGCGCTGATTTCCATTACTCTTCGTCCTCGCTTACGTCAAAATCCTCTTCGCTCATCGCCTCAGCTACGACTTCCTCTTTCTCTTCATCGCTGACGGCTTGGCTCTGCTCGACATCCTCGCTCGTATCTTGATCGCGAAGCGCCTTGCCTTCGTTGATCGCCTCAGCCATCTCTTGGCAGAAAAGCTGAACCGAGCGGATCGCATCGTCGTTGCCGGGGATCGGGAAATCGACTACGTCCGGATCGCAGTTCGTATCCAAAGGGGCAATAACCGGCATTTTTAGGCGGTTAGCTTCCGCTACGGCGATCTTTTCTTTTACGACGTCGATGACGAAGATCATATCAGGAAGGCCCTTCATATTGCGAATGCCGCCTAGATAAAGCTCGAGCTTCTCCTTTTTGCGGCGAAGCATTAGCGCCTCTTTTTTGGTTAGCAAATTTATCGAGCCGTCCTCTTCCATAGTCTCGATTACTTCGAGCTTGCGGATCGATTGCTTGATAGTGGAAAAATTCGTCAGCATGCCGCCTAGCCATCTGTGGCTCACATAAGGCATGCCGCATTTTTCGGCGTACTCTTTTAGCGTCGCGCCGGCTTGTTTTTTGGTGCCCACGAAAAGTATCGTCTTGCCCTCTGCAGCCGCGTCGCGCACGATATTATAAGTGTAGCGGAAGTAGCGAATAGTTTTTTGTAGATCTATGATGTAGATACCTTTTCTCTCGCCGAAAATGAATTTTTTCATCTTCGGATTCCATCTGCGCGTTTGGTGTCCGAAATGAACGCCGCACTCTAGCAAATCTCTCATTGTTACCATGAGTTTTCTCCTTGTGGGTTGCCCCGAAATTTAGGTTTCTCCTCCACACCCGTTAACATTTGTTTTTGACAAACGCAACCAAATTTTAGGATTGGTGTGTGTGAATTGAAGCTGAGATTATATTTAAAAATAGCTAAATTAAAGCTAAATTTAATATAATCCAAACCTCGGCGCGGTTAAATTTTGCGCTGCAAAGATGAGACGACCGCAAAGGTCGCGAGCAAGATTATTCGCTAAATTTAAACTCGCCAAATTTAATAAAGCGGCGAATTTACTCTAAAATTTACTCAAAAAATCCCTTTTTCACGAGCTTGCCCTCTTTCACGCAAAACTCCCCTTTTGCGATCACGCTATCTAGGTTTAGAGCTTCGTCAAATACCGCAAAATCGGCGTCAAAGCCTACTTTTATCTCGCCTTTGCCGCTTAGATTTAGGTATTTTGCGACGTTTTTGCCCATCATGCTTAGCGCTTGCGGGATGGTTAGGATTTTATTTTTCACGCAGGCTTGCAAGACCTCTAAATTCGTCTCGCACGAAGCGCAGCCGTAGCCCACTAGCGCGCCGTTTTCGTCAAATCTAGGCACGCTGCCGTTGCCGTCCGAGCTCATCGTTAGGCGCTCTAAATTTAGCCCGTTAGCAAGCCCGTACGCGATAACTTCGTGAAGCGGGGCAAATTTACTTCCGCCGCTCGTGATGTCGATGTAGCCGCCCATTTTTTGAAATTTAATCGCCTCGTCAAAGAGCTCCTTCGTCCGCGCACAGTGCGTCGGCGAGAAGTAATTAACCGGGAACGAATAATCCTTGATCACGCTAAAAATCAGGTCAAATTTATCCGCGAGCCCGCCCATATGCATATGCAGCACGCCGCCTTTTTTCGAGATCATGCCGCCGATGCGAATCTGCGTCAGGGTCTTGATGAGCTCCTCGGAGGTCGGGTAGCTGCCGCGGTTGTCGCTCATCGCGATCTTACAGCCGATGACCTTGTCGATGAGCACCAGATCGCGCGTGACGGAGCCCGTAAAAGTAACGCTAGGCAGCGCATAAGAGCCTGTGTGGATGAAGGTCGAGATGCCCTCGTATTCGAGCGCCTTAGCCTTTGAGTAGAGATTCTCTAAGCTCCTCGTGCACCCGTCGGTACCCAGCGTGCCTACGACCGTCGTGGTGCCGTAGCGGATGATCCCAGATAGCGTTATTTCGGGCGTTCGCGAATGATAACCCGCCTCGCCGCCGCCGCCCGTGATGTGCACGTGCTGATCGATGAGTCCGGGCGCTAAAATTTTGCCCTCTAGATCATAAACCTCAAGACCTTTGACTCGAAAATCAAGCCCCTTGGAAACGGCTAAAATTTTACCTCCGCCGAGCAAAACGTCGCTCTTGCCGACGTGCTCGGGCGCGTATAGATCGGCATTTTTAAGTAACAGCATATTTTCTCCTTTGCTTTGGATTTTTATAAATTTTACGTTTTTTTGGCTTTCTTGACTGTGATGTCGCGCCGCAACCTCGCCTATTTTTCGCCGCTTCGTTTTACAGCGCCTCTACGTAAAATTTTATAGTGCTTCGAGAAATTTTAGCGGGCTTTACGGAGAAATTTTATATCCTGTTTTACTTTTCATCGGCATAACTTATTCATCACAAAGCCGCAGAAGCGCCCCGTGACGCCATCTCTGCGGTATGAAAAATGTCGCTCGCTCTCAAAAGTGCAGCACGGATCAAATTTAACGTTTCGCACACCTGCAGCTGCGAGCTCGTCGCGAAGTGCGGCGTTCATATCGAAATGCTCCTGCGTTTTGTAGCGCTCAAACTCGCCCAGATCAAGCCCGCCGAGTTCGTAGTTTCGCGCCTTGATATTCGCGCCTACGAATACCTTCAGCTCCGCAGCGACGCAGCCAAAGCGCTCGCTCATCAAATTTATCGCATTGGTGCAGATCCGCCCTATCACGCCCGCGCGCCCCGCATGCACAGCAGCAACCACGCCGCGCCGCTCGTCCGCGATCAGCACGGGCGAGCAGTCCGCTACCAGCACGCACAGCGCCACGCCGCGCAGATCGGTCACAAGCCCGTCGCAGGGCGGGATTTCATCGCTAGCTGCGCGTAAAATTTCAACTTTGTTTGAGTGGATCTGGCGCATAAATTTTAAATTTCGAGGCGCGATACCGAGCGCGGCGGCTAAAATTTCGCGGTTTTGCGCGACGTTTTGCGGATCGTCGCCTACGTGATCCCCTAAATTTAGACTTGCGTAGGCTCCGCCGCTTACGCCGCCAAGCCGCGTGCTAAAGCCCGCCAGCACGCCGCGTCCGTCCAATACAAACTCAAGATTTTCTCTGTAAATTTTGATTTTGTCCATCACGCGCCGCTTAATACAGGCTCAAAATTTTATCTACCGCGTCCCACGAAAGCCCATCTTTCCCGCTTGCAGTGCTTTCATCGCTCGCCGCGACAGTGCCGCGTCCGACGAGCTGTCCGCCCGCAAAGCGTAGCTGTGCCGCGACGTATCGCGCGAGCAGATCGGTTTCTATATTTACGCGGCGCCCGATTTTGTAGGTTCCAAAGAGCGTATCCTTAAGCGTGAGCGGGATGATCGTAAGGCGAATGGCGCAGCTTTGCGCTTCGCTCTTTAAATTTACGCCCAATGAGCTCGGATCGCAAACGGAATTTGAGTCGCTAAAATTTTGCCCGTGCAAGCTTGCGCCGCTAAAATTTGAACCGTGCGGGCCTTTGCGATCTTTGTGAGTAAAATTTCCGCCGCCTTCAAGCACTTCGTTGATCGTTAGGCTCACTCCGTCGATCGCCACTGAGCCTTTCGGCGCCAGCAGCGGCGCTATATGCAGCGGTGCGCGGATGAAAAAATCGACGCCGCTTGGAAGCTTTGAAATTTTATAAATTTCGCCCACGGCATCGACATGTCCTTGGATCAAATGCCCGTCTATGCGCTCTCCTAGCCGCATCGCCGGCTCGATATGCACAGGGCCGCGCAGGTTTTGCACGGCGATGATGCGCGCCGTCTCGCTCGAAAGCTGCACCGCAAATCCGTCCGCAAAAAGCCGCGTCACGCTCAAGCACGCGCCGTTTACCGCGACGCTATCGCCGAGCGCGGGGCGGTATCTCACGCGCAGTCGCAGCGAATCGCCGCTAAAGCTCGCAACCTGCGCAATCTCTCTGATCAGTCCGTTAAACATTATGAGCCTTTGGAATTTTTACGTGATATTAGCGTAGAATTTTGAAATTTTAAATTAAGCGAAGCTCGGCGAGCGCGAAGCCCGCCGAATGAAGTTTGAAATTATTTTTTAGAAACGATGAAATCGGCTAGCGCTTCGATCGATTCGTCGTTAAGCGAAGCGACTTGGCCTTTCATAACGCCCATCATGCCGAATTTTCCCTTGCCCTCGCCCAAGCTGCCGTCTTTGTAACCTTTTAGGCTAGCGATGATATCTTCCTTGCTTAGGGTGTTTAGCGCAGGTACTTTGCCGCCAAGATAAGGCTTCTCGGCGTTAGCTCCATGACAGGCCACGCATTTTTTATATAAAGTAGCGCCGTCAGCGGCGAATACACTCGAACTAAACGCCGCCAACGCAGCACATGCAATAAGAACTTTTTTCATTCCTATCCTTTCTTTTTAAATTGTGGGTGCAGTATAATCAAAATTTAGTAAATTTCGGTTAAATTTTTGCAATTTGCGCCAAAGAGGCGAAATTCTATTTACTGCGAACTTTAGCATAGGGGCTTGAAGCGGAATTTGCGCTGTAAAATTTTAAGCAAATTTTACCTTCCCGCTGAAATTTCAATCGTAGAATTTCGCAGCGAAATTCTAAGGCGAAATTTCATCTAGATGTCAAATTCCATCGCGAAATTTTGCGCAGAATTTTAAAATTTCGCCGCTTTACTTTATGCGCGAAATTTCGCCTTTTTGCATCTTATAAATTTTATCTGCGGCGCCGAAGTATTTATCATCGTGCGAGATCGCAAAGATCGTGTATCCGCGCGATTTCAGCTCCGGTAAAATTCGCTCGTAAAACTCCGCGCGAAACTGCGGATCGAGATCGGCCGCAAACTCATCAAGCA
>ERZ773008.3028-NODE-3028-length-10548-cov-3.488611_pt1 | contig 10548 bp, 8 predicted proteins | sample MGYA00580664_ERZ773008 | MGnify/ENA primary metagenome ERZ773008 (study PRJEB29015, sample SAMEA2738016) | human oral metagenome | biome: human oral; feature: human-associated habitat; material: dental | place: China | collected 2048 ... | reverse complement strand
CCGCTGCCTACTCGAGACCGGCGGCTTCAGAACCCACCCTGCATTGGGATGAGCCCCTTTGTCGACGAGCTTCTTCCACAACGGGTTGTAGCTAATTCTTTTCATTGCTCCTCCGCTTCTTGCTCGTCTGTTTTCCTGTTCCATTGCCAACCGTAAAGGGCTTTGCCGTCAGGATGTGCTGGGCCAGCATCTCCACCGTGGAGACATTATCCACCGACGGATTCAAGGTCTGGCGCAGCGCAGCCACGAACTCCTGGAAGGCGTCCTGGCGCTCGGGGTCTTCCAGCAACTGTTCAATTAAGCGGATGTAACGTCCAGCGATCGTTGCGATGTCCTTAGACCAATCATCCCAATACAGGGACGAGCCCACCTTCTTCACGATCCTTCCGAACACCGACTCTTTCCAATCTGAGGGCAGTAGGGTGAGCTGTCCTTGGATTTCTTGGGTGAGCGGATCCGTTCCGGATTCTATAGACCCGGCCTCGTCCCCATCGGACGCAGTGCCGCTGAGCGGATCGTCCTGCTTCTTCGCCTTCTCGAGGGACACCTGCTCGACGATGATGTTCTCGGGGCCCTGCCCGTTGAGCTCCATCGAATTGATCGCTGCGTCAAGGCGTTCATCGTACGCACGCAGAGCCTTGAGAACCTGCCACACGACCTGGAAACGCTTGTTGTTGTCGAGCGCGCGCTCCGGCGCCATACCCGCCGGTGCGGCTACAGGAAGAATGATGTAGCCAAAGTCCTTACCCTCCGCGCGGCACATCACGCAGCCCACCGCCTGGATGACGTCCACCTGCGACTTGCGGGGGGCCAAGAACAATACTGCATCCAGAGTGGGAACGTCCACGCCTTCGCTCAAGCAGCGGGCATTTGAAAGAATCCGACAAATTGGCTCTTCATCAGTGCTCGCGCCTTCCTTCAGCCATTCCATTTCGCGCGCACGCACCGCCGCGTTCATCGTGCCGTCTACGTGGCGGCACTCGACCTGAAGGTTATCCGACGCGTCGTCGTTACTCAGGTCGCTCAGGCCAAAGGGGCCGTTCACCAGGTCCGGGAACTGCGTGGCCACCGCCTTCGAGGCCTTGATGTCCTTACAGAAGGCCACGGCGCGGCGCATCGGTGCGCGATCCTCGCCGTAGTCCACGTCCGAGCCGCGATTCTTGCGCTTAGCCAGCGCGTTCCAGCAGCCCGTCAGCTTCGCGGCCGTGTCGAGGTTCAGCTCGCCGCCCATCTCCGCGATCGCCTGATAGTGCTGCGAGACCTCCTCCTCGCTGACCGTCAAGATGATGACCTTGTAGTCCGTCAGCAGGTTCTCCGTCACCGCCTGACCAAAGCCTAAACGGAAGAACACCGGACCATAGGTCTCCTGATCATCCATCGACGTCAGGATCACGTCCTTCTCCGAGGCGGTATTCTTCGTCTTGTCCGCGAAAATACGCGGCGTCGCCGTCATGTAGAGAGTCTTCGCGCGGCGGATGAACTCGCCGCTGTGGATCTTCGTGAAGGCGCTCTCATCCTCGCCCGTCAGCGTCGCACCCGTCGTGCGGTGGGCCTCGTCGCAGATCACCAGATCGAAGTCACGCCACTCGTCGCCCGCGAGCTCCTGCGCGCGGTGAATGACCTCAATCGACTGGTACGTCGCAAAGACGACCTGCAGGCCCTCCGTCGCGTTATTCGAGTTCAGGGAGTCCGCGAGGCGCTGTCCGTCCGTCGTCGCGGGGATCGGCAGGTCCACCGCCGACTCCTCGGCCGTGTCACTGCGCGCCGACGAGGACACCTTCGTATCCGAACACACCGCCCACGCCGTGAACGCGCCGTCGGCCTCGGCCGCCCAGTCGTCCAGCGTCTGCTTGAGGAGAGCGAGCGAGGGGACCGCAAAGAGGATTCGGGCGGCGCCGCCCTCCCTCTCCACGAACTCGCGCGCGATCGTGAGGGCCGTGAACGTCTTACCCGTACCGCACGCCATGACCATCGTGCCGCGGTCGTGTTCCTCGAACCCCGCCATCACCGCGCTGCGCGCGCGCACCTGATGGTCGCGCGGAACCTTGCGCTCGCGGGTCTTCGGCGGCTGCGTCGACCCCAGCGAATACGTGCGCCAATCAATATCCGAATCGCGCAGATACGCCAGCGTGATGCGAGAAACCGGGATCTGCTGGCCCTCGATCGCGTCCTGCGCGTTCTTACCCCACGGCGCCCCCGACGTGTCCACGACGATGCGGCGGCCGAAAGGCTCCTTACCCGACGCCGACAGGAACGAGTCAATGTCCGCCTTCTGAATACGGTGACCCAGCGCGTAGAACTTGCACTGAATGGCCACCGGACCCTCGCCGTCGTGGACCGGGATCGCCACCAGGTCGATGCCCGTGTCGCCCGCACGGCGCTCCGGCCACTCACTCCACAGGTAGATCTCCTTGAACTGATGCGCGAAACGCGCGTCGTGGAGCAGGAACTGGCGCGTCAGCTCCTCGAACAGCGTGCCCTTCTCGCGCTCGCTCTTCGCGCGCGCACGGTAGTCGTCCAGCAGGGCATCTAGCGCCGACTTCGAGGAGACCGGCCCCGTGTTTGCGGCATCTCCCGGCGAACGATCGATGGCGGTTGGGGGAGCGGGATTCGCGGTCTCCATTCCGGGCAGTGCCATGAAGTCGTCGTCGCGCGCAGCAGTCATGCGACTAAGAATAGCGGGTAATCTACAACACACAACTTGTTTGACGCGGCGAAAACACTACAAGGGATCTTACGCTCAGAACCTTGACGGATCTGGTGGGAGTTTGATCGGCGAATGTCGCCGCCGACAGAAACCCTGGGACTCGGTCCCCCGGCCCCAAGGGCTCTGACCTACCCCTGACTCACCTCGGCCCGGATGAGGGGGATCGGGTAGGCGGCGGCCGAGATGGGGGAGAGGTAGGAGTCGGTGATGCCCGCGGTGAAGGCATCGATGCCGAGCACCTTGTACAGGGCGTTGCGGCCGAACTTCGTGGAGTCCGCGACGAAGTAGGCGGTCGATGCGATCGAGCGGACCTTCTGCTGCAGCTCGATCGAGTAGCCGGAGGAGGCGTAGATGCCGTCCTCCATCACCGAGTTTGCCCCAAACACGGCGGTGTTCACGCGAATGTGGTCCAGCTGGTCGATCGCGGTCGGCCCCCACATGTGCGTCCGGTTGGGCAGCAGCTCGCCCCCGACGAACACCAGGTTGAGCGACGGCTTCTTGAGGATCTCCAGGCCCACCAGCAGGTCGTGCGTCACCACGGTGACGCGGCGGGCGTTGAGGGCGCGCGCAACCTCCAGGCACGTCGACCCCGAGTCGAGGAAGACGGACTGCCCGTCCAGGATCCGCTCCGCCATCGCCGGCCCGATCGCGCGCTTCTCGGCTCGGTTGGGCGAATCGTGCAGGAACTCCTCGGTGTCCTCGTCCTGCGGGACGGGGATCGCGCCTCCGTGGGTGCGGCGCACGAGGCCCGCCTCGGCAAGGTGCTCCAGGTCCCTGCGGATGGTTGACACGTTGACCTCGAGGGCTTCCGCCAGGGAGGACACGGTCTCGAAGCCTGTCGCCTCAATCATGGAAACAATGGTGTCTTGCCGGGTCACGATGCTTCCTTCTGCTGGCTACGGACGGGGGACGGCGGCGGAATCAACGACGGATGCCTGCAACAGGGCATCGCGGACTCCGCCCTCTTGACACTGTAGCGAACTTTCGGAGCGAATGTGCGCGATACCGCGCAACGAGGGATCTCGCGAGTAATCGCAGCTACGGGGAGTTATTCGCTCAGTATTTGCGTGTAACCGTGCAAACGAGCGGAGGGGACCGCGCGTTGATGGCTGCTTCAGTGCATGTGATATGCGCGAAAGAGAGTTGCACATGCGCGAAAGCGCGTGTACTGTTGGTGATTGCGACGCGGGTCACGCCATGTTGCGTGCGCCATCGCGGGAGATGGCGAACCCACAGCGTCGGCCAACGAGATCACAAGGAAGTGACGACATGAAGATCGGAAGACTGAGCGTGGCAGCGATGTCCATTGCGTCGATCCTGGCTCTGACGGCCTGCTCGACCGTCGGTGGGACGGCGGGGGAGAACCCCGGGAGCACCACCGGATCGGCCTCAGGCGATGCCAGCAAGACGATGGTCACCGTCGTCAAGGTCAAGGGAATCGCCTGGTTTGATCGAATGGACGTCGGAGTCAAGGAGTGGGGCGCCGCCAACGGCTACGACACGCGAACGGAGGGAGGAACGGACGTCTCCCCCGAGAAGCAGATCCAGATCATCCAGGATCTTATCGCGCAAAAGCCCGCGGCCATCACCGTCGTCCCCAACTCCCCCGAGGCCCTCTCCGCGGTCCTTGAGCAGGCCCGAGCCCAGGGCATCAAGGTGGTCTCCCACGAGGCGACCGGCATCAAGAACGTCGACGTCGACATCGAAGCCTTCGACAACGCCTCCTACGGGGTAGACATCATGAAGAGCATCGGCGAATGCACTGGCGGCACCGGCAAGTACGTGCAATTCGTCGGCGGCCTGACCGCCAAGACCCACATGGAATGGGTCGAGGCAGCCTACGACTACCAGCAGAAGAACTTCCCAGGCATGGAGCGAGTCGAAACGCCCATCGAGTCCACCGACAACGAGACCGCCGCCTACGAGAAGGCGAAGGAGGTGCTCGGCAAGTACCCCGACATCAAGGCCTTCCAGGGCTCCGCAGGTAACGACGTCCCGGGCATCGCACGCGCGATCGAAGAGGCCGGCCTCTCCGACCAGGTCTGCGTCATGGGAACCTCCATCCCCTCCGCCTCCGCCAAGTACCTCGCCACCGGATCGATCGACAAGATCTTCTTCTGGGATCCCGCCCTCGCCGGGAAGGCCCAGCTCCAGATCGCCAAGATCCTCGCTGACGGCGGCACCATCACCGAGGGCACGGACCTGGGCATCGAGGGCTACAACAACCTGCACAAGCTTGACGGCTACGACAACGTCTGGGTCGGCTCCGCCCAGATCGCCGCCGACGCCGAGCAGGCCAAGAAGTACAACTTCTAACGAGGCGGCACCGGCCTCGGCGCGAGAAAGGCGAGGCCGGGGCCCGCGTCCCACGACAGCGCAGTCCACACGACACTCGAAGGAGAGCACATGCGCACCAATGTGGAACAAGCACCGCGCCCCAACGGACAAGGCTCGAGCTCGCACGAGAACCCCTTCCTAGAGGTTCGCCATATTGTCAAGAACTTCGGCGGCGTCCGAGCCCTCGACGGTGTCGACCTGGCTGTGTGGCCCGGAGAGGTCCTGTGCCTGGCCGGAGAGAACGGCTGCGGGAAATCAACCCTCATCAAGGTGATCTCCGGCGTGCACCGGCCGGACTCGGGAAGCATCGCAATCGAGGGCCAAGAGGTCACGGCGCTCACGCCGCTCAGCGCGATGAAAGCCGGAATCCAGGTCATCTACCAGGACTTCTCCCTGTTCTCCAACCTCACCGTGGCCGAGAACATCATGATGACCGCCTCCGTGACCGACAAGAAAAGCTTCTACAGCCGCTCTCGCACGACCCGGCACGCCCGCACGATCGTGGAACGCCTGGGGGTCGCCCTCCCCCTCGACGCCGACGTCGAACAGCTCTCCGTCGCCGACAAGCAGCTCACCGCGATCTGCCGAGCCCTGGCAGGCAACGCGAAACTGCTGATCATGGACGAGCCAACAACCGCCCTGACCCAGCGGGAGGTCGCTCGACTCTTCATGGTGGTCGAGAAACTCAGCGCCGAGGGGGTTGCACTCATCTTCGTCTCGCACAAGCTTGACGAGGTCATGGCGATCTCCCAGCGCGTCACCATCATGCGCTCCGGCCGCAACGTCATCGACTCCCCGGTCGAGGAGCTCGACCGCGAGAAGATCACCCACTACATGACCGGCAAGGAACTCGACCAGAGCAGACGCGTGCCACCCCTCGACGACGACGCCCCCGAACGCCTGCGGGTCGAAGCGCTGACCTCCGCGGGCCGCTTCGACAACGTCTCCTTCTCCGTGAAAAAAGGCGAGATCCTCGGAATCACCGGACTTCTCGGATCGGGGCGAACCGAAATCGCGCAGGCCCTCTTCGGCCTCCTTCCGATCGACAGTGGACGGGTGTCCATCGACGGCGAACAGGTCGAGGTTGCCTCCATCAAGCAGGCGATCGACGCCCACATCGGATACGTCCCCGAAGACCGCCTCACCGAGGGCCTCTTCCTCGACAAGTCCATCGCGGACAACGTCATCGCCGCGTCCATCGACCACCACACCTCGAAGCTCCACACGCTCCGCAAGGAGCGGATTCGGCGCACCATCGCGCACTACTTCGAGGCCCTCCGGATCAAAGCGCCCGACGTCCTGGCTCCCGTGCGCTCACTGTCCGGCGGAAACGCCCAGAGGGTCGTCCTCGCCAAGTGGCTCGCGCGCTCGCCCAAGGTCCTCATCCTCAACGGCCCCACGGTCGGTGTCGACGTCGGATCGAAAGCCGAGATCCTCGAGATTCTACGAGAGCAAGCCGCCGCCGGAATGGCCATCGTCATCATCTCCGACGACGCCCCCGAACTCGTCTCCTGCTGCCACCGCGTACTCATCACCAAGGGCGGCCACATCGCCGCCGAACTGGGTGGAGAGGACGTCGATGCTCGAATGATTAGAAAGATGGTCGTGTCATGAACATGAGTACCGTCGCTCGCAACGTGCTGCGTTGGATCTGGGGACCCAACCGCGAGGGAATCGTCCTCACCGTCCTGGTGGTGCTCGCGCTCGTCATGTCCGCGATCAGCCCCGCCTTCTTCACGGTCTCCACGCTCTTCTCCCTCCTGCGCTCCTCCATCGTCCCGACGATCTACGCCCTGGGCGTCCTCCTCGTCATCATCTCCGGCGGAATCGACGTCTCCTTCGCGGCGATCGCCTCCTTTGCCTCCTACGCCACCATCGTGTTCCAACTGAGCCGAGGCATCAACATCGGCCTGTTCGGATCCTTCGCGATGGCCCTCATCATCGGAGCCGTGCTGGGACTCCTCAACGGCTACCTAATCTCGAGGTTCAAACTCCCGACCCTCATCGTCACCCTCGGCACCCAGGGCATCTTCCAGGGCTTCCTCCTGGCCTACATCGGCTCCACGTACATCGCCCAGCTGCCAGAGGGAATGGCCTCGGCCTCGACCGCCAACATCGTCTCGGTCGATACCGATACCGGCGTCGCCCTGCTCCACTCGATGATCATTCCGGCCATCGTCCTGGCGATCGTCATCGCTCTGATCCTCAGTAAGACGATGTTCGGCCGCTCCATCTACGCGATCGGAGGCGACACCGAGTCCGCGCACCGAGCCGGAATCAACGTCAAGAGAACGCAGATCTGCGTGTACGTCATCGCGGGAACCCTGGCCGCGACTGCAGGAATGGTCTACATGATCCTGGGGCGCTCGGCCAACCCCCAGGAGCTGGTCGGGCACGAACTCGACATCATCGCCGCCGTCGTCCTCGGGGGCGCGTCGATCTTCGGGGGACGAGGATCCGTCCGGGGAACGATCCTCGGGGTCCTCCTCGTGCAGCTGATCAACAACTCGCTGATCCTCATCGGAGTTCCGAGCGCATGGCAACGCGCCGCAGTCGGCCTGCTCCTCGTCGCCGGCGTCGGCATTCAGGCCCTGGCCGCCAAACGAGGAACGAGGCTCCTGCGCAGCAAGAACGCGCAGGTAGACCACAGCAACGCCGCCCCCCAGGCCGTCGAAGGATGAGCGCCATGAATACGACACTTCGTGAAACCAACTCCCGCATCGACCTCTTGAGCGCCTCCCTGCTGTCTCGGCTCAGACGCGACAGGTCCATCGGCCGAATGGTCCTCATCCTCCTCGTCGCCATCGCAGCGTTCTCGGTCCTGTCCCCGAGCGTCTTCCTCACGGGACTGAACCTGCAAAACATGCTCCTCGGGGTCGCGGAGATCGGGATCCTCTCCATCGCGATGATGATCTCCATGGTGACCGGCGGCATCGACCTGTCGCTGGTCGCCATCGCCAACCTGTGCGCGATCACCGTCTCCACGCTCTACACCTCCTCGGTCCTGGGCGGCGCGGGAGCCGAACAGTGGAGCCCGGTCATCATCCTCATCGGCCTGGTCGTGGGCCTCGCCTGCGGCCTCGTCAACGGCGTTCTCATCGCCTACGTGGGCGTCACCCCGATCCTGGCCACGCTGGGCACCATGCAGATCTTCAACGGATTGGCCGTCGTGTGGACCGGAGGAAAGACCCTCTACGGATCCCCCGAAGCCCTCACCGCCTTCGGGAAGACGGCCGTCGCGGGCGTCCCCCTCCTCTTCATCGTCTTCGGCCTCGTCGCCCTGCTCGTCGGTTTCATCCTGAATCGCTCCCCGCTGGGCCTGTCCCTCTCCCTCGAGGGCTCCAACGGGACGGCCGCCAAGTTCTCGGGCATCCGCTCGACGCGCATCCTGATGAGCTCCTACCTGCTCACGGGCCTCCTCGGATCGCTGACGGGAATCGTGTTCATCGCCCGAAACCCCACGGCCTCAGCCGACTACGGCGCCTCCTACGTCCTGCTCGTCATCGTCATCGCCGTCCTCGGGGGGACGAACCCGAACGGAGGCTTCGCCACCGTCGGGGGCGTATTCCTGGCCGCCCTGACCCTCCAGGTCGTCCAGAGCGGATTCACCTCGATGAGGCTGTCCGCCTTCCAATACTCCATCGCCCAGGGAGTCATCCTCATCGGTGTACTCGTCCTCGACTGCATCGACTGGAAAGACGTTCGATCGCACCTCTCCATTGCCGTCAGGCGCACAGATTCGGTAGCCGCTCACGACAGCGGTTCAACAGAAAGGAAATGATCATGAAGAAGATCATTAACAACCCCGACCAGTTCGTCGATGAGATGGTCGAGGGCATTCTCCTGGCTCACCCCGATCAGGTCAAGACACCCGGCGACGACCGCCGCGTTCTCGTCCGCGCCGACAGCCCGGCCGCGGGCAGGGTGGGAATAGTGACCGGGGGCGGCTCGGGTCACCTCCCCCTCTTCAAAGGCTACGTCGGACGAGGCCTGTGCTCGGGCGTCGCCATCGGCAACGTCTTCTCCTCCCCGTCGGTCCAGCAGTGCGCGGATGCAGCCAAGGCGGTCGATGGCGGCGCGGGCGTGCTCTTCCTCTACGGAAACTACGGCGGCGACGTCTTCAACTTCGACCTGGCCGTCGACCTGCTCGAACTTGACGGAATCGAGACGCGCACCGTGCTCGGCTGCGACGACGTGGCCTCTCAACCCAAGGAACGCGCTCGGGATCGTCGAGGTGTCGCGGGCATCTTCTTCGCCTACAAGGCCGCGGGCGCGGCCGCCGAGCGGGGGGATTCGCTCGACGAGGTTGCCGCCGTTGCCCAGAAAGTCGTCGACAACACGGCCACCATGGGCGTCGGCCTGTCCCCGACGATTCTCCCCACAACCGGTTCCCCGTCCTTCGAGCTGCCCGACGGGGAGATGGAAATCGGCATCGGCATCCACGGCGAACCCGGCATTCACCGCGGACCCCTGGGAACCGCCGACGAGATCGCGGATCGGATCCTCGACTCCGTCATCCCGGACCTGAGTCTGCGCGAGGGAGACCGCGTCGCCGTCCTTGTCAACGGCCTGGGAGCCACGCCGCTGGAGGAACTGTACCTGCTGTACAGGCGCACGCATCGCCGTCTCACCGACCTGGGGGTCGTCATCGAGCGACGCTACGTCGGCGAGTACGCGACCTCCCTGGAGATGGCCGGAGCTTCCATCTCCCTCCTCAAGGTTGACGACGCTCTCCTCGAGCTCCTCGACGCTCCCGCCCAGTCCCCGTTCTTCAGGGAGGCGTGAGCATGCGATCGCGTGAACTCATACGCCAGATCAAGGCCTCGATGTCGCTGCTGATCGAGTCCTCGGACGAACTGCGCGACCTCGACCAGGTTCTCGGCGACGGCGACCTGGGTATCACGATCTCCGCGGGTGCGCGTGCGGTGATCGAGGCCCTCGACGCCATGCCCACCGAGCCCGAGCCGGTCCCCTCCGACGTGGCGCGAGCCTGCGCGAGAGCATTCGCGAACGCGAATCCGTCGACGATGGCGGCGCTCGTGGCCGGAGGACTGCTTGCCGGTTCGAAGGTCTGGGTCGGATGCGAGGACGTGACCGCGGCGGAAGCGGAGGCATTTATCCGCGCGGCCGCGAACTCGATCTCGCACCGTGGCAAGAGTCAGGTGGGAGACAAGACGATCCTCGACGCGATGGTGCCCGCCGTCGATTCGCTGGCCGACAGTCTCGCGGCGAATCCGCAGGTGGCCACGGATAGCGACCTCGCCCTGGGAGCCCTCGAAAGCGCGATCTCGTCCTCGGCCGCAGCCGTCGTGGCCACCCGAGACCTGCAGTCCCAGCGCGGACGAGCCTCGTGGCTGCAGGACAGGTCGATCGGCCTGCAAGATCCCGGCGCGACCGCCTTCCTACGTGCGCTTGAGGCCTGGCGAGATGCCGCCACCGGAGAGAGGGGGCCTCGCGCGGCCGTCGTGGGCAACCTCTGAGGCCGCGCCGTCGCGACCACACCC
>ERZ773008.3027-NODE-3027-length-10553-cov-10.808344_pt1 | contig 10553 bp, 18 predicted proteins | sample MGYA00580664_ERZ773008 | MGnify/ENA primary metagenome ERZ773008 (study PRJEB29015, sample SAMEA2738016) | human oral metagenome | biome: human oral; feature: human-associated habitat; material: dental | place: China | collected 2048 ... | reverse complement strand
TTGAGAGGCGTTCTACTAAGGTAATGACTGCACTTTTGTGTTTTTCTCCCACAATGGTATCCCCTTCTAAATGACCGAATTCCGTCTTAAAATTAGGATAACTGTCTGCTCTCTCACGTATTGGTTTTCTTTTGCCTTTCCAAGGGAGATTCTCTTTCTTTAGAATACCACGGTCTGCTAGTCGATAGAGAGTTCTCATAGAACAAGAAACCCTATCTGGATAAGTTCCTTTAATGACATCAAGGCTCCAATTTTGTTCTAAATGAGTTTGGATAAAATCTTTTTCTGATTGCGTAAGACTGGTTTTGTTCCTGCCACAGCGTTTCTTATTGATTTTATATCGGTTATAGTAATTATAAGCAGAGTGCCCCTCTTTCAGATAGTTGATGACATTGTAGATTGTCTGTTTTAATCTACCAAGTGAAGTCACAATATCTGAAACTTTTATGTTTTCTTGATAGTAAGCCTCTATCATTACAAGCTCGTTTGTGGTAAGATGAGTATAGGTCATTTATGTTAGTTCCTTTCAGATAAATGTGGTGTTTATCTGAGCCTAACATAGATGGCTTTTTCTGTCTAGCTTAATTTTACAAATTGGGGGGAGAAAGATGCTGGACTTATATCCATTTAAGTAGGTCGAAAAAAATACCTTTAATTAATCGTAATAAAATAAGTTTAATGGAAGGTAGCGAAGAAATTTTTAATAAAGTGAATTTACTGTAAATGTTGTAAAAAAGAGAAATATTGTTATAATGGTAATAAATAAAGATAAAAAATGAAAAAGGTGTATTGAATGGGAATTTCAGGATTTTTTAAAGATGCAGATAAGCAATTTAAAATTAAAAAAATTAACGAAGAAAATATTAATAAATTTTTAGAAAGTTATATTAGAAATCCAGAAGTTAACCAGATATTACATCTATATACAAATAGGAAAAATCAGTTGCCTAATGATGGTTTTTATCATCATGTTATAAAACAACAAATAAAATTTTTGTTTTCAGAAACTTTTATTGTCAAATTGGGAACGGATAGTTGGCCAAAGATCATATGTGATATTTCATACATAAACACTGCTAATGCTGAAGTACCTTTTTATACCTTCAAAATTAATCCTGATTCTTATATGTTTGAAGAAGTATCATCAGGTATTAGCTCTACAAAAATAAATTATAAGGAAGATATAAAGAAATTAAGAAAAGTCTTGAATAGATTTTTTAAATAATAGACTGATCAAAAATAGTCTATATTTAGAAATGTTGTTAAATAAAAGATGCTTTTTAGAAGGAGAAAGCTCACAGGATTTTTTAATACTGTAAAACAGGAGGTCGCTTTTTCAAATGATTATGAAGCAAACTGATTGAATTATGTTGTTCTTCAAGTAACATTAAAAGAAAAGTTCTTTGGCACTGGTTTTGGGAACCATACAGAATTAGAAGATGTTATCAATCGACAGCGGTCTAAGGAATATAGACTTCATACAATCAGTACAACAAACGGTGAAAGTAAAGGATTAGGTGGAGGAGATCGTATTCAGGCAACTATGGTTTTTAATAAAAATATTTAAGTTATCTATCAATATATTGGTAGGATATAGCTAACTTTTTTCTGAAATGGAGTTATATAAATATGGCAAAATATACGATTACAGTTCCTGCTGAAATTAAGCCAGAGTACGAGAATCTTTACTTGCTTAATTACCAATTTATATCTGCAATAAGTAAAGCAAGTCATTCTGATGAAATACTATTTGATTTTTCTCGTACGGTTTGGATTGATGCAGAAATGACAGTTGTACTTTCGATGATGTTTGAACTGGCGTTGCAAATCACAGGCGACGTCAGTGTTGCAATTGAAACAATGTCAAATAAGGTAAAAACTATTCTTCAAAAGAATAATTTTTTTCCTTACTACGGGTTAGGTGAGAAAGTAGTAGATAGTTTTAATACGACTATTACTTTTTTTGCAGATACCCCATCAAATGATACACTTATTCACGAATATATAAGAGAAGAAGTATTTACAGCTATAGGTTCTAAAATATCTGAAGATTTTTTGAAGGAAGTTTCATATTGTATTTTTGAAATTGTTCATAATGTTAGAGATCATTCTGGGGCGGATCGTTTTTATATATGTGGTCAGCACTACCCAAAACCAGGAATACTACGTTTGGCAATATCAGATTTAGGAGTGGGCATACCAGCTAAAGTCAAAGAAAGACATCCTCACATTAATTTAGATGTTGAGGCTGTTGATTGGGCTTTTGTGGATGGAAATTCCACAAAAAGGAAAAAAGAAGGTGGAGTAGGTCTATTTAGTATTAAAGATATACTTCATAATAGGGGACAATTAAGATTGTTTTCTAACCAAGCATATTATTCAATAAGTCAATCTGGAGTGATTTCAACTACTACAATGAATGAACGATTTAGGGGAACATTACTTTGGATTGAATTTGATATAAATAAATGTCTAAGATCGCGAAAAAAGGAAATAATGAATAGCGATGATACTTTTAACTTTTAAAAGGAGATTGTAATTATGGGAAAAATATTTGTAAAAGATATTATTGGGGATACACTAGCTGTTACATCCGATAAAGGGGAAAAAGTTTTTGAAATCTTAAAAAAGAATATTGAAAATAATACTCAAACCATTCTAGATTTTGAAGGCATAACTGATCTAATATCTGCATTTTCTAATACAGCTATTGGGCAACTTTATGATGTAGCAACTGCGGAAAGATTAAGAGAACTTGTGAAAGTTAATCCTGAAACTCTTCACCCTGCAGATCGTAAGACTATAGAACGTTCGATTAGGAATAGTAGAAATAAACGAAAACAAGATAAAGAGTTTAGAAAAATGCTTGCAGAAGAAATGGATAAGGAGCTTGAATTATGACAACTGTTATAATGGATCTAAATCGTTTTCCATTCAGTCCCGATGTAAAATTATTGATAGATGTGAATGTTTTAATCTACTTACAATCAGGTCAAACCAAAAACTATGATAAAATGTGGGAATTAGCTAAACGACAAAATAATGAACTCTTTATAACTACATTATCTATTTCAGAATTTATTAACTTTTTTGTTCGGAATGGATATAAGCAATATTGTAAAACCCATAGTTATCGTGAGGAAGACTTTGATTTTAAAAGAAGTTATCAGCATACTCAACATTTTTTAGATATTTATGATGATGTTATAGATACAATCGAGACAGAAATCATTCCAAAAATGACGGTCATTGATTTTGATAATACTGACTTTTATGATATTTCTAACCTTACATGCCATATGCTAGACATCAATGATGCTTGTTATTTGAGAAAGGCTATAAAAGAAGGTTTTTCAATTGTTACACACGATGCTGATTTTTTTAATATCCCAATTAAAGAAGAAGTCAAAGTATACACATATAACAGAGGACGGCGGTAACCTCAAGGTTTTCTAGTGACAAGCAAATATAATTAAGATGAACAGGGAAGTAGTGAGAGTATTTGATTCGATAAAAAATAACTCTTTGATTATTATTTTTAATTTTCCTAAATTGTCAAATTAAGTTAGACTTTTCAAGTAACTCAGAAAAACTTGGTGGGGTGATTGATAATTCAATGATTTCCTAGGAATTATATTTCTTTTATCAGCTATAGCTGATAAATAATTTTGAGAAATATTAGTAAAATCCATTTGTTTCGTAATCCATTTCGTCTTAATAAGCCATTAGAATGCTCATTGAGACCTCGTTGACCAGGACATCCTGGATCCGCAAAGAAAATATCAATGTCATGTGCATTCGAAATAGATTTCCAATTAGAAAATTCTTTCCCACAATCAAAAGTTATCGACTTAAAGAGATGACTGGGAACTTGAGACAACCATTGATTAATGGAGGCCTCAATATCACTTGCTTTCCGTCCATTGGTTTTCAGTGTGATGATGGCTTTTGAGAGGCGTTCTACTAAGGTAATGACTGCACTTTTGTGTTTTTCTCCCACAATTGTATCCCCTTCTAGATGACCGAATTCCGTCTTAAAATTAGGATAACTGTCTGCTTTCTCACGCAAATCTCTGCGCAACGCTTGTTTTCCTCTTTTTTCGCTATGACCATTTGGTTTTCTTTTGCCTTTCCAAGGGAGATCCTCTTTCTTTAGAATACCACGGTCTGCTAGTCAATAGAGAGTTCTCATATGTTACGGGTGCTGTGGAAGCTATGTCCTATGAGGTGATTCCGTATTTACTTGCGCTCTGGGACAAGTGGGAAGATACGAATTCTGATATTGAAAATGCTATCAAAGATGCATTAGATTATTATTTTTATGATCAGGAATTGTTGACGGATGAATCAACTAAGGAAGAGGTTGAAGAATTATGGATTCTGGTACATGATCGTAGAGAGCCAGATACCTATTATTACAAGGGATATCCTGTATTTCCAGGAATGTTTGCGAAGGAACTCATGGCCTCATTGTATACAGGTATTCAAGTTGAAGGTAAATTTCATACATACCTCCAATCAGCTCTTCTTTCTACATATACTGGTAAAAGAGTTCCAGTCAAAAACAATGAAAGGATTTCTAAAAAAGATATCGAGTCTATGGTAGAATACATTGAAAATGTATCAAAACAAGAATGGATAGAAGGAAGAAAATATTTTTATGGTTTTGAAGTTAAATAAGTCCTTCAACTTGATGAATTGCTAGCAATTTGGCAAGAAAGAGGAATAAAATGACAACTGAGAAAGAGTTAAATAGAATAGTAGAAAGCATTTCATTGATTCAAACGAGTCAAGCTGATGTGCAGTTTTCAGAAGAAACTCTAGAAGACTTTACAGACTATTTAAAGGACTACATCCCAAATCATGTAGGTTGGATACAAAAGGGAAATGAAAAGCTGGTTCAGTCTCTTACAAAAGACAATCAGTTGGACAGAGAAGCAATTTCACAGATGATAGTAGGTCTACGCAATCTATCTTTAGATTTTGAGGAATTATGTGATATATTGCTTAAACTTTCCGATGAAATAGATAGAAAAAGCTGAAATTTAAGTATGCTGGCTATTCCAGGTCAAAGAAAAGGAGAAAAGATGTTAAGAATTTTTCCATTTGATAAAACAGGTGTTTCGGAGGCAATGGTTCAATTTGAAGAAAATCATGACATTTTGTTGCCGGAAGAATATAGAACCTTTTTAATAAACTATAATGGTGGAAATGCCTTACAGACAAGCTTTAAAATAAAGAAAGAGAGTTGGGATATTCGAGCTTTTTATGGGTTTGAAAATGCTGATTATGAATACAATTTCCAGTATTTTCTTGACCATGGCTTTCTATCCGAGCATATTCAAGCTGGCTATCTACCGATTGCAGAGGATAGTTTTGGAAATTATATTCTTTTGGGAATTTCTAATCAAAATTATAATCTCATAGCATTTTTTGATCATGAAAAACAAAAAATTATTCACTTCCATCTTTCGTTTAAAGAATTTCTGGCCACGATTAACAGTAAAGTGTGTAAGATTAAATCGATTGACGAAAGAATTCAAAAAATGAAAGAGGTAAATAGTCCAGTCATTGTTGATGATGAATTGAAAGCAGTCTGGCAAGAAGAAATCGATAGGTATGCTGGTCGTGACCAAGTAATTGTTAAGCTATAGTCTTATTTCGTTAATGTGATAACCTGATGTTATCACATTTTCATTTTTCCTAGAGTTTTTGTTATACTAGTTTTATTGGACATTGATTTTTAACAACCTGTCTATTTTGCGAGAGGAAGATATTGATCTGAAGTCAATACTTTCCTGAATAGAATGAACTAAAGGACACTTATGAAACAATTATTGCAAGAATTAACAAGCGTTTATTCAAAGTTAAATTCCCATTATAACGAGCATTTAATAAATCCAGAGCAGATAGCGGATGTTTATGATGACATTCATGAAGAACTTCAAGAAGACTTCGATACTCTTGCCAGAGGGATTGCTAGAATGGAAAATTTAGACTTAGAATCAATATATGATACTGCTAATCAAGCCTATCTAAATGGGATGTATGATATCTATACTGCATTGCTAAATATTGAAAATTATGTAGCCGATTTAAGGGAGATTCACATTCAAATTTCAAAGAAGATTAGAGAAATCAATGGCGAAATTGTTGATGAAGATGTGATTGGCAGGGAGGCTAGAAAATGAGTTTATTAGGTGAATGGATCGATTTTAAAAAGGAGCAGTCATGCATAAATTTATTGCCAAAATAAAGTCAGATAATAGCGATACGAAAATTTTGAAAATAATTAGAGATTTTAGTCATGAACCAATCGGAGCAATCAAAGAAAAAATGACTCATCATATGTCTGTGCTTGAAACAGAATATCTGAATTTAGAGCGACTAAAGAGCTTTAAAAAGACAGTAGAAGAGATAACCGAATTGGGCGGGGAGCTTCAATTATTTCTTGATGATGAAAAGGTAACCATGCAATTTTTGAGCCATGCCATTGAGTCACAAGAAGATACCAAAAATCAAATTGAGGAAGACGATTTCTATATGTTTGATGATGCGAAGTAATGGTTCCGACTTTCCAACATAGTAATAATGCGAAATTGTTCCCTCTCAGTCAAGCTTGTGGTCTTTGAAGATAGAAGTAGATGATAAATATATAAGGAAAGTAGATAGTGAAAGAAGTATTAGAAAATTTGCATCAGGTATGCTCAAGACTTAATGATAAATTTAATGGAAAACTGCTTGATCAGGAGAAGTTAGATGATTTTTTGGAGGACATTCGTGATGACTGGGATTCAAGTTTTGAGCAGTTAAAAGATGGTCTTCAGATCTTGGAAAGTCAGGTTGAATCAATTGAATCTTCAAGAAATAGAGCCTATACAAAAGCTATTCTTGAAATTTTTGGGGGACTGAGACGACTAGAGGTTTTATTGGATGATGCGGATGACTTGCTGGTAGCCTTGAACAAGAAATTGATGTTTGAAAGTGGAGAAATATCTGAGGAAGAATATCTAGATGATGGAATCCTAAATGTTAAATATCTGGATGAAGATGGTGACTCAGATTAAATCACTTTTCTCGCATAACTACAGATGGGGTGACCGAGTGAAGGAATGCTTTTAATGGAAGATGTTTATAAAGGAGCGAATGGTGTCAATAATCTACGCAAAGGTCAAAATGTCAGATAATATCTTACAGGCATGTAAAATAATGAGGAAACATAGCACTTTGCCAATTGGTGAAATAAAGACGAGAATAGAGAGAAATGAGACTTTGTTAGAAAGTGATTATCTGGATCTAGACCAGTTAATAGTTATGCAAGAAATTATTGTCAGTCTCATAGGTTTAGGTGCAGAGATTAACTTGTACAAAGGACAAGCTGAAGTGGATATGGGATTTCTAAATAATACCATTGAAACCTATAAAAATATTGCTGCTGATAGAGAAAAACTAGATGAACTCATGTTCGATAGTGAGGGATAAAAGCTATAAGTTCTAGCATCAGTAGCATTTTTAGAATAAGCTTAAAATTTTTAATAGCGCGACTTTCAGTATAAATAGAGGTGAGAATATGGAGACTGAAAATACAGTATCAATTTGGGTTGGAAATTTTGCAAGTAGGGAAGAGCTGGATAGCTATATCGACTTAAGGTATGATGATGACGGAGAAATCGTCAGTTCCAAGTTTTATGATGCTTTTCAAATTGATATCGATGATATTGACGACTACCTAATCGAAAAAGAATATTGCGATTCCAGATTTTTAAATGTATATGACCATTTAATCGATGCCTCATATGCAGATGTCGTCATAGATAATTTAAAGAAGATTGAAGATGCCTTAGCCATACCTGAAAGTAATTCCATTATTTTGCTTTACAATTATAAATATTGTGGGCAAGTCAAAGAGCAGCCCAATATCAAATTTATTGCGACCGTCAATTATAGATAGGTAGAGGAAAATGAATGAGCTAGTAACGAGATATATCAACTTTTGGGAGAACTTAAATAAGAACTGCAATGGAAAGCTTTTAAGTGGTGACAGCCTAGATGATTTAAAAAGCTGTGAAAAAGCTATAAATGAATGCTTGAATCAATTAAATAGCGGGATTGGCTTGTTAGAAAAAAAGAAAAATGAAATTTCATCATCTAAAGATCCCTCTTATACATCTGGATTTGTAGATTTCTTTTTAGCTCTGGACGGTCTGGAAGAATCATTTTCTGAACTAAAACATATTTCAATAGTAATGAATAAACACTTTATGTATGAAAGCGGAGAAATATCTGAGGAAGAATTTCTGAATGATGGTATTTTAAATGTAGAAATAGTGGATGCAGGAGATGAAGAATGAAGCTAGATACTAGAGTTGAACAAGCCTTGCAAGATATAAATTTTGTAGAGAGATATGAAGCATTGTCCCATACATTTAGTAGGAGTAGAACTCCTAAAGAAGAAGCTTTGGATTATTATGACGGTGATTTTCTGATGGAAATAATCCATTCCTTAGGTTATGAAGTGAAATTTAGTAAGAAAGAGTATTTTTTCTCGCTAAAGAAGGAGAAAAATGCTCAATATGAATTCGGCTTTAAATTTTCTTTGGAATATGGAATGGTAGAATTCATCTGGGATTTAAAAGATTCAAACCAAAATGTCTTGCTAGGGACTAATTTGTTTACCATTATAAGATTGCTAACTTCAGCTGACAATAAGATAATGGATCCCATTATTTCCGACTATGTTGATTTTCGAGATGTCATGAAAATCGCTTTTGACATGTATGAGGATTTCAAGCAAGCCTTTTTGAAGGCTAATGCAGGAGATGAAGAATGAAATTAGATACTAGCTTGAATGCAAATCGATTTTCTAGAGTTATGATAGCTTTTTCAGCGTCCTAGGTTCAGAAAGGAATCAAAATGGAATTTACTCTTAACCTCAATCTTTTGCAATTTATGCGAAAATTAACGGAACCGCTAGAAACATATATAGGCAACTCGGATTATAAGGAATTTGTGCATGAAACGTTAGAAATTGCAGGCCGATGTATTGATAGGCTTAGTGAATCTGATCCAGATTCGTTGTATGATAGATTGGAAAATTTAGACGAGGAAGACATCTTAACCTATTCGGAGTTAGATAAAAAGACAGATCCAGCTGTGTGGAGATGTATTGATGCTTTCATTGCATTAGTAGTTTATCAGTCATACAAAGCCGTTGGACAGCGGTACTTGCCCCAAACTATAGAGTGTGTAGATGGGGATACGCTCGAAGATTATTTTATTCATTATAAGCAACTGGTTAGAAGCTACAGTGACATTGCAAGGAAAACGAAATGGCTTGAGGAGGAAGCCTATGTCGCGAACCCCTCTGTTAGCCCTTACTTAGAATTTTTGTTTGAGGAGTAAATGAGAGAATATGAATACCAATCAACTTTATCTCATGCTGGTCTACTCAGAAGCTATCCTAAGTCGTATGGAAACAGAATATAAGCCACAAATCCGAGTTGCCTTGGACGCTTGCTGGAGTTTTGTGGAAAATAACAGTAAAACGAGCAAGGAGCTTTATAGTCTGCTAGATGATGGAACGGATTTTAAGGGAATTTTCATCTACATGCAATTAGATGCAAATGAGGCTAATGTTCCATCGTGGGACAATCTTAGCTATGTAATCGGTGCAACTGCTAGGGAAGCCTACCTACTGGACAATCAGCAGCAACTGCCTTCTCCTTTGGAAAATATTGATTCAAGCTTAGTAGACTTATTTATTGCGAATTTAAAAGAAATCAATATCGATTTTTATAATCATCTTGAAGAAATTAAGGGCTTTTTGAAGAATGATTGTCTTCCTTCAAAAAATACTGCCTTGCAAAAATTGGAAAGCTTAGGATTATTAGAAGGGAGATGAGGTTTTAAATGAATAATCGACAAATTCAGCCAATAGCTGATATTTTGTATGCTGAAAGCAATGCTAAAGCTGTGGCGAGTCTTAAGCAGCTTCAAACTGAAGATGAGCTGTTTGTCTTGCTGGACAATTTTAACTGGGATAATGGATTTGAAGTGCCAAAAGCAGTGCTTAATCATTCCAAGTGTAGTCTTTCAGTGGCTTTATTAGCTTTTTATCGTGCAGATGGCATCAGGTATTTACTTGAGGGAGAGGCAGCCTTTGCAAATCCGCTATCAGAGGAGTGGGAAGGTTTTTTAAAAGATGTTTATACTAGAATTATCAGAGGCCAATTTCCAAGTGGGACTATCTCTTTTCAACCCGAAATAACGAAGATTCAAAAATTTAAACTAAAAAAATTAAGACCAGAAATTGATGAAGTATTTCTTGATGGCATTTCGGGCAAAGATTTGAATGTAGTCATTTAATGAAATAAACAGTGGAGCCATCCCGTCATTTGTTAGAAGTTGCTGATCCTTTAGTAGAGTTGGATAGTTAATATATAAAGCAAGACCGTGCAAACGGTCTTTTGTGGTATAATTATGATTAAACCAAGCTTTAGAGGTGAAAAATGATTCCGATAAAAAAGAGCAATTCTAAACAAGTATATGAATTT
>ERZ773008.3018-NODE-3018-length-10585-cov-2.253561_pt1 | contig 10585 bp, 10 predicted proteins | sample MGYA00580664_ERZ773008 | MGnify/ENA primary metagenome ERZ773008 (study PRJEB29015, sample SAMEA2738016) | human oral metagenome | biome: human oral; feature: human-associated habitat; material: dental | place: China | collected 2048 ... | reverse complement strand
CTGACCAGAAATCAGTTTATAAAGATCATCTAAAAGTCAAACAATAAGATGATGCAATATCTCTTTGTTGCAGCAGAAAACTGCTGATACATTATCTTGCATAGAGGAATAGATTTTTGCATATCTTTTGTATTGTTAAGTAATCACAAACAGTAGGGTTACTTATATTTTTGTTTACGTAACAGGTATGCGATTTTCTTAAAATTTTGCTTGTAAAACAACATAACAAATTGTATCTAAAGATATTTTAGTGTAGTATCATACGGTAACAACACGAGACTATGCATAAAACATACGCGTGTTTTTCAGACATCGCTTGAGCAGATGGGGCTGTGAGATGGCTAAGGCAGGTGTTACCAAAAAGACCGACCCAGGTTTGGGTAGGACAGTAGCAAGGTTGTTACAAGAAAGTGGCAAGCGCCAGGTAGACCTGTGCGAATTCTCACATTGGTCGCGTGCGTATGTTTCTTATATTTGCACCGAGCGCCGTAAGTGGCCTTCATTTGATAAGGCAAAAGTTATCGCTGACTTTTTCTCTTTAAGTCTTGATCAGCTTTGGGTTGAGCATCTTAAAGATCTTGTTGATGCTGGCGTAGAACTTTCTGAGGCGCAGAAGAAGAATTTAGCTGAAGGCATTAATCTTCCAAATCCTACTGTTATGCATGACGGAAATAACAATAGAGAATATCTCCAACCTGTTGCTCCTTCGGGGAACGGTTCAGATTACACGCTCCCGGAAATTCTTGGCATCGAATAAGTATTTTTGGCTATTTTTATTGTTTACAATGCCATACTTGCTGTATACGCGTATGATTCAGCGTTGTTCAGATTGCATAGGGCTATCTGAAGAGTAGGAGATGTGCAAGATGGCTGGACTACACTGTTCAGATTGCGCTTTTAGTTCGTTCAAGTTTAACGAGGACGCCCAGATGTATCAGGCGTACTGCTCGCGCGGCTATTTGCTGGCTGATCCACATATTCATGAGCTTTTTGCCATGCACTTTGCTAAGTCTCCAGAGGATTTTGTTCCAGTTAAAGATCCGTTTAATCGTGAGTATCTGAGAAAGTCATATATTTGTGGAGAGTTTATTAAGCGCAAGGATAATTTAGGTTAACGGTATGTCTTAAAAACCCTGTTATGCAACATAGCAGGGTTTTATTATGTTCTTGACATGTTTCTTGTTTATTGATATCAAAGAATTAAGTAAATACTATAAAATTTGTTATGTAACGCTTATAGATTTTTGCATAATTAGTTAACTTTCTGTTATATGTTTTCCTTAAAACAAGGTAGTATTGATTTGGGGGGAATCTCCTTATTACAAGGGGATTTAAAACATTTATAAAGGAGCGGCAGCAATGTCGAGGCGACCACAAACAGAAAGTTGTGACACACGTTACAGACTTCTTAAATCTGCAGAGCAAGAGTTTGCTTTACAGGGATACGACAAAGCTTCACTTAGGCAGATTTGTGCACATGCAGGCGTTACTACAGGCGCTCTCTATTTCTTCTTTGATAATAAAGAAGATCTCTTTAAAAATGTTCTGATTCCTATAACTGAAGGTGCAGTTCGGATTCTAGAGGATTACAAAAATCATCTGCTGGTTTCTGGTGAAAGAAATCTTGAAGATACTCCTTTGGGCGATAAAGAAACTCTTGATAAATTTTTAGACCTTTTGTACGGCAATAGGTACGTGGTGCGGATTCTTGTGAACAACCGAGAAAATCAGCATGTTGTTCGTTTCTTTGAAGAATTGACCGAGGTCATTTCTTCAACAATTAGAGCTATTCTTTATCCTAATGTTGCGCAGGTTAAGCCCTATGATGAGTTCATTATTACGTGGCTTGCACAAACTGAGATGACCACTATTGTCAATATTCTTAAAAATGATGAGACTCGTGAAGAGGCTGATGGTCACATTAATTCAGCAGTAATGTTCACACAAGGTGGCATTAAGGCCTTAGTTGATGAGCATTAAGTGCTCATCTGTGCATAAAAATTGACAAAATCTATTTAATTCGGCTATTCTCAATAAAGGTAAATAAAAACCCAAAGGAGACCTTTATGAAGTTTAATAAGCTCAGCCTCGTAGCAGTTTCCGCTTCCGCTGTTTTTGCTCTTGCGGGCTGCAGTAATCTTATTCCTAGCCTTTCTGATCCAGGAACTACGACTGGTGGTCAGCAGCAACAGCAGCAGCAGACTAAACCTGATGCAAATACTGCAACCAAGCCTTCAGATTCCCGTGCTGGTGACTCTGACTCCAAGGATCTCTATAATTCTCTGATGGACAAGCATAACACTGATGAGATGATTGCTAACGTTCAGAAGTACGTTGATGATGTTAAAAAGACTGACGATAAGACTGAGGTTCTTATTGATACCGACAAGATTACCGTTACCGTTACGGGTATTGGCGTCGACTATGAGAACTCTAATGGCTATCTGGTAGAGGTTGTCAACAAGACCGATTCAAACATCTTTATTCAGGCACACGATACTTCCATTGGTAAGAATGAGCTCAGCATGTTTATTAACGCAGCTCCTAATACTACTACCAAGGGTTTTGCGTTCTTTGATCCAGGCGTAAATCTTGACCCGTCTGCAACTATTCGCGGTACCATCTATGCTCTTTATGGTTCTGATTACAGCATGGATTCCTTCGACGTTATGTACTAAGTTTTTCTTAGTTCGTTGACTGTAAAGGCTCAGCTTTTTGGCTGAGCCTTTTTTTAACAAGAAATCTTGATGAATAGTGACTAAATGAGTTGATGTTTAAGCAGTTAGAATCCGTTAGACTATAGAGTTGTGATGCATCAAAGAAGCATGTATGCACTAAACATAAGGAGCTACGATGCTGGATTTAGACAAGAATACAGACAGCTTATATAACGACCTTATTTTTTTAAAACCCCTTTTTCACAATAAGATTTGGGGCGGAAGAAGGCTTGCTGAAGAGTATGGCTATGACATTCCTGAGGGTTCAGTAGGCGAGTGCTGGGCAATTAGCGCGCATCCTAATGGAGACTGTGAAGTTGCATCTGGTGCATATGCTGGAAAGACCCTTTCTAAGCTTTGGGAAACTCATCGTGAGCTTTTTGGCAATGTGGAAGGAGACCGTTTTCCACTTCTCATTAAAATTCTTGATGCAAAAGATGACCTTTCTGTTCAGGTACATCCAGATGATGAATATGCTGCAGAGCATGAGAATGGCTCGCTAGGTAAGTCTGAATGCTGGTACATTTTGGAGGCAAAACAGAATGGCGATATTGTTGTTGGCCAAAATGCTTCATCAAAAGAAGAGTTTGCTGAGCTAGTTAAACAGGGTAAGTGGAGTCAGCTGCTAAATTACGTGCCAATCAAGCCTGGAGATTTCTTTAGGATTGATCCTGGTACGGTACATGCCATCAGAACAGGTACGTTGATTCTTGAAACGCAGCAAAGTTCAGATATTACGTATCGTGTGTATGACTATGATCGTTTAGGTGATGATGGTAAGCCTCGTGATTTGCATTTGGCACAGAGTCTTGAGGTTATTGATTATGCACAGGAAGCTCCGACATCTGGAGAGATCACTGCTCCAGAAATTGATGGCAAAACTGAGCTTATGAACTGTAAGTATTTCTCGGTAGAAAAATATGAGATTCACGAGATAAAAACTATTGCTCAGCCGTGGCCGTTTATGTGCGTAAGTGTTATTGAGGGAGAAGGAACAGTTTGTGCTGATGGTGGTAAGGGATGTGAGCATAAGCTTTATAAAGGCTCGCATTTTATTGCTCCTGCACTTTCTGGTGACCTTCATTTTTCAGGTACCATGACTTTGATTGTGTCTCATCTTCCTCAATCAAGGAGCACAGCTCTTTGAGTCAAATGTTTCAGTTTCTGTAACATTTGATACCTTTGAAGTAGAATATAAGTGGTTGAGCCTTTCATACGCTTATAGGAGGAACGTATGAACAAAGAAATGATGAGTCGTCGTGCTTTTGCAGGATTGGCTGCAGGAGGCGTTGCTAGCACGCTTGCTGCATGCAATAACGATGTTATGCAGGCAATCTTAAATCCAGATTCTGTTCTTGGTGGAAGCGGTCAGACAAACCCCCAAAATGGCGATCAAGGCGGTGGTGGTGACACCTCTAAGTCAAACCTTATTAAGCTTGAAGAGATTCCAGATAATCCAACATTAACCGGTGATCTTGCTAAGATAATTACTGGTGTTTGGTGCGTTGACTATGGTGTTGGAATTAAAGGTGGCAAGATGGATGGAAAGACCTTTGACCATAGTGGCATGCTTAATCAGGGCTATAACGATGGAACCGTTCTTAATTATTCCTTCAAAGCAGATGGCACCTTCTATATGCACAATTTTAAGGGTGTAAAGGATGACGGCAAATGGACCGTAAAGGGAGATAACACCATCCAATGCGATTATAAAGATGACGACTCTGCTTCAATGATTTTTGATAAGGATGATAACAATTATTTGAAGTTCAGTGATACTAAAAATGAGATTACCTTTACCTTCAAAAAGCTTTCTGACAATCCTGATGATACCTCACAGATTGCCTACCTTGATGGCAAGGTAGTCAATTTTGCCGCTACGGTTCCAGGTACTTATTATCTTTTTGGTCTGCATTATGCAGATGGTTCTAAAGATGATCTGACCAGTGATCAGATTGAGTCTATGAATAAAGGTTCAGGAGCAGGCTATACCTTTTCTGCTCACAAGGATGGAAATGCTGCACTGTTCTATCCAGATGGTAGTGTTATTCCTATTCAGATTGTTGCAGAACAGCCTTCTTCAGATGGTCTTTCTTTCCCTATTCTTGCTATGGGTATTTCAGCAAACGAGGAACTTTCTAAGTCAATTCTATATACTACTGAGGATAATAAGAAGCTTGTTTGCATTGATGTTCCTAAATACACCCTTAAGTTTGCTCGTCTTAATCATCGTGAGGATGATTGGAGCAAATATGAGTATGCTCCAAAGGCGCAGTTCCCATGGCAACCAGATGGCAAAGGTGGTTTTAAGTTAGTAACACCTACTTCTGGTTCTGGTGACAGCTCATCAGGAAATAGTGACAGTGGCAACGGGGGATCTGGCAAGAAATAACCACAGCTCTTTTTCAGGCATTTTTTACTGATACAAAAAGCAGGCATATGATATGCCTGCTTTTTTCTTGCCCAACTTTTACATGTGTAAAAGAACGAGTGATGTAAAGCTTAGTGTTAAAACTTACGCAGCGTGTGCGCCGCCTTCAATTTCACCAGTGCAGTGTGGGCAGCGAGTTGCGCCTTCCTTAACCTCTTCGAGGCAATGTGGGCAGTGTGGAGCTGCAACCTCTTCAACAGCCTTTTCTTTATCTTTCTCAAGCTTGGAAGTTTTCATGAACTTGTTGAGGGCTTTAACCATGCAGAAGACAATGAATGCAATAATTAGGAAGTTGATGATTGCGCTGATGAATGCACCAAAGTCAATTCCGTTCTGGGTGCCAGGAACTGGAATAGAAAGACCAGAAACCTCGGTGCCGCCACCAGAGATTAACTTAATGAATGGGTTGATGATGTCATTGACAAGGGAGGTAACAATAGCGGTAAATGCTCCACCAATGATGATACCAATAGCCATATCCATGACATTGCCCTGTTGGATAAATTCTTTAAACTCTTCTAAAAACTTTTTCATGTTATCCCTTTCGTTTAATTAGCAGAGGATAGATATTTCCACTTGTATTTTAAACTAGCGCTTATGCGCTGGTTAGACCATAAATGCGAGAGTATTTGTCAGTCAGATACTCTGTGTAGTAGTGGACGTCAAAAGGTTCACCGCATGCGTCCAAGATGAGTTCCTTGGAGTCCTTTGCTCGACCCCAGGTCCAAATACGACTACCTAACCACTCCTTGATAGGAGTAAGGTCTCCAGATGCGCAGACGGAATCAAAATCCATGCCCTCGGCAATCATGGCGTGTTTGTATTGTGCACCATAAGCACTGCCAAGTGCATAGGTTGGGAAGTATCCAAACTCACCCCACGACCAGTGAACATCTTGAAGAGCGCCTTCGGTGTTGGTTGGAACCGTAACACCTAGGTATTGCTTGTATTTTTCGGCCCAAAGAGTTGGGACATCTTTTGCGGTAATTTCGCCAGATAGGAGTGCTTGCTCCATCTCATAACGGATAAGGATGTGCAGAGGATAGGTGAGTTCGTCTGCTTCAGTACGAATGAGACTTGGCTGCACCTTGTTAGCTGCTGAGAAAAGCTGGAAGGCGGTGACGCGATTAAGCTGACCGGGGAAGTGCTTACGCATAAGCTGAATCAGTGGTTCGGCAAATGCCTCAGAAAGGCCAACGTAGTTCTCAAAGAATCTAGACTGAGACTCGTGCATGCCCATGGAAGTGCCAGTGCTCAGAGAAGTAAAACGGTACTCCCAGTTAATACCTTGCTCGTAAAGAGCGTGACCGTTCTCATGCAGCATGGAATAGACATTGGAGAGAATGCTATTCTCGTAAGCATGACTTGCAACCATAACAAAGCCAATACCTGGGCCACCGGTATAAGGATGCTCGGTTTTACCAAGCCAGTAGGCATCCTCGTCAAGACCCTGGAGTTTTACCAGGTCTTTTGCAAGGTCCCACTGACGATTGACGTCAAACTTGCCCTCAAGAGGTTTGGTGCTTGGCTGACGCTTAGAAGCCATGCAATCGGCAACAAGTGGTACTACTACTTCTTTAACATTATTGAAGAAGGTGTTGTAAAACTCTCTGTTGGTATCGTGCTCAAAATCGCTGAGCAAGAGATCGTATGGATCTTTTGAAGCATCGCGTGCCTGGCACATCTCTTTGCGGAGTTCAATCAAGCTATCCAGTTTTGGCGCAAAGAGCGACCAGTCATCATTGTTCTTTGCTTGCTCCCAGACCTCGTTAGCTTCTGTGGTTAGACGAACAAAGTTACTTTGAAGCTCAACAGGTACATCTACCAGTTGGCTTCTGTCACGGCGTAGAATTTTTACTTGTGCACGATGAGTCTCATCAAGCAGAGCGCGGTTCCCGTGAAGTCTATCAAGAAGTGCACCAACAGCGGGATCACAGAGGGTCTCCTGGATCTGTTCGCCTAAGATTGCCAGAGCTTCTCCACGCTCTTCAGCAGCTTTTTTTGGGTCAATGCATGGTCCAAAAGAGCCAATCTCATTAGCTGCGTAGTTGAGAGCAAAGAGCTTTTTCTCAAGCTCATCAAGTTTAGCGATATCATCGCGGGGATTTGAAAGCGCTGCGTTTAATTCAACAGTGTTATTTGCGCTGTCCATAAAAATCCTCTCTACAAAAAATAGGTGCGACCAGTTATTTTACCGGTCAACAGAAACCGTTTAGCGTATGCGCCATATTTTACCCTGTAATTTATTGATATTTGAGCGATACTAAAAAGACTACGTCCTAAAACAATAAGTACATCTTTTCGGCACAATTTTTGTCTAAAGATGGCTTGTAAGGAGTATGAGTTCTATGGATGACAGTAGAATCTCGTTTGATCAATGGGGCGATCTGTATGCAGATCGCGTTCAAACCATGCGAAAGAGCGAAGTACGAGATTTGTTTGCGGCTCTGTCTCGTCCAGGTGTTATTGCGCTGTCTGGTGGCCTACCGGACATTTCTTCGCTGCCGCTTGATCAGGTTGCAGAGTGCGCTCGACGCTGCGTTGCTGTTGAGGGACTCAGGTCTCTTCAGTACGGTAACTCTGATGGCCGTATTGAGTGCAGAAAGACCATCTGCAAGATTTTAGCTGTTCAGGGTATTGAAGCTGACCCTGATGAGATGATTTTGACTTCTGGTTCTCAGCAGGCGCTTGATTTCTTGGGTCGTGTTTTTCTTAATCCGGGTGACGATATTATCTGTGAGGGTCCAAGTTATCTTGGTGCATTCCAGGCATTTTCTGCGTATGAGCCTTCCGTTCATACTATTGATATGGACGAAGAGGGCATCAGAACTGATTTGCTTGAGGCAAAGCTTAAAGAGCTTGCAAGTCAAGGTAGAAAGCCTAAGTTTATCTACGTTATTCCTAACTTTAATAATCCCGCTGGTATCACCATGTCTATGCCAAGGCGCTTGCGCCTTCTTGAGTTGGCCCACCAGTACAATATTCCTGTTGTCGAAGATGATCCGTATGGTCTTATTCGTTTTGAGGGAGAAGATTTGATACGTTTGAAGTCGCTTGATTCAAACGTTATTTACCTAGGGACTACTTCAAAGATTTTTGCCCCTGGTCTGCGTCTAGCATGGATGGTTGCACCTCGTCACTTCCTTGAGCGCATTAACCTTGCTAAGTCTGGTTCTGACCTGTGTACCAGCCCCTTTAATATGATCCTTGCCGAGCACTACTTTAATGAGGTTGATTGGCAAGCAGCACTTGAGGTTTCCAAGTCTCGCTATAAAGAGAGAAAAGATGCCATGCTGGCAGCGCTTGCGGAGTTCTTCCCCCAAGATGTTACCTGGACTAAGCCTGAGGGCGGCCTGTTCCTGTGGGTAACCTTCCCGCCATACCTTAACACCGAGCAGCTGCTTCCTCGTGCCATTGAGGAAGGAGTTGCCTTTGTACCAGGCGTTTATTGCTATCCTGACCAGCGTATTAGCTCAAGCATGCGTCTGTGCTACTCATTTGAAACTCCGGAACGCATCCGAGAGGCAATCCGCAGGTTGTCTTTGTGTGTCCAAGATCGTATGGCGTTGTATCGTGCATTCTTGGAGGCAGGTGCTCTGCCCGAGTCTTCTCATTCTGAATCTCAGTCTTCTGCAAGGGAGTGTTAAGTATGGCTACAAAAGTTGCTGTCATTATGGGTGGAGCCTCATTTGAGAGGAACTTCTCGCTAAAAAGTGGGGCTCTTGTCTCCGAGGCTTTAGAGAAGTGCGGTTATGAGGTTTTGCCACTTGATGCTGATGCTCACCTGGTAGATGCTCTTCGTGCCGAGAAGCCCGATGTTGCCTTTGTGTGCCTTCATGGTGCAGGTGGAGAAGATGGTGCGGTACCTGCACTTTTGGAGTTTCTCAAGATTCCGTATGTGGGCTCGAGGCCAGCGTCGTGTAGGGCTGCGTGGAATAAAGCAGACATGCCATTTATTGTGCGTCAAGCATGGTCAAAGGAGGAGTCTGAGGTTATTTGGCCCCCTCAGATTGTGTTGACCGCCAGTGCATTCAAAGACCTTGGGGCAGCAGCTGCTCTGGACATGGTCCCCGAGCGTCTTGGTGGCGGAGCTGGTTTCCCCTTAGCGGTTAAGCCAGTTCATGGTGGCTCTGCTATGGGTCTTTCTAAGGTTGATAGCGCCGACCAGCTTGGTCAGGCGCTTCTCGGCGCACTTGGCTTTGATGATTCCGTTATTATTCAGCAGTGGGTTGACGGCGTTGAAGTAAGCGTTACCGTGCTCTCTGATGCAGATGGCGAGAAAACCCTGCCACCTGTAGAGATTTCGGTAATTAAGGGCATTTACGATACGGATGCTCGTCTTGATTCAGAGCGCATTCAGCATTTCTGTCCAGTTCGTTCTGAGTCTCTGGCGGCTCTTGGTGCAGATCCAGTTGCTGCTCGTGAGGCTCTTGAGCGCGCAGCTCTTGAGGTATTTACCGCGTACGGCTGCAGAGATCTTGCTCGTATTGACTTTATTTGGGATGGACATCACGTTATGGTCATGGGCTTGAAGACATTCCCAGGACTTACTGAGACCTCCCTTGTTCCAATGGCAATTGAGGCTGCAGGATATGCTGTTGAAGACGTTCTTGCACAGCTTGTTGAGGGTGCGCTTAAGCGCGGCAACTAGGGGGTTTCATGGAATACGTATTGGGCATTGATGTTGGTGGTACCACCATTAAACTGGGACTTTTCTCCACAGAAGGAGAGCTGCTTTCTGAGCAGAAGGTCAAGACGCCTGCACTTGATAACGAGGACGGTTATCAGACGGTAACCGATGCAATTAGGCTTATTGTTCATGGTCAAAAAGCAAGTCGCAATGATGTCATTGCGTGTGGATTGGATATTCCAGGTCCTGTTGCAGATGATGGAACCGTCGGTTTTCTCGCTAATGTAGACATTGACCCCGAGGGCTTGGTGCAGGCAATTAATAGGTGTCTGCCAAACGCAACCATCGCGTTTGTTAATGATGCAAATGCTGCAGCCTTGGGCGAAGCGTGGGCTGGCGTTGCCGTGGGCGTGTCGTCGTTTGTTCTGATTGCGTTGGGAACAGGTGTTGGCGCAGGCGTTGTAGTAGACGGTAAGCTTGCTGCAGGTGCTTTTGGCGCTGGTGGCGAGATTGGCCACATTATTGTTGAGCCAGAAGAAACTTTGACTTGTGGTTGCGGTCGTCATGGCTGCCTGGAGCAGTACGCTTCCGCTAAGGGAGTTGTTCGCTTGTACCTGGAGGAATGCGCCGCTCGTGGTGTTGTTCCTGTGAACATTGAGCACGAGACCGATACCGTGTCCGTGTTTAGAGCCCATGCTCAAGGAGATGAGTGCGCAACCCTTGCTATCCACAAGATGTGTCACTACCTTGGTCTTGCTATGGCGCAGGTTTCGTGCGTGGTTGATCCTGCTATGTTTTTGATTGGCG
>ERZ773008.3017-NODE-3017-length-10588-cov-5.219596_pt1 | contig 10588 bp, 7 predicted proteins | sample MGYA00580664_ERZ773008 | MGnify/ENA primary metagenome ERZ773008 (study PRJEB29015, sample SAMEA2738016) | human oral metagenome | biome: human oral; feature: human-associated habitat; material: dental | place: China | collected 2048 ... | reverse complement strand
TCTACATAAACAAGACACCGATAGCTCATTTGCTATATTAGTACTTATAATTACATAAGGAACAAATACATATTCAAAGAATTTAATTGGATGAAGTAAGTAGTAACCTCTACTTACTCCAATTCCTTTCATTCGTAATGAATTCTTTATTAACTTATAATCTGTAAGTAACACCGGGAAAAATCTATATAATACTGCTAGTACTATAATCATTTTCTTTGGTAACTTTATGCTTCTTAAAAAGCAGATAAGTTCCGAAACTTTTGAACTACTTACTAAAGCCATACCTGCACATAATGGGAAATACAGTGTCTTAAACATTAATGCAGTTAATAATAAGAAACTATCAATAACCTGTAATGTAACTGTATGAGCAAAAAATACTTCATATGCAGTAAAGAAAAGATATATACCAAAAAATCTACTCATTCTCTTAAAATTAGAACTAATTCCTAAGTATATTGAAAAGCATAGTGCTACTATAAGGTGAACAGGTACTGTCATCATTTTAAACATTAGTATATTAGCAATTACTAATATAAAAATCTTAGTTCTAATATCTAACCTTAACATTCTATAGTCCTGCTTTATTGAAATTCTTAAAGTATAATTTTCTTCCTAGATATGTTCCAATTATTGAGAATATTATAGTAAAGATAACTATAAAAATAAATGTCTTCATATCTGTACTACTCATTACTAGATTTATCTTTTCATCTGAATAATTTCTATTTTGAAGATGTTTTACATATGAATCTTTCATAAAGAACATTGGTAAAATAATACCAATATTTCCTAGATTAAAGAATAAGTATGATAAGTATTCATTACCGTATCTGAATGCAATCTCCGCTAAGACTGCTGCAAAGATTAATACTATTCCTCCAACTATCGAGTGACCAGAAACAGTCATAAAAATACCAATAATCGCAATCATAATAAATATAGCCATATTTTTATTAATTTTGTTGAAAATTAAGCTATACACACTACCACACACTAATGCAGCTGTTATTGAAGTGTATGTTGCAAAATAAACTTTACCTCCAAATATAACTGATGTTAATAGTGTTGAAATCCCGATTCCTACAGCCATTACAAGAATTAATAAAATTGTATATAAACCTAATGTAATTAAATCCTTAATCTGTAAATTTTTATTTTCTTCTTTATTAATATATTTTAATTCTGTCATCTATTACCCCACTATAGTTTTTTAAGAGCATCTAGAGCAGCCGTATAATTCGGTTCTTCTCCGATTTCTTCTAATACTTCTTTATAGCGGATAACTCCGTTTCCATCAAGTACAAATACAGAGCGTGTTAATAAACCTAATTCTTCAACTAAAAGACCATTGTTGTTCTCAAAATCACGATATTTATAGTCAGATACAGTAATTGCATTGTTTATTTCTTTATCAGCACAGAATCTACCTAAAGCAAACGGTAAATCTTTTGAAACTGTTATTACTACAGTATCTACCAAATCACAAACTTCTTTATTAAAATTAATTGTTTGTAAAGCACAGACACCAGTATCTACAGAAGGAAAAGTATTAACAATAATTTTTTTACCTCTATAATCATCCAATTCAAATTCTGATAATGTTTTTGTTACTGCTCTAAAATTTGGAAATACATCACCAACATTTAACTTATCCTCAATTGTAACTGGAGTTCCTTTAAAGCTAATTGTTTTTTTCATAATTTTTTACCTCTTTATTTTATAATTTTTTTGATAAAACTATCTACAACTAATGATAACATATTTCAATTAGAGTTGAAAGTTTTTTTGCATAATTTAATATGATTTTAAGCGTTTTTTATGTAGTTTTGTTATAATTTTATGATATAATAATTATTAATAGTGTGTGAAAGGATTTTTTTTATGTCAAAAGAACAAAAAGAAAAAGTAGTTGAAACAAATACTACAGATTCGACCAAAGAAAAAGATAATTCAACATCTTTTTTTAGTCGTTTAAAAAAACAAGTAAAAACTTTTAATTTTAAAAATAATGAATCTACTACTTCTATTAATAATCAAGGTCAACTTGATGAATCAGCTATAGAAAAGGAACTTCGTGAGAAAGAAAAAGAAGTAAAATTAAAGGAAAAAGAATTAAAACAACGTGCACTTGAACTAGAAAAAGCAAAGAAAAAATTTGAAGAACAACAGCGTAAAATAGAAGAAGAACGCAAAAAAAATGAGATTGCACGCGCCGAAAGAGAGCGTCTTGAAAAAGAACGTATTGCTCGCGAAAAAGAACTTGAACGTCAACGTATAGAAAGAGAAAAAGCTGAAAAGCGTGAAAAGGAACGTCTTGAAAAAGAACGTATTGCTCGTGAAAAGGAATTAGAACGTCAGCGTATCGAAAGAGAAAAAGCTGAACAACGAGAGAGAGAGCGTCTTGAAAAAGAACGTATTGCTCGTGAAAAAGAACTTGAACGTCAACGTATCGAAAAAGAAAAAGCTGAACAACGTGAAAAAGAACGCCTTGAAAAAGAACGTATTGCTCGTGAAAAAGAACTTGAACGTCAACGTATTGAAAAAGAACAGGCTGAAAGAAGAAAAAGAGAATATAGAAGAAAAGAAAAAGAATTCCAAATATTAGAAGATAAAAAGAAAGTAGAGTTTTTACAAAAAGAAAATGAAATGAGAGAACACGAAAATACTTTACTTTCATTACAAACAACATTAATTTCTTTAGAAGATAAAATTGAAGAGAAAAAGTTAACTATTGCAACTCTTAAAAATAGAAATGCCGACAAAGAAAAAATAACTTTAGAAGAGAAAAGATTAAATGCTTTAGTAGCTCAAAAACAAATTACTCAAAAAGACATAGTCTCTGAGAAAAAAATTATTGAAAAAATTCAAAAAAACTTAGAAATTGAGTATAAACTTAATGGTCTTAAAAAAGAAATACACAGTATAAAAAAAGAAGTAATAAATGAAGATGAAACTGCATTTAAGGTCAAATACATCGATAATAATGTAAGAAATATTTTCTTAGTATCTCTAATATGCATTAAAGCCTTTATTTCTAAAAAAGTTTTTAGACAAAAAGTTGAAAATTATGATAAAATTAAAAAGGTATCAAAAAATATTAAAGTAAGAATTGCTACATCAGTTATATTAGCGATAATATTATCAATTTGTTTCTTAGTTACACTTAAGTTCATTTCTTCAGCTAAAGAACATTATGTAAGCTTTGGAGAAACTAATACTACTGCTGTAGACACTACAGAAGAGATGAAAAAACAAAAAGAAGCTGAAGAAAAAGCTAAAATTCTAGAAGCACAAGAGAAAGCAGCAGCAGCTCGTATAGATTCTGATGCTCAAGATGAAGAAATCACTGCTAAACTTGCTGGAACTTTCACGTCATATTCATTTGATGTAGATCGTCAAGTTACAGTAAACAAAAAAATTCATGCTTTCAAATCAGCTAGTTGGTCTGATCAGGGTGAAGTTATTGAACCTGGTACTAAACTAACTGTAAACAAAATTGTATCCCCTGCTGGATATTTAATGTATCAAATTTCATCAGGAAATCTACAAGGTCAATTTATCACAGCTAATGAAAAATTCGTATCAGTAGATTCTAAAAACGATGAACTTGAAAACTTTATTTCTCGTCCAGTAGCGATTAAATTCTTAGCTACACAAAATGTATATTCTGATGAGGCTGCAAGCAAAGTCAGAGTTACCTACGGTAATGGTGCACAACTTAATATTAACGGTATCGGAATTAATAACAACAGATTAATTTATCATGTATCTGATGGATCATTCGTACCTGTTAATCCGGTTCGTGTAATTGAAGTTAATAGAGAAACGCCTAAGACTAAAAACATAGATAGTAATGATAATAAAAAAGCCTCTAACTCTCAAAGCAACCAAAGAACAACAAGATAATTAATTTAGTCCACCTGAGGAAATTCTCAGGTGGATTATTTTGTACATATAAATTGTTTTAATTCCCAAAAAAGAGAATATAGTTTTCACTACATTCTCTCTTTTTATTATCTAATTTCTGCTCCGTTAGGAATTTCAGCATTAATTTCAACTACTCGTAAGATACCATCTTTTTCTGCTGATAAAATCATTCCCTCACTTAATTCACCACATAGTTTAACTGGTTTTAAGTTAGCTACAACAGCAACTTTTTTACCTACTAATTCTGCTGGATCATAATATTTAGCAATACCAGATACTATTTGTCTTTGGTGATTTCCTAGATCAAGTTTGAATTTCAATAATTTCGAACTCTTCTTAACTTTTTCACATTCTAATACTTCTGCTACTCTTAAAGAAGTTTCAAAGAATTTATCAATTGTGATTTCTTCAGCAAGCTCAACATAAGTATCTTCATTTTCTTCTTTAGATTCTGTTTCTAAGTTCTCAAGCGCCTTAGGTGACATTTGTTCTTTAATATACTCTACTTCGACATCTTTATCGAATCTTGGGAATATTGGAGTTGGTTTTTCTACAACTTTTACAGTTCCATCAAATACTCCAAAAGTTTTAGCAGATTCAAACACTAATAAGTCTTCTCTAATTCCTAATTGCTTAGCAATTTCTGTTGGTGCTTTTGTTAAAGCAGGCGCTATTAAGATTGTCGCTATACGAAGACTTTCCGCTAAGTAGTTCATAACCTTATCTAATTCAGGTTGATTTTCTTCATCTTTTGCTAAAATCCAAGGTGTAGTTTGATCAATATATTTGTTAGTTCTAGAAATGAATTTCCAAACTGATTCTAAAGCCTTAGAAAACTGCATATTTTCCATATACTCTTCATATTCTGCAATAACTTCTTTTGATAAAGCTATTAATTCTTTATCAAATTCTGTTGTTGGTTCAACAAATTTTGGAATTACTCCACCACAGTACTTATTAATCATAGAAATAGTTCTATTTAATAGGTTTCCTAAATCGTTTGATAAGTCTGAGTTGATTCTATCGATAAAACTTTCTGGTGTAAATATTCCATCTTGTCCAAATGGAACTTCACGTAATAAGTAATAACGTGCTGAATCTAATCCATAACGTTCTATTAACATATAAGGGTCAACTACGTTACCTTTAGACTTACTCATTTTACCATCTTTCATTAATAACCAACCGTGAGCAAAGATTTTTTTAGGTAATGGTAAATCTAATGCCATAAGTAGTATTGGCCAATAAATAACGTGGAAACGTACAATTTCTTTACCTACTACTTGTACATCAGCTGGCCAGTATTTATTGAATAACTCTTCACTTTCACCAGTCGCATACCCTAGCGCTGTAATGTAGTTAACTAAAGCATCAATCCAAACATATACAACGTGTTTTGGATTTGATTTTACTTTTACTCCCCAATCAAAAGTTGTACGAGTAACAGCTAAGTCCTCTAATCCTGGTTTAATAAAGTTATTAAGCATTTCATTTTTTCTGCTTTCAGGTAAAATGAATTCTGGGTGCTCATCATAGTACTTAACTAATCTATCAGCATATTTACTCATTTTGAAGAAGTAACATTCTTCACTAACTAATTTTACTTCGTTTCCACTTGGTGCTATACCACCAATCATATTTCCTTCTTCATCTCTGAAAACTTCTTGAAGTTGAGTTTCTGTGAAATATTCCTCATCACTAATAGAATACCAACCTTTATATTCTCCAAGGTAGATATCTCCTTTTTCAACTAATTTATCAAAAATTTCAGCAACTGCTTTTTCATGATAATCATCTGTTGTACGAATAAATTTGCTATAGTTAATATCCATAGCTTCCCATAATTTTTTAATATCCTTAATCATTTCATCAACATAAGCTTGTTCTGAAATACCTTTTTCTTGAGCTTTTTGTTGAATCTTTTGTCCGTGTTCATCTGTACCTGTTAAAAAGTATGTATCAAATCCACTTAATTTTTTATATCTAGTTAAAGCATCACACGCTACTGTTGTGTACGCATGCCCTATGTGTAAGTTACCACTTGGGTAATAAATAGGAGTTGTAACATAAAATGTTTTTTTAGTCATCTTACAACCATCCTCACTTTCATTTCAATTTTTTAGTTAATATACATTACTATTGTACCATATATTTAAGGCTATTGCATGATTTTTTATCATTTTTTTCAAATTTCAAAATACTATTATATAAATAAAAGATATAACTCTTTTATAATTCAAAATAAATATTAAACACTTTTTTAATCGTCATTATTTAATATCTACCTCAATATTAATATCCGAACAAATATCCAGATTGATATTTTCGTTATAGAGTTATATCTTTCTTATTTTTTAAAAATCATTGTAATTTTATTTTTTTGCTAATTTAGCGATTTCAACTATTGTATCTGCAGCTTTTTCCATATGTTCTAAACAGCTAAATTCATATTGTCCATGGAAGTTCTCTCCTCCTACGAAGATATTAGGAGTTGGGATACCCATATACGAAATTTTAGAACCATCTGTTCCACCGCGAATTGGAATAATAATAGGTGTTACACCTACATTTTTAATAGCTTGTTCCGCTACATCGACACAGCGTTTATCTTTTTTAATTACATCTCCCATATTGTAATATTGATCGAATAGGTCATATTCCACAACATTACCATATTTTTCATTAATTTTTGCTGCTACCTCTTCAGCAAATTTCTTGCGTGCTTCAAATTTCTCTTTATCATGATCGCGAATTATATAAACCATCTCTGCTTCTTCAATTCTAGCTTGCATATTATGTAATAAATAGAACCCTTCGTATCCTTCTGTGTGCTCAGGAACTTCTTTTTCTGGGAACAATGAAGCCAATTCTGCAGCAATTGTATTTGCATTTTTCATTTTTCCTTTTGCTGTACCAGGATGTACACTTACACCTGTAATCTTATATGTGATTTGAGCCGCGTTAAAGCTTTCATATTCAAGTTCACCAAGAACACCACCATCCATAGTGAAAGCATAATCAGTTGCAAATCCTTTAGCGTCAAAATGATCCGCTCCACGTCCGATTTCTTCATCAGGACCAAATGCAATTCTAATATCACCATGTTCTATTTCTGGATGCTCACTTAAATACTTAATAGCTTCTACTATTTCAGTAATTCCAGCTTTATCATCAGCACCTAGTAAAGTCGTCCCATCCGTAGTAATTAAAGTTAGTCCTTTATAATTGCTTAAATTAGGAAACTCTTTTTTTGTCATTACAATATTTAAATCTTTATTTAAGACAATGTCTTCTCCATCATAGTTTTCAATAACTTGTGGATTAATACCTTCAACATTAAAGTCAGCTGTATCAACATGAGAAATAAATCCTATTTTATCGTATGGTTTGTCTGTATTAGCTGGTAATGTTGCAGTTAAAAACCAGTTTTCCTCATTTAATTCTATATCGCTAAGATTTAATTCCTCTAATTGTCCTTTTAACATACGTAGAAAATCTTTTTGCTCTGGAGTAGATGGAATCGTCGTACTAGCAGCATCAGATCTAGTCTTAAAGTTAACATAACCTAAAAAACGTTCTAACATAGTTTCATATTTCATTATTCTTCACCTCATTTGTATTTTCTTTTATTATAATATAATTTTTATCAAAATGTAAAGGTTATAAAATTCATATAAAAAAACATTATTCCAAAATAACTTTTTTTAAAATGATAAATGATGCTTAATATATTTATTTATTTGTGATACAATTACTTATGTATTCTAATTTTACATTAGATATTAGTAAAATAAATTTTAAGGAGAACTTTTTCATGCAAGAAGTTATGAATTATAAAGATACAAGAATTGAGAATTTCCACACTATTTATCCAAACCATATGAACAGACACGATACTCTATTCGGTGGTCAAACATTATACTGGTTAGATGATGTACAAGGTCTAGTAATTCGCAGATATACGCATTTACCATTTTTTACAGCAAGTATTGATACATATCAATTTTTAGATGTTGTACATAGACATGAGGCTTTAATTATTGATAGTTATATATCAAGAGTTGGAACTAGAAGTGTTGAAATTTTTGCTGAATTAAGTGCATTTAACCATGAAACTAGACACACTCGTTTAGTTGGTATTTGTTTCTCAACATTTGCAATAAATAAAGAGACAGTTCTTGAGAAACCATTACCAAAAGTTGAATACACAGATGAAATTTCTAAATTTGTTAGCTCATCATATGCGGATAGACAAAGTGGAAAATTAACAGCAAGACAATTCTGTAAAGAATATCTAAAATATTACAATAAATAAAAAAAGAAGTGAGATTTTTCTCACTTCCTTTTTATTTTATTAATCGATTGAATAAAGTAATTCTAATACTTTTTCTTCAAATTTAACTAATTTTTCTTCTGCAACTTTCTTATCTGCATCTTTAACATAGATATAAAGTTTTACTTTTGGTTCTGTTCCACTTGGACGTAATGTGTACCAAGATTCATCTGAATAACTGAATTTAACAGCATCAGTTTTTTCGATTTCAATAGTTTTTTCTTCACCTGTAGCTACTGTTTTCTCTTTTTGAACTAAGTAGTCAGTAATTGCTACTACTTCACTTCCTGCAATTTCACGAGCAAAGATTTCACGATATTTTTCCATCATACGTTTAATTCTTTGCGCACCTGCTGCCCCCTCTAAAACGATAGAAATAGTTTTATCTAGGTAGTAACCATATTTTTCATAGAAACCATCAAGGACATCTACTAATGTTTTACCTTGTGTTTTGTAAAATGCTGCAGCTTCTACTAATAACATAGCGATAGTTACACCATCTTTATCACGTAGGAATGTACCAACGTTGTATCCAATACTTTCTTCATATCCCATTACATAGTTTTTCTCACCAGTAATATCCCATTCATTTGGTAATGCACAGATGTTTTTGAATCCAGTAAGAACGTCAATTACTTCTACTCCGTATTCTTTACATAATGGTTCTACCATTTTAGAAGTTACAATAGATTTAACTAATACTGGATTTTCTGGAAGTTTGTTTTGTTTAGCAAGATTTTCAATAACATATTGAACTAATACTGCTCCAGCTTGGTTACCATTTAGAGAAACTACTTCCCCATTGTGAATCACTTCTACTGCAAGACGGTCACAGTCAGGGTCAGTTGCGATAATTACATCAGCATTAACTTCTTTAGCTAATCTTTCACCGTATTCGAATGCTGCAGTATCCTCAGGGTTTGGATATTCAATTGTTGGGAAAGTTCCATCAGGATCTTTTTGTTCTTCAACAACATGAACATTTTTGAATCCACGACGTGCAAGAACTGTTGTTACAGCTTTATATCCAGCACCATTAAGTGGTGTATATACTACAGAAATATCTTTATCAATGTTTTCATCATTAATAGCACAGTTTAAAGATTCTTTATAGAATTCTTCATCAATTTCTTCTCCAATATATACTAATAATCCTTTTTCTTTAGCTTCTTCTTCTGTTAAAGTAACATAGTTATCAAAGATATCCATTGAGTTAATATACTCTAAAACTTTATCACTTATATCAGATTTAATTTGAGATCCTTCTTGCCAATAAACTTTATATCCATTGTATTCTTTAGGATTGTGACTTGCAGTAATATTAATACCGCTAGCTGTTCCTAAATAACGAACTGCGAATGATAATTCTGGAGTTGGACGTAAGTCCTCGAATAAATATGCCTTAACTCCATTACTAGCCATTACTAGTGCTGCTAATTTAGCAAATTCTTTCGAGAAAAGACGTGGATCGTGAGCAATAGCAATACCTTTTTCTTGTAATCCATTGTCGATAATAGTTTGAGCTAGTGCTTTTGTAGCACGAGCGATAATGAATCTATTCATTCTATTAGAACCCATTCCCACTTTACCACGTAATCCTGCAGTTCCGAATTCTAATTCTTTATAAAATCTATCTTCTTTTTCAACTTCGTCATCAGCTACATTTTTTAATTGAAGCTTTTCTTCTTCAGTTAAAGCTGAGCTATTTAACCATTTTTCATATAATTCTTGATAGTTACTCATATAATATTACCTCTAAATTCCTAATTTTATGCTAAACCTAAAGCAATTTCCATCATTTTCGTAAATGCCGTTTGTCTTTCTTCTGGAGTAGTTTCCTCACCAGTTACTAATGAATCACTAACTGTTAGAATTGTTAAAGCATTAACTCCAGCTGCTGTAGCATTTGCATAAAGTGCTGCACTTTCCATTTCTACAGCTAATACTCCCATTTTAATCCAGTTTTCCATAGCTTTTTCATCAGCATTATAGAAAATCTCACTGCATAAGATATTCCCAACGTGTACTTGTTGTCCCATTTCTTGAGCTTTATTGTATGCTTTTAATAATAGATCAAATGAAGCTGTTAAGCTATAGTTTCCTGGAATATTATATTGGTGCATGTAATTTGAATTTGTAGAAGATCCCATACCTAAAATTACATCATATAATTTTACTTCTGGTTGTAATGCTCCACAAGTTCCAATTCTAATTAAGTTTTTCACTCCAAATGTATGAATTAATTCATAAGAATAAATACCGATACTAGCCGGTCCCATACCAGTTCCCATTACAGAAATCTTTTTACCTTTGTATGTTCCA
>ERZ773008.3014-NODE-3014-length-10590-cov-17.905363_pt1 | contig 10590 bp, 8 predicted proteins | sample MGYA00580664_ERZ773008 | MGnify/ENA primary metagenome ERZ773008 (study PRJEB29015, sample SAMEA2738016) | human oral metagenome | biome: human oral; feature: human-associated habitat; material: dental | place: China | collected 2048 ... | reverse complement strand
AAGACTTTTCTTTAGATAAGATAATGCTTTCTTGCCACCAAACTCATAGTGATAATGTTGTTTTAGTAGATAAAAATATAAATTCAGACTATTTCCAAAATACTGATGGAATACTAACTTCAAATAAAAATACTGCTATTCTTACTAAGTATGCTGACTGCTTACCTATATTCATCTATGATGAAGAAACGAAAATTTTTGGAGCAGTGCATTCTGGTTGGAAGGGTTCATTTCAAGAAATAGTAAAAAGAGCTATTGAAAAAATAAATCCTAAGGATTTATCTACTATAAATATATTATTTGGTATAGGTATTTCTTGTGAGAAATATAATGTAGGAAAAGAATTTTATGAAGATTTTAAAAACAAATTTTCAAAAGAAATTGTGGACAAAGTTTTTTCTATAAAGAATAATGAATTTTTCTTTGATAATCAACTTTTTAACTATTATCTACTTAAAGAGTATGGTGTTAAAGAAGAAAAAATGTTCTTAAATAATAGATGTACATTTAGTGAAAACTTCCATTCTTTTAGAAGAGATAAAGAACTTTCTGGAAGAAATGGAGCTATAATATTTATGGAGGAATGATTATATGAAAAACAAATTGATGGTATCTTTTTTAGCTTTGGTACTAGTTGCTTGTGGGAGTTCTGGTTCACTAGAACTTAGTAAACAAGAAAAAGAAAAAATAAATGGAGATGTCAATGTTGCAAGACAAATTTTAGTTCAAAAAGCTATCTTAAAAGAAGCAAGTACTGAAAAATTGAGTGATGATGACAAATATAATATTCAACAAGCTAAAGATGAAGTTGAAGTAAGTTACTATTTACAAAAGAAATTTGGTGCTGAACTTAACAACATTCAAGTATCAGAAGAAGAAGCTCAAAAGTATTATGATATTCATAAGGCAGAAATAGGAAATCACTCTTATGAAGAAGTTAGAGATGCTATAGTAGGTCAAATAGCTTATGAAAAACAAACTGCTATTGTTAATAAATACTATGAAGATTTATTAAACAAATACAAAATTGAAGAAATCTTAAAGAAAGATTTCCCAGATGCAGCACAACCAGCAGTTGAAGCACCTGCAGCACAAGCAGCTCCAGCAGAAGCTAAAACAGAAGAAAAGAAATAATAAATTAGGGGGTTATCTAAAACCCCCTTTTTTTCATCTTTATTATCTATCTAAAAGTACTAAAAGATCATTTTCTAAAAGTACTGTATTACCACTAGGTATCATAGTTATATTTTCTCTTTTAATTAGGACTATCAGTATATTTCTATCTAGTTCACGAATAGATTTATTTATATATTTTGAATTTTTATCAACCATACTCTCATATAGATTTATTCTAGTACCCTTATCTACAAAACTCGAACCACAAAGAACTATTCTATCTCCCTTTTCTATTACAGTATTTCCATTAGGAATAATATTCTCATTGTTTCTTATTATTAAAACTAAAAGTACTGAAGGCATAAGCTCAAGATTTTTAATCTGTCTACCTACCCATTTATGTGTTTCATCTATTTCAGCAGTTATAAAATCAACATCTTCTGTATCTGAGTAATCGTTGAAGGTTCTAAGTACATCACCGTCTTCATCTATCATATTTAACTTTTTAGAAAAATATGGAAGTAGTGAGCCTTGTATAGCAATTGACAACAGAACAACTATAAAAGCGATATTAAATACTACCATTCCTCTTTCCTTATTTGCTACCACAACTAATATAGCAAACACAACTGAGGCTGCTCCTCTTAAACCTGCCCAAGAAACTAAAAGTTTTTGTCCTCTACTCGACTTCATAGGACTTATTAAAGCATAGACAACAAATGGACGAATTAATAGTGTCATCACTGTCATAATTAAGACAGCAGGAATAGCATATTTTAAGGCTTCCAATGGATTTACTAAAAGTCCTAGTAAAAAGAATATTAAAATCTGCATTATACTTGTAAGTCCATTGAAGAAACTAACTATTTCACTCTTTTTACTGAAATGTATATTTCCTAATAGAACTCCTAAAAGATACACTGTTATATATCCATTTCCTCCAATAAATTCACTTGTTGAATAAGATAAAAGCATAGAGGCTGTTATTAAAGCCATAGACATTCCGCTATCTATATTATTAACTTTCCTAATTATATAACGAGATACTTTTGCAAATATATAGCCCACAGCTAAACCAAAGCAAACTTGTTTAAACAATAACAGTGGTAAATTTAGACTCCCTTTGGAAAGTGTCAAAAAAGCTATAGTTAAAACATAGGCAAAGGGGTCATTTGAACCACTTTCTATTTCAAGTAAAGAAGCTGTATTTTCTTTTAAGTTTAACTTGTGTGATCTTAAAATTGCAAAGACTGAGGCAGCATCTGTGGAACCAAGTACTGAACCTATCAAAAGAGAGCTATACCAATCTAATTTTAAAACATAGTGAGAAAATAGACCAGTTAAAAGAGAGGTAAATGTAACTCCCAATGAAGATAAAATTAAAGATTTTTTAATAATACCTTTTGCCATTGAAAGATTTGTACCAAAGCCTCCAAAGAAAATGATGTATATTAAGGCAAAACTACATATATCCCTGGATAACTCATAATTATCATAAGGGATTTTAAATATACCATTTTCACCAAATATCATACCCAAGCTTATGAAAACTAAAAGCATAGGAACACCAAATTTACTTAAATATCTATATATGAATATTGATAAAATAATTACAACTGAACTTAAAAATAAGATATTATTCAAAAAACTGTACCCCCTTAAGATAATAATGTTTTTATTATATCATAGAAAATCCTTTATTTATAGCAAAAAAAAGCTAGAGATTTCTCTCTAGCATTAATATTTATATGGCTGGGGTGGCTGGATTCGAACTTGTTCGGTTTATAACTATTTTGAATAAAAAAGAAATTTAAAGTGTCCGAGAAATTAAAAGAAAAGAAATTCTCACACTTTTTTATTTTATTTCTCTTTTAATAAAATTTAATTTTTAGAGGAGTATTTTTTATGGCTATTATAAAAGTTTTAAAGAGGGAAAATCCTTATATTCAAATTGATAAAATAGAAGTTGATGATTCAAATTTATCTTGGGAAGCCACAGGTCTTTTAACTTATTTAATTGGAAGACCTAACAATTGGAAAATAAATATAGCTCATTTAGCATCTGTTAAGAAAAATAAAGAAACTTCTACTAGAAATGCTTTATTAGAATTGAGGAAAGCTAAATATTGTCATTACTTTGAAGTTAGAAAGTCTGGAAAAATAGTTGAAACATTCTATTTAGTTTTTGAAGTTCCTACTGAGTATGAAGAAATTAAATCAAATGTTAACATAGAATTAAAAGAGGGAGAAAAAATTTTTTATAAATCTCTTTCTCAAAAGAAAGAAAATAATAATTTAAATATTCAACCAGAAGTTGAAAATCAACAATCGGCTAAAAGTATGGAAAATAGCCTTTCTTTACCAAAAGTTGAAAAACCAAAAATGGAAAAGCCGAAAGTGGAAAATCAAGCACTAATAAATATAGATATTAATAATAATAGAATGAATATAAAAAAGAATCATGAATATGACTTTAAAGAAAATGATGATAAATTAAAAAGAATAGAAGAGCTTTTTAAAGAATTTGGGATAGATTTCTCTATAAAACATAAAATTAAGATAAAAGAATTATTGCAAAAAAATTCTGTTGATTTTTTGATTAGTCATTTTAAAAGGCAATATGAAATTTTAAAGAAAAAAGAAAATGTAAAAAGTATAGCAGCTGTAATGTCAAAACATTTATTTAACAATACTTGTGAAATTGACAATACTTTTGTTATACAAAAGGAAGAAGAGGGTAAAAAGGATGTTGCTTCCAATATAAAAATGGATGATGTTATTGAAACATTTTTAAAACTTCCTATTGAAAAACAAGAGGAAATAGAAAGTGAAATTTTGAAAAAAAGAAAAGAAATTAATCCTCAAATTAAAAAAATCAGTACACTTGTTTTTCATAAAATGATTGCTAGTGATATAAGAAGAATCCTTCAGAAGAAAGGGTTACTTTAAAATAAAAATATGATATAATAGGCTATAATAAAAAAATTATTTAATTTTACAACTAGACTATATTTTTATGAGTTATTTATAAATATATTTTTTATTTTGGGGAGAGAAAAGTATTATGTTAGAATTCTTTAAAGTTTTAAGTGGAGTAACAGCGTCAATTATCTCTATAGTTTTTGCTTTTTTATTAAGTAAAATTATAAGTTTCGAAGAAAAGTCAAGTGATATAATAGAGAAAATTGAAAATAGATTAATTGAGTTAAATGAACTTAAAATAGATATAAAAAGTATGGGGATGACTCAAGGAGAATATGATGATTCTGAGAATGAAATCTTTGAAAAATATTTTGAAATTATTCTTGATATAGATGAGGAGTCAGATGAAAATATAGTAATGTATATTTTAAAGGAGAAGGAAATTTTTTTTATTACTGTAAATGAAATTATGGGTAAGTTAGAAGCAAGAAAAAAAGAGTGGTGCAAAGAAAGCTTGAAAGAAATAGTTAACTTTATAGAAAAAAATTATTTTTCAAGTATTTCAGATGTCTATAAAAATATAGAAGAAAAATTTAAGAGTACTAAATTAATAAAAAAATTTCTTCCTGAAGAATATAATCTATTTATAGAAAATGCTTTTAGAAATAGTAAAAAAAATAAAAATAGTTTTTTTCTCCACAATAATAACTTTAATTATTCAGAAAATTTAAATCTAATTAGAAATTATCAATCTTATAGAAAAGATAAAATTAAAGCTATGATAGATAAGTATGAAATAAAAATTTCTTCACTAGAAAATGAAGAAAAAAAGTTAAATTACTTAGAAAGAGAAAAAAGTATATATAAAAAATCTTTAATATTATTATATTTTCTATTTATAGTAGGAGTTATTTATCCATTAAGTTTTATAAAATTTGAAAAAGAGACATTTATAGATTTTTCTATTTATAGAAATTTTTTAGAGCAACTTTTTACTCTAAGTGGTATTTTTCTAACTTTCTTAAGTTTAATAGTAGGGATTTCACTATATTTTTTATGGAATATATTATCAAAGGCAAACTATCAAATAAAAGAAATTAGGTTAGATAACGATGATTGGATTTTAAAAAGTTATTTTGAATATAAAAAATTATAACATAAAGGGATTTGAGGTATAATGGCTTTAACAAATAAATTAATAACAAAAAATGAAATTTCAATATTTCTAGGTTTATTTAATAGAAATGGCTATGTTTTAGATTTTTCAACAGCCAGTTTTGATAAGTTTACATTTAATTCTGTTGGAGAAAAATTATGTAGTATATATAATTTATCAAAAGGTAAATCATTAGAGTGCTATTGTAATGAAGCTGAAGAAAAGGATGTTATCAAACTACTTAATGATTTACTTAATTACTATGAATGCAAATATTCTAGTGGTATTACAGGAAAAAATAAGAAAGAGTATGATGAATATTCTGGTTATTATAAAAAATGTAAACAAATAATTGGAAGAATTCTATCTCCCAATGAAAAATTTCAAACTTTTGCTAAATCTATAGAGGAAAAATTCTCCAGTAAATATATATCAGAACAAATAGAATTAATGTTAAAAATGAAAAATACTAATCCTACTGAAGCTATTGGCAAAGCTAAAGAGCTTTTAGAAAGTTGCTGTAAAAGTATATTAGATGAAGGAAATGAAAAATATGAGCCTTCTATAGATGTAAGTAAACTTATAAAAAAAACTATGCAATTCTTAAAAGTAGACACTCAATCAATAAGTAATATGCATTCAGAAGCAAATATAATAAAAAAGATATTATCTAGTTTAAATAGTTTAGCTTCTGGACTAGCAGAATTAAGAAATGCTTATGGTAGTGGACATGGAAAAAATTTCAAATTCATTGGTTTAGAACCTAGACATGCTGATTTAGCAATAGGCAGTAGCATAACTCTTGTAAATTATCTATGGAGTACTTTTGAATGGAGAAAAGCAAAAGGAAAATTATAGTATTAATAATATATATTTCAAAAAAGATACTAAAACTTTGAAACTTTATTTTCTGTAATAAAGTTATAAAATCAGGAAAGGTATGATTTCTTATGCTAAATACAATTTTACAAACAACAAAAAAATTTATTAAAAAAAATAAAAAAGAAGAAAGAAAAAAAAAGGGACAATTTTTTACAAATAAGGAAATTGCTATTTTTATGGCAAATTTATATGATATCCCAAAGGAAAAAAAATCTCTTCATATTTTAGAAGCTGGAATAGGAACTGGTATATTATCTTGTGCTCTTTTAGAAAAAATAGAAAAAGAAGGCTCTATTAATAAGGTTCATTTAACTTGTTATGAAATAGATTCTTCTATTATAGATATTTTATTTAAAAATCTAGAATATATAAAGAAAAATTTAAAAATTTCTTTTTCTTTTGAAATTATTAAAAAGAACTATATTCTTGATAAAAAATTACTACAAAAATATGATGTTGTAATAGGTAATCCTCCATATTTAAAATTAGGAAAAATGGCAAGTGAAACTGAAGCCATGAAACATCTTTGTTATGGAAGTCCAAATTTATATTTCTTATTTGTTGCTAAAAGTTTATCTGAGTTAGATGAAAATGGAGAAATGATATATATCATTCCTAGATCTTGGACATCGGGTCTCTATTTTAAAAAATTTAGAGATTATTTATTATCTGAATCTCAAATACAACATATACACCTATTTACAAGTAGAGATAAAGTATTCATATCAGAAAGTATTTTACAAGAAACAATGATCTTAAAAATAAAAAAAACAAAAGAACATATGCCATATGTAAAAGTTAGTTCTTCTTTTTCAAGTTTAGATTTTTCAGATAGAACAGAAATAGAAGTTCCTTATGAAATTATAGTTTCTCAAGATACAAATTATATTCATATTCCAGTAAATCTTAATGAACTTGAAATTTTAGAAAAAATTCATAAACTTAACAATACCTTAGAAAGTATTGGTTTAAAAATGAAAACAGGTTTAACTGTTGATTTTAGAAATAAAGAGATGTTTTATGAAAAATCAGAAAAAAATAAAGTTCCTTTGTTTTTTTCACAACATATTCAAAATGGAGAAATTAAATTTCCTATAAATAAAGAAAAAGAATACATATCTATTGAAAAAAAGGGATTATTACAAAAAAATACTAACTACTTATTTGTAAAAAGATTTACTTCTAAAGAAGAAAAAAAAAGATTACAATGTGGAATTTATTTATCAAAAAATTTTAAAAATTACTCTATGATTAGTACAGATAATAAGTTAAACTTCATTTCTGGAGAAATAATAGAATTATCTGAATGTCTAGTATATGGTTTATATACTATTTTTAATTCTAATACTTATGATTCTTACTATAGGATTTTAAATGGTTCTACTCAAGTAAATTCAACAGAAATTAATACTATTCCTATTCCAAATCTGGAAATAATAGAAAAAATGGGTAGAAAAATAATGCGAGAAAGGAATTTAACTACACAAATATGTGATAAAATTTTGGAGGAATACATATGAAAGAAATTGAAAATAAGGTATCAAGTTCTTCCTTTATATTAAAATCAATTGGAATGCCTGAACCTCAAACAAGTGAAATGCCCTCACTTGTATTACTAGCAATGGCAAAAGTATATCCAAATAATAGTTGGAGTACAGCAACAAATGATTGGATTAGGATACATGATATTTTAGAATTTTTAAGGGAAAACTATAAAAAAGATTATGCAGAAAATAGTAGAGAAACTGTTAGAAAACAAGCTATTCACCATTTTAGAAATGCTGCTATTATTGAAGATAATGGTGTTGCAACTAATAGTCCAAATTATAGATATAGACTTACAACAGAAGCTTTAATTTTAATTCAACAATTTGAAAATGAAAATTGGGAACTAATATTAGATAATTTTCTAAAGAAGCACTTAACATTAATTGATATCTATAGTTCTAAAAAAGTTATGCAACAAATTCCAGTTAATATTAATAATTTGAACCTTTCTCTTTCAATAGGAGAACATAATCAATTGCAAAAGGCAATTATAGAATCTTTTCTTCCTAGATTTGCTCCCTATTCAGTATGCTTATATATAGGAGATACAACTAATAAAAATTTAATTAACGAACAATTAATTTTACAAAAATTAGGTTTTAATATTTCAATACATAATAAAATGCCTGATGTTGTACTTTATTCTGAAAAAAATAACTGGATTTATTTTATTGAAGCAGTTACATCTGTAGGACCAATGAGTCCTAAACGAATATTAGAAATAGAGGAAATGACCAAAAATGTAACAGCAGGAAAAATATTTGTAACAGCTTTTTTAGATTTAAAAACCTGTCAAAAATTTATTCCTCAGATAGCTTGGGAAACAGAAATATGGATTGCTGAAAATCCTGACCATATGATTCATTTAAATGGAGATAAATTTTTAGGACCTAGACAGTAAATAAGATTATTTTAAATTAAATACTTTATACTATTATTAAATATATCTACTTAATAATCAAATAAATTCTTTAATTGATTGACAAATTAGGTATAATCTTATTATATTATATTTGAAATAAGGTTTTAAATATAAATTGATTTTTGCTGAAATTGAAGAAATCCTCTCGTTATAGAGAGGATTTTGTTTTTCTACCTATATTTTTATATGTTTAAGATACTAAAATCTTGACAAACTCCAAAAAGAATGTAGAATATAACTAACTAAAAACCTTAACGGTTGTATGGATATTTTTAATAAGTCCCTAGCGACACTCAAAGACCAGATTATCTGGTCTTTTAATTTCTATTCTTAATTGACAATTTTTAAATAAAATGTTAATATAAATTACGATAAAAAAATGTGAGTCTTTTGCAGGAAGTACACTTGTTAAAATCCCCCATTTTTTTAAATATTTATTTGAAGCTCTTAGCAGCAGAACGATAGAATAAGCCTTATGGCAAAAGGACTGGTTTTAAAGCCAGCCCTTTTTTACTATTTTTTATCTTGTTTCCTTCTCTCAAACTCAACCCTACCTCTAGCTTTTAACTTCTCTAATTTTTCTTCTGGTACATCTTTAAACCATAGGAAATAACCTAATAGTATTTCACTATCTACATTATCTATTCCAGCTATTTCCAATAATGCTCCTTTTTGTATTAAGTGAGCTGCCCTCTCTTTTCTTGTTAAAGGATTTGTTTTATTCTTTTTACTTTCCAGCTTATTTAAACTACTTCTAACTTCCTTTATCTTATCATCATAGTTTTGTTCCATATTATCACTTTTCCTTTTTAATCAGCTATACTTAACTCTTGCTTTCTCTTATTCCAAGTATTAGTTTTTGATTTTTCCCCAATATTAAGTAGCTTATTAAGTTCATTTAATCTACTCTTTTTTTCTTTTAATATATCAGCTTTTTCAAATGGTCTTTTTACTTCTTCTTTTGCTCTTTCAAAGTTTTCTTTTATCTCTTGCAGTTTTATTTCTCTATCTTTTAATCTATCTGGTATTTTATCCAGTAAGTTATCTAATCTTTGTATATTCCCCAAAGAATCATTTCCAAAGTCAGTAAAGTGTTTTCCCTTGTATTCTAAAACTCCCTTATAAACCTTAGAAAAAGTATCATAGTATGAATATAATGTAAAACCTCTATATTCTCCTATTTTAGTTGGAGTATCAGTTTTTACAGAACTCATTGCCATTAAAAGACTAGCTCCTGCAATCTTCTTATCTGTTATCTTTTCACCATTTAAAGTAATAGAAGTAAATTTATTCTCTGTATCAGGTCGTATCTCAACTCTATCAATATCAACTTTCATATTATTTATTACTCTTTCCTCTTCTTCTATTTTTTGTGGAAAATGATTTAAAATTTTATCTTCTAGGCTATATAAGTTACTTTTGTAATTAGCTTCTAACATAGATAGCCTATTTACTTCTAAATCAAGATCCATTTTTTCCTTTATCAAAGGATTTCCAGTAGCAAGAGCTTTTATCTCTGCATAACTTAGTGAACTTTCATCCACATCTTCTGCTACACGAACAGGGGTTTTTGATGTCATAACTTGGGATATAAATTTCTGTTTGTTTTCTATTGTTTGCCATAAATATGCATCAAATGTTGATTCTGTAACATATCTATATACTTCAACTTTTTCATTCTCATTTCCTTGCCTTACAATTCTTCCAGCCCTCTGTTCTAAATCAGAGGGTCGCCAGGGAACATCTAAATCATGAAGAGCAATAAGTTTTGTTTGTACATTTGTTCCAGCTCCCATCTTTTGAGTTGAGCCAAGTAAAATTCGTATATCTCCACTTCTTACTTTTGCAAACATTTCATCTTTTTGTTGCTCATTCCCTGCACTATGAATAAAGGCTATTTCTTTTTCAGGTACACCTTTTACTATTAATTTTTTCTTAATATCATCATATATATTAAATTCATCATTTCCTTTTGGTGTGGACATATCAGAAAATACTAATTGTGTTGACTTATTTTCTTTTGTCTTTTCCCATATATTGTAGA
>ERZ773008.3013-NODE-3013-length-10595-cov-13.358159_pt1 | contig 10595 bp, 9 predicted proteins | sample MGYA00580664_ERZ773008 | MGnify/ENA primary metagenome ERZ773008 (study PRJEB29015, sample SAMEA2738016) | human oral metagenome | biome: human oral; feature: human-associated habitat; material: dental | place: China | collected 2048 ... | reverse complement strand
GCAGACCATTTGCAAATGGAGGGCCATCGTAGAAGACGAATTCGTTATCGCCGTGAGGCCCGGCTTCGCGGTTATTGATAGATGCTTGGAAGGTTCCGTCTTTCTTCCAATAGTCGAGTACAGCTTCTTCGAGCTTAGGGAATTTAGGTGATGCGCTTACACCGTAGCCTGAGGCTTCAAACGCGCTCACCTTGGGGTAGACATTTTCTGACATGCAGTGCGCCCTATTTCTGTTCAGATTCCCGCCATTGGGTACGTGAACCGCACCCTTTGCCGAGGATGGACAAACGGGTGCAAGGACGCCTTCATCGTGCGCCCCTCATGGGGCGTATATGCTGGCGCGGTACCACCTTGCTTACTGATACAGACAAACGCACCGACCTCCCCCGGGGCTATGAACTGTTCGTCAGGAACGTTCTTACGCCCCCGGAGAGCGGCGCGTTGAGCGAGTATCAGTCGCTTATTAACAGCTGTATCGGGCTTAACCGTCCGGGTCTACTAAGACTGCATCTGTTCCGCTAAGGCGCCCCTCGCCGCAGCGAAAAGGTGGGGTCCCGCAGGTGCGGTCTGTTCTTCCGAATTGCTCGCCGGTGATCGCCGGGTCTTTGCAAACATCTACATTCTATGGGGTTTGCAGCTACGGGTGCAAGCTACAAAAAACCCAATTTTTACCCGCTTTCAGACCCTCTGTGACGCATCTCGGGCGTGTCGTAAATGCATGTTTTTACAAATATACTCAATGTTTTCATACACTTTCAGTTGAATATTAACCCTCGACACTAGATATTGGGGTCATTCTTGCCAGCCTCCACTAAATATGCATTTTTACGTGCTCTGTCAACGAAAAAATTTTCGTTTATCTAGCGTTTATACAGCACATGGGACGTCCTGTTTCTCTGAAGAACACGCCCAGAATGCTGTGGGAAAGTTCACGGGTCTCCCCACATCGACTTCCTTCCTCAATGATGCACTTCTGACCTTCCGCACCAGTTCGGCACCCCCTCTGAAATAAGGGGCCAGGAAGCCTGAGGAGCATAAATTTTCTAGCACAGAAGCCCTTACTGAATGCCTTAGAGGAAACTACACTAGAGACCAGCCTGCGGCATCCGTGCGAGCTTGCCAGAACCTACGGTATAACCCGTCAAGATCTACAAGGTCATCATGGATACCAACCTGAGAGATTTCTCCGTGCTCATCCAGCACAATAATCTGGTCGGCATCACGGACCGTATCCAACTTATGTGCAATCACCAACACGGTTGCGTGCTTCCGAAGTTCTCGAATAGACCGTTGCACATCTGTCTCATTCTCAGGGTCAAGGGCGCTTGTTGCCTCATCGAACAGGAGTATCGGTGCGTTCTTAAGCAGGGCACGCGCGATAGATACACGCTGACGCTCCCCGCCGGAGAGCCGTCCCCCACCTTCACCAACCCGAGTATTCCATCCGCGAGGAAGTCGTTCAGCTATCTCGGAGCACCCAGCGAGTTGAGCCGCCTGAAGCACCTCATCTTCACTAGCGCTTTCACGTCCCACACGAATGTTCTCTATCAGAGTGTCGTCGTAAAGGTAAACATCTTGGAACACCATAGACAGCTGGTCCATCAACTGTTCCATCGTCTGCTGACGCACATCCGCGCCACCCACACGAACAGTACCGGAATCAACATCCCAGAATCGGGCAATGAGTTTGAATAACGTAGTTTTACCGGAGCCCGAAGGACCAACAATCGCAGTCATAGTACGTGCCGGAACCGTAAACGATACATCATGTACCACCGGAGTTCCCGAAACATATGAGAACGTCACATCCTGCACCGAAACCTCGCCCGGTTTCGAAAGCTCAACAGGAGATTGCGGAACCGGCAGCAGCTCTGCGCTAAGGATCTCGTGCACATCACGCAGGGGTACGCGTGAACTTTCGGCGCTCGCCAAGAAATTCACGGTGTCTTGCAGGTTACGCATGAACCGTAATGCTATCCCGACAAACACCACAGTTGCTACCGGGTCGAGAGAACTACTCAGAGCCAGCTGGACGGTGACCATAATAACCGCAACTACCGTTACCTGTGCACTCATGCCGCCTATCGCCAGCCCTGCCATTGCAACCCATTGAGAGACGTGATGGTGCTTCTCACACTCACGAACCGCCGACAGCAGAGGTTCGTATTCAGCACTGCGGCCCGCCGAGCGCAAGGCGTTTTGGCAGCTGGCATATTCGACGATGCGGCTGGCAAGTTCCTGTTCGCTGCCACTTTTCATATCATGGCTTTTCTTCTCCAACTTATTAGAGGCCAGTGTTAAGACCGCGACCACCGCTAAGGCAACCCCTAGGGTAAGACCTAGAACGGGGTTCCAAATAGAAACACCCACCAGAAGGGTGAGGGTAGTAAGTGTGTTGCGGATGATCGGCGCAGTAAAGTGTGCAAGCCCCGAGCCAACAGACAGAAGTCCATCTGTCACTAGGCGAGAAATACGACCGTTCACTCCGCCGGTAAACCAGCCAAGCGGTAGTTTCGCCAGCTGGTCTCCCACTTTAATCAGCAAAAGACGCAGGGCCTCCAGTGCGGCCCGGTATGAGCTTAACGTCATAGCGTACGTGGTAACCGCGCCCACAACGGCAAGTACGGCCAGTATTATGAGCCAGCCGCTGAGCCCCATACCCCATACGGGTTTTCCGGTGGCTATAGTGCCCGTCGTTGGGATAACTACCAAGTACACCAAGCCCTCGACAAGGCCGGATACCATCATCAGTACTAGCGACAGGCTTAGCTGAGCATTACCGTATTTGTTCAAAATCCTACGGTATTCCCCCAACAGCACGGGATCTTTGACGAAGCTTAGATCAGTTGATGTCTTCTCTACCGGGGCCTTAGCCTCGTTATGCATTCTTTATTTCCTCCTCAGTGATATCCGAGGCAGCAGGTACTTCACCGTTGAGTGATCGCCAATACGGGTTGTCTTTCAGCTCGGCAGCGGTACCGCATGCCGTCAAGGCCCCATTCTCCATAATGCAGATTTGGTCTGCTCCGGCGATTGCCCCCGCCGTATGCCCAATTACCAACACAGTACGTCCGCGTGCCAAATTGTTCAGTGCCCGCTGAATCTCGGCGGCACAGTCAGGGTCGGTATTAGCCGTCGCCTCGTCTAAGATCAAAACAGGTGCATCCATCAGCAGAGCCCGTGCGATCACAATGCGCTGCTTCTGCCCGCCTGATAGGTTTGTTTCGTCCCCGATCACCGTGTCAAGCCCACGCGGCAAAGCGACAATATCGTCCCAAATCTGGGCCTTACGGGCCGCTTCAATCACCTGTTCGTCGGTGGCTTGGGGGATCGCCAGGCGGATATTCTCTCGAACTGATTCCCGCAGAATCTGGGCGTGTTGGAGCACAAACGCAACCTGACGGTACAGCTCCTGCTCAGGCAGTGAGCGAATATCCCGCCCATCCAAGAGCACTCGGCCAGCGTCAGGATCTTGGAAGCGGGCCAGCATCGTTGCCAAGGTGCTCTTACCCGATCCGGAGGGTCCAATGAGTGCGGTCACGGTTCCCGGGTTCAGAGTGAGCGAAACGTTATTGACGGCCTTCTGCTTTTCTTTGTCACTGTACGAGTAGCTCACCGCCTCGAAAACAACTGTTCCGGGCTCATCGGGGCAGTTCTCAATATCTGCGGCGAGGATATTCTGCAAGGGCTCAACCTGGGTTAGTTCCACGAGACGCAGAGCGGCATTGCCAGCAAGCTGATATGACATAGTAGTCAACGTCACCACATCAAGGGTTAGTGGAATTACCAAAGCAATTAGCGAACATACCAATACTTGAGGCAAAGTCGCCAAGTGCGCATTAACGAGTAGAGCACCAACCCCTAAGCTGATAAGCATCACCACGGGTGCCGAAATAACTGCCAGTGAGAGCGAAGACCCCTTGAGCATGGGTCGGCACCAAGCCCAGTAGAAATCTGCAAAGTCTTTCGCCGACTGGGCAAAAGCCTTATGCGCTTTACCGGTCTGCCCAAAGGATTTGACGACCTCAATACCATCCACAAATTCCACGCCTTTAGCCGAGGTATCACTCAGACGTTCATCCATTTCTGCTGTTTTCTCACTCATACCGCGTGTCATCCACACTTGTGCTAGCAGGTAAAACGGCAGGGTGGCGATACTAAGCAGCCCTAGCCAGGGATTCAGGATAAAGGCATACACCATTAGCGAGAGCGGGGTAACAATCGCCGCCATCATCTCGACCGGCTGGTGCGCCACAAGCGTGTGCAGAGTTTGCGTATCACCCTGCAAAACTTTACGTACCCTGCCCGAAGCATGATTCGAGAACCAGCTCAACGGTGCCCGACCTAGATGGTTAAGGATGCGCTGCTGCAGGTGACCGCGAAGCTTCACATCGGCGAAGTGGGTAACCGCTAAAGCCACAAAGTACAAGAAAAGCTGCAGTGCGAATGCCATCACAAGCTCATTCACCTGTGCAAGCACAGCATCCTTATTAATACTCGTTCCCTGTGTTACGGGAAGTAGTAGCTCTCCTAACCGCGTCAGTGCGATATAGGGCCAGATTGCCGCTATTCCAGACAGCGCCGCAATGCCCTGTCCCACGTAGATTCGCCGTTGCACGGGGGCAAGCAGCTCCTTGAACGCTTTACGCCCGTCAGTGGCTTTAGCTTTGTAATCCTGCCCAGTGGCGTGTTCTTCGGTGGTGCTGGTGCCCGACTGTACCTGCGTAGTCATCGGTTGTCCTCTCTAAAGTTGAAACGCGCATTTTTAAGAGGTCTTTATGGCTCCGGCACGCTCAAAATGCTTGCGGTTGGCGCGTATCCCCAGCTGGGCTCCTATCAGTGCGATAAGGAAAATAACGACTGCCCAGACGACAATGACCCACGGCTGAAAGATAGCACGCATATCGGCAGCGTAATCTGCGCTCCAGGATTCAGCGATCTTAGAGAAGTACGAGTCGGCATCGTAGAAAACTGGTATGAGCGGGCTTACGCCCCACACGCTGAATACGGCGTAGGCAAGCTGCCCGCGGCGCGGTTCTAGGGTTTTTGCCCGGCCCGCTTTGGATTGGATAAGGTCCGCAATAACGCCACATAGAATGCCCATAATGATGGTCCAGTATGAGTGCCCCACGCTCATGACAATGCCTATGAGCAACCCAGTAATTGTCAGTGCCCCAAATTTTGGTACCCGTGAGAGGTAGAGCATAATGACGATACCATTCAGCAATAGTGCAAACGCCCCAGCGATGGGGATCATCCATGGTCCGAACATACCGAGCATCCCGGTAGCGTAAGTCACGATAAAGTAAATAACCGTAAAAACACCTACGTTGACGAGATCACGGACTTTAAGAGTATTCATAATGTCCTCCTGTAAAAAATCATTTATTACCTCACCAATATCTGCTGCCGGTGTAGGTTTGCTGTATCAGGCACCGGATAAATCCGGATTCTCATGTGGGATGGGGCTGATATCCGCCCCATCCCGCAATCGGGGCAGATACACGGCGTAGTCGGCACATTCTTGTATCAGCTCGGCATCATGCGTAATGCATATGATGGTCGCGCCCTCATCCGCCAATTCCCGCAGACGGACGTCTATCGAGTGCAGGTGTTTAGCATCCACGCCAGAAGTTGGTTCATCAAAAATCACCACCTGTTTCTTCCCTGCTATCATTGCTCCTACAACAAGTCGTTGCTGCTGGCCGCCGGAAATTGCCGCAGGATGCCGGGACGAGAGCTCATTCAGATCCAAGGATTCTAGAATCGCGTGCACATCCACGGCTGCCCTTTGGTCTTTGGCGAGTCCCATGGTGATTTCATCGGCGACCGATTCCGCGAAAAGCTGGCGGCGCACATCCTGCATGACAATACCGCAGGCACGCATACGTTCTTTCGGGTTCAGCGGTACGCCATCAAGCGTGATTTCGGTACCTTTTTCGGGTTGTGCAAGACCGCAGATAATGCGTGCTAAGGTGCTTTTACCGGCACCATTTGGACCGCATAGGGCGGTAATTTTTCCCGAAGGGAAATACATAGTGGAGATATCGAGAATAAGCTGCCGTTCGGTTTGCTTCTTAGACCGATACGCAAACTTGAGGTTGCGAATCCCAAGCCCTTTACTGTCAGTGCAGAGGGCAGGTGGTTGGGAAGTCTGCATAGCGGGTTCTTTAAAAGCCCGCAGCCCTAGGCTGGTGCGCTGCGTAGGGGTAAGCGCGAAGAATTCTTCACCGGTGTACTGGTCCACGAGCTTACCTGCAGCGATGCGATATACATGGTCGGCAATACCGTTCATAAAGTGAATGCGATGCTCGGAGACCACCATAGTTTTACCCATGCGTTTCATGGACAGAAGCAGGTTGCGGAATTGGGCAATAGCATGTGGAGACAGGTTAGATGTTGGCTCGTCAAAAAGTAGCAGCGGCACCCGAGCGACTAGCGCGCAGGCGCAGGCCACTCGCTGCAGCTCCCCACCTGAGAGTCCGTGTATTTCCCGATCCATCAGGTACGTTATACCTGTTTGTTCGGCGACCTCATCAATGGTTTCAAGAATCTGCGAAGGTCCCACCCCCAGATTTTCGAGGGTTAGCGCCATCTCTGAACGCACCGCCGAGGTGAAAAACTGTGTACGCGGATTCTGAAAAACCATTGCGGAACGGCTGGCCATATCGGCGAGTTTAAGCTCGTTCACATCGGTACCGTTGACATGTACCCTCCCGGTCATTTCACCGTTGTAAAACTGCGGAACGAGGGCGTTCATAGTGCGCAGGCATGTAGATTTCCCGCTGCCCGATTCCCCGACCAGAAGTATAGTTTCGCCCGGGGTAATGCGTAACGTCACATTATCGAGGGTGAGCGTTTTCTTTTCGGGGTCTGCATTCTCAGTATCGGCTCCGGTACTGGAATTTGGGTAAGTGTAGCTCACGTTCTGCATATGCACGGCAGGCGGAGTCGTCTCGGTTATTAGCTCATCCATAGCTGTGCCTCTTTCGCGACAACTAACACGATACAGAGTCCTATGGCAAGCGCATCATAACGGGTGAAACGCGTGGGGATGATCGTGGTACGAGGAGCACGATCAGCGCTTTTACCCGCACCAACGGCTTTTAAAAGCGCTGCCGCAGAGAGCTCATCAACAATACGGGTTGCAGAAAGCAGAAACGGGATAAGGATAAGCTCAAGGTAGTGCATCGGGTGGATGATCATCGCCCAGAGCCCGGGTTGAAGCCCGCGCAGTACCATTGCCTCTCGGATGGACGTCAGCTCATCGCGGGCTGCGGGGAAGAACCTGTACATGACCATAATGGGCACATAGATAAATACGGGGGCACGCAACCGGGTAAGAACAGCCGATACCTGGTGTGGGGTGATAGCAGTAAAAAATGCAATGCCGAACGCTGCGGTGATATTAAACTTCAGGAACCAGAAGGCTGATACTCCCACAGCTACACCTATATGACTTGGTGCAATTGCGGGAAGTATAAAAGCGCAGAAAGCACAAACTATTTCAAAACCCGCCCAGCCCAGGAACAAGCGCCTTGGCAACGCACATAGGCTAAATATCGCGGTGGTGAGGATGCACAGTACGATCAGCCAGATAGCGCTGCTATCGACAGCGATGATATTGGTCAGAAGCGTAAGGAGTACAAGTGAGCGGGGGTCGAGCATCCCTCCGTCATGTGAGGTTATGCCCTCCGGTTGAATCTGTGATTGTTGTGTACCTGATGCCGTCCCGGTTGTTAGCTCGGGAATCTCCAGAGTCCCGGATTCCTCCATAGAAAGTACTCCCTTATATCTTACTTAGCTTAAGCTTAGCAATATTCTTAGGATTACGGTACAAAAATTATTTTTATGACAATATCTACACTTCCCTCTAGATAGGAAGAGGTGACGGCTTCTAGACTGTATGACATGGAGAAAACCCGCACGCGATCCGCCGGAACACCACTGTTTATTGGAGCCGCTATCGCAGGTTTATTGCACGCTGCACCCAGCTTTTACTGGATGTGCGGCGGGATGTGGCTGTTAGATACCGTGGGGCCGATGGCTGTCAAACTACAGCAAGAGGGTAACGTGTCGGTGCGGTTTTTACTGGCTGCCGTGTTTATCGCCAAAGTTACGGGCGCACTTGTGCCGCTTATATACCATCTACGACCACCTGCGCACGCATGGGTTCGCATTGTTTCTTGGGTGGGCTCTATAGTGCTTATAGGCTGGGGCGGCCGTGGAACTTTTGCGGGGTGGCAGCGTGTAGTAACTGGCAAAGCTTCCCTGGATAATCCAATCATCGCGGGGCACACCTACTTGTGGAGCCCCCTTTTCCTCATATGGGGACTGCTGCTGTGCGGGGCGTTATTCGTCTCGCGCGCTCGACGCCAGAAAGTGCCGTCAACAGGCTAAAGACCACTCGGCATATGACCTTAAGAGATGTTGAAGGCATCTGCCACATCGCTACTACATATAACGTTTTGGGTAGAAATGGAGGCTTAAATTCCCTCGGCAGAAAGCTTCTTAATGTATCCGGTTAGTTCAAGGACTGTACAGTCGAGGGTTTTACATAATTATTATCTCCTGGCTCCCCAAAAGTATTAGAGAGCCAGAAGAATTTTTGAAAATTACTTTAGAGAGTTCTGCGGCTAAAACCGTAAGAGTAATGTAGCTAGGTAGCGGAGGAAGAACTGTTGCCACTTTCAACAAGCTGAGGATATTTTTGCTTCAGATAGGTATTGGTGACGTACTTCCACGACCCACCATCGTAGATGGTCACCATGTAGATGTTATCCGCTGTATCTGCTGGCCGGTCTACCACTTCTTCCTTACTAAGGTGGGCTTTATAGGCTTCAAATTTTTCACCATAATTCCACGCAACAGCCACGATATCGGATTCGAACACTACCGTAGGCCTTTCATCACGAATCCAGCACTTGAGGTCGTACCCTTCCATCCAGCCACCGCCGTTATAAATGTCGCGATACAAGTCAAATTGTGGTCGAAGATTCGGATCATCTTCATGGCTGAGTTTCTTCGCATATTCAGAATCTCCGGTAAGAACCGCGTAAAGGAATGATGCCTCATAGGCGGCAAGAGCCTTATATGAGCCTTCCAGGGTCTTCTGGCGTATGGCATTCTCGTCAATATCAGGTTCGGGAACGTTCTTTGCAGGCTCGGTGTTGGTTGCGGGAGTATAACCGCCTTTATCTTTAGTCGGAAGTTTTATGTCTCCCACATATTTATTCCAGTCAGCAACGAACTTTGCATACTCTTCCGGTGAGGTCGAGTCGCTGGGTGAACTTGTTGACGAAGCGCTAGAGCTTGAAGAGGATGAGCTGTTGCTCGGCGAGTTTTGAACACTCTTGATGGAGGGGGCGCATCCGGCAAGGGCTGCAATCCCAAAAGCACCAAAACCAATAAGAGTAGCGCGACGTGAAGGAGTAGAGGTGAAAGTGGTGTATGGCGAATTCATTGGTTTTCTCTTTTCAGTATGCGTATGTTTTTGAGTGATTACTCTGCACCGTAACAACCGCGTCTGAAAAGACCCTGAACTTTCGTACCCACAACCTGAGAGTAGCCTAAAAGTTACAGAACAAAACTCTAAGAATTAGACCTGCAGGTAAATATTGCCGTCTCGCACTTCTAGAGGGTACACACCAATTGTATAGTCAGCGCCTGAGACACACTCACCCGTAGCGAGGTCGTACACCTCTTTATAAAGGGGTGAGGCAATAGTCGAGTGCCCGTCTTTCTCTCCAACAATGCCGCGAGCAATCACAAGAGACTGACTATTAGGGTCACGATGATCGCATGCATAGTACCCATGCTTAGTTTTAAAGATTGCATACTGCTGACCTTTGACGAGGGCAACTTCGCCCCAATTTTCTTCGAGTTCGCTTTCGGGACAGATGCGAACCCAGGAAGGTGCTACGGCGGTATTTTCAGTCATGACGGCTCTACCTTTCGACAGGTGCTATCTATGCAACCGGTCACAGTCAAGAGCTACATATCAAATCAGCATAGACAGAAGGCGGCATACGAGAGCACAAGTATTTCTTGTGTGTTCCGTTTGGAGTCTACCCTATAAAAACCACAGATAAAAATATGACATACCTAAGCTACTAAAGGTCTGAAAAACCCTTAAAAACACAGCACTTTAGGGAGTTTAGGCTTACCTAAAACAACAATCCTTAGGGTCAAAAATACCCATTAATCCCTAGATATTTCAAGGAATTTCCTTAAAATTTTTCTCAAAAATACCGATTTTGGCACTTTCGTCGTATAGCCTCTGTGTAAGATAAAAACAGCGACTTTTTACAAGCAAGAATCTGCACATAAAACAACATAATCCCACACTCTTGTTGTTCTGGCTCAAGGTTTGTTCCCGGTTTTCCTGCATTGCCGGTTCCTAGAGACAGGTCATTCTTTGCTGAAGTCGGTATACACACAACTAGGAAGGACAAATATGTCTCAGAACGGCCCTGGGAACACCGCCCGTAATATTCTGGTCGTCGGTGCAGGACCCGCAGCATGGCGTTTTGTACGCGCTTATCATGAAGGCGCTCAGGATGCCGGACGCGCCTCTGACACCATTACCGTTCTCA
>ERZ773008.3009-NODE-3009-length-10602-cov-26.594577_pt1 | contig 10602 bp, 3 predicted proteins | sample MGYA00580664_ERZ773008 | MGnify/ENA primary metagenome ERZ773008 (study PRJEB29015, sample SAMEA2738016) | human oral metagenome | biome: human oral; feature: human-associated habitat; material: dental | place: China | collected 2048 ... | reverse complement strand
TGACCGCGGCGACGAAGGCGGTGCCGGCGGCGAGCTGGGCCTCGGTTCCCGGAGGACTCGCCTTGGACAGGATGGCGGGATTGAGGACGAGGATGTAGCTCATCGAGAAGAAGGTGACGATCCCGCCGCGGACCTCGCGGGAGATGGTCGAACCGCGTTCCGTGATGCGGAAGTACCGGTCCAGCCAGGACGCAGTGCCGGAAGAGGATGAGGACTTCGTCGGAGTACGTGTGCTCACGGCGGCATTCTTCCAGATCGTCACGCGCTGAGCGAAATCAGACGGTTGCATCACTGCAATACGCGGTGGCAGTGGAAGAGCGGAGACGGGGCTGCTCCCCCGCTGCTGCCGCAGGCTCTTTCAGCTCCGCGCAGCGATCCGGTCAGCGCAATGAAGCGGCGCGGATTGCTGTCACAGCCTCATGGAAGGATGGCCACTGAAGCCACAAGGTGAGCGGGGGTGAGCGAGCATGGCCGTGGGGGCAACAACGAGCAGCGACGGCGCCGCTACGGCCAGTGCGTACAGACCGGGTTGGGAGAGCTTCTCACAGGCCACCCGGACCTGGTTTTCCGACGCCTTTCCTACCGGGCCCACCGCCGTGCAGGAGCGCGCCTGGGCGGCGATCGGACAGGGAGAGAACGCGCTGGTCATCGCCCCCACCGGCTCGGGCAAGACACTGGCGGCCTTCCTGTCGGCCATCGATCGCCTGGGGCGGCTCGACACCGGCGAGGCGGAGGCCCGCGAGCGTCCGGAGCCGGCCGGCGGCGTGCGGGTTGTCTACATCTCACCGCTCAAGGCGCTGGGGGCCGACGTCGAGCGCAACTTGCGCCGACCACTGGCGGGGATCGCCGCCGTTGGCCCTGCCCTCCCGATCTCGGTCGGGGTGCGTTCGGGGGACACGCCCGCGAGGGAGCGCCGTCGGCTGCGCGAGCACCCGCCGGAGATCCTCATTACGACGCCGGAGTCGCTCTACCTCATACTCACCAGCGCCGCGCGCGAGACGCTGCGCACGGTGGAGACCGTCATCGTCGATGAGATCCACTCCTTCGCCGGCTCCAAGCGCGGCACGCACCTGGCCCTCTCCCTGGAGCGGCTCGATGACCTCCTGGAGCGCCCGGCGCAACGTGTGGGCCTGTCCGCAACGGTCTCGCCCCATGAGGAGGTGGCGAGGTTCCTCGGCGGGCCGCACCCGGTGACCGTCATCGCCGACGACGGCTGGGCGACGCCGGAGGTCACAGTGGCCGTGCCGGTGGAGAACATGGTCCGCATCCCGGCGATCTCGGACCGTCGCACCCGGATGGAGCAGGCGGTGGGATCCCCCTCGATCGGCGCCGCAGGGCGATCCTTGGGGCTCGCACGGGCCGGGACGGGGGATGCGTGGCGCTCGGACAGGGCGCTGCGCCGTGCCATGGCGGCGGGGCAGGACGTGCAGTCGGGACGGACGGGGTCGGCCGGAGCGAGCCGAGTCCCGGGTTCGGCGGGGCCGGCCCGGGTGTCGGGCTCCATCTGGCCGCACCTGGAGAACGCGATCCTGGACCAGGTCCTCGCCCACCGTACGACGCTCGTGTTCGTCAACTCCCGTGGGGCCTGCGAGCGCCTGACCGCCCGGCTCAACGAGGCCTATGCGGCGCGCGGCGGGTTGGAGAACGCGGGAGAACCGGAGCCGCGCCTCGCATCACATGCTGCACCGCCGTCGGAGACCCAGGCTCCGGTTCACCGCGAGTCCTGGGAGATGGGCACCGCCGCGCACACCGAGCCGATGCCGCAGGGTGCGCCCGTCATTGCCCAAGCGCACCACGGGTCGGTCTCCAAGGAGCAGCGTCTGGAGGTGGAGCGCCGGCTGGCCTCGGGAGAGCTGCGGTGCGTGGTGGCCACGGCCTCGCTGGAGCTCGGGATCGATATCGGCTCCATCGACCTGGTGCTCCAGGTGGCGCCGCCGCCGTCGGTCGCGGCGGGATTGCAGCGGGTGGGGCGGGCCGATCACCGGGTGGGCGGGCGACCCCGCGGTGTCATCTACCCGGTGGAGCGGACCCACCTGGTGGACGCCGTCGTCGCCGCCGAGGGGATGCGGGCCGGGACGATCGAGCACACCGTCCTGGTGACCAACGCGCTGGACGTCCTGGCCCAGCAGACGGTCGCCGCGGTGAGCGCGGGGGACCTGACGGCCGATGGCTGGTTCGCCACCGTCACGCGGGCGGCGCCCTACGCCTCACTGCCGCGTCGGGCCTTCGAGTCGGTGCTGACGCTGCTGTCCGGAGGCTTCTCCTCGGCGGACCTGTCCGACTTCTCGCCGAGGATCGTGTGGGACCGCGCCACCGGCCGGCTCAGCGCCCGGCCGAACGCGCAGCGGCTGGCCGTGACGTCGTCGGGCACGATCCCGGACCGGGGCATGTTCCCGGTGGTGCTGCCTGAGGGTGCCGAGGAGGCCGGGCGGCGCCGGGTGGGCGAGCTCGACGAGGAGATGGTCAACGAGTCCAGCCCGGGCGACATCATCACGCTGGGTACGTCGAGCTGGCGGATCCGGCAGATCACGGGCGACCGCGTCGTCGTCGACCCCGCCGAGGGACGCAGCGCCCGCCTGCCGTTCTGGCGGGGCGAGGGCCTGGGGCGGCCGGCGGCCACCGGGCTCGCCAAGGGGGTCTTTCTGCGGGAGGCGCAAGCCGGGTTGGAGGAACCGGGGAGTACTGGTGAGTCGGAGGCGGAGCAGGTGCTGCGGCGCCGGCTCATGGATGCAGGGCTGGACGCCCATGCCCGGGACAATCTCGTGGGGCTGCTGCGCGAGCAGTGCTACGCCACCGGGGTCCTGCCCACCGATGAGACCCTGGTCCTGGAGCGCAACCGGGACGAGTCCGGCAGTTGGCGGCTCATCATCCACAGCACGCTGGGGCGGCGCGTCCACGAGCCCTGGGCGATGGCGATCCGGGAGCGGGTGCAGCAGGTACTGGGGATCAAACCGCAGGCGATCGCGACCGACGACGGCATCGTGCTGCAGATTCCGGTGCTCAAGGGGCGGCTCCCGGGCGCCGAGCTCGTCGTCTTCGATCCCCTGGAGGTCTCCGCCCTGGTGCGCAGCCGGATCGATGAGACGGCGCTGTTCGCAGCCCGGTTCCGCGAGTGCGCCGCGCGCGCTCTGCTCATGCCCACCACGCGGCCGGGGCACCGCACACCCTTGTGGCTGCAGCGGGTCAAGGCGGGTCAGCTGCTTGAGGCCGCCCGCCAGTTCCAGGACTTCCCCGTCAGTGTGGAGGCGGCGCGCGAGTGCCTCCAGGAGTACTACGACCTGCCCGCTCTCACCGGTCTCATGGAGCGCCTGGGCTCCGGCCGGATGCGCGTCGTCGAGGCCGACACCACCGAGCCTTCGCCCTTCGCCCACCCGCTCCTGTTCGGTTACACCAGCACCCTGCTGTACCAGGAGGACCTGCCGCATGCCGAGCACCGGGCCCGGCTGCTGTCCCTGGATCCCCAGGTGCTCGACGCGCTGCTGGGGGACGGAGGTCTTGCCGAGCTGCTCGACGACGAGGTCATGGCGGAGGTGGAGGCCGAGCTTCAGCACCTGGTGCCCGGGCGGCGGGCGCGCGCCGACGCCGAGGGCATCGCCGACCTGCTGCGCGAGCTCGGGCCGTTGACCGACACGGAGCTGGTCGAGCGGTGCGACGACGTCGGAGAGTCAGGCGGCGACGACGTCCAGGAGGGCTCCGGGGTCGCCAACGGCCTGCCAGCGGCGGTGCGGTCGGCGGTGGATGAGCTCGCCGATGCAGGCCGGGCCCTGAGGGTGACTATTGGCGGGCGCGAGCACTGGGTGCGGATCGAGGACGCCGGTGACCTGCACCTGGCGCTGGGGACGGCGATCCCCGAGTCGGTCGCGGAGCAGACCGCCCTCGACGGTGTCAACGGTGCAGCCGCACGGACCTCGGCGGCCCGCTCTCCCCTGAACGATCTCATCCTGCGCCACGCCCGGGTGCGCACGCTCATCACGCCGGGGCAGGTGGCGGAGGCCTTCGGTATAGGTGCGTCGGTGGCCGAGGCCGCCTTGAGGGAGCTCGCCGGGGACGGCTCGCTCGTGAGCCTTGGCGATGCGGGATGGATGGAGTCCTCGGTCTTCACCCGAGTGCGCAACCGTTCCCTGGCTCGGGCTCGGGCCGCCATCGCACCGGTGGCTCCCGAGGTCCTTCAGCGCCTGGTGCTGGAGCGGGCCGGGCTGGATGAGGTGGGCAGCGGCGTCGACGCCCTGGCGGAGGCCCTGGCCGCGCTGGAGGGCGTGTGGTTGCCGGCCGACCTGTGGGAGTCGGTGGTGCTGCCCGCGCGGGTGGCCGACTACCGTCCCGCGATGCTCGATGAGCTCATCGCCGCCGGGGAGGTCGTCTGGCAAGCACGTCCGGGTGAGGAGTCGGCCTCGGGACAGAAGGGATCGGGCCGGACAGGCCCGGGCGAGCGGGGCTCGGCCACGCCGGCGAGGGCCGACGACGACGTCGCGCTCGGGGAGATCGCCTTCTTCCCCACGGACTCGGCTCTCGCCCCGGTGGTCGGGGATGCGCTTGCGTGGGCCGGGCCCCGGACTGAGCAGGACGGGGACTTGAGCGAGGAGGACACCGAGGACGAGCGCTGGCGGCAGGTGCGCGAGGGGGCTGCCACGGGCCGCTCCTTCGAGCCCGTGCGCCGATCGCTGGAGCCCGCACCCAAAGTTCACCGGGCACCGGCACGGCGGGTGCGCAGCCGTCGCAGCCGGCGCACCATGGTTGCGATGCCGCAGACCGGCGGGCAGACCGCCTCCGGGCGCCTGTCCTCCGTGCTCTCCTCCACCTCGTGGGTGCGGCTCTCGGCTGCTCCGGCCTCAGCCGAGGAACGGACGATCGCTGAGGTGGAGTCGTTGCTGGACCGGTACGGGGTCGTCTCCCGCGACGTCGCCCTGGCCTTCGGCGGTGCGGGAGGGCTTGTGCCGCTCATGCCCGTGCTGCGGCGTATGGAGGACACAGGGGCCGTCCTGCGCGGCGGCTTCGTCGAGGGTCTCGGTCCGGCTCAGTTCGCCGAGCGGGAGACCGTTGACCGCCTACGGTTCCTGAGCCAGGAGCCGGCCGGGGCGCGCGGCTCCGGCACCGGCATCGTCCTCGACCTGAAGGACCCGGCCTGTCTGGTTGGCCGAGGGCCGGCGTGGCCCGAGCCGGCGCTGCCCGCAGGCATCGGCAAGGTCGGGATCGAGGGCGAGGAGACAGGGGGTGCGCCGCAGCGACGCCGCGGCGCGAGCGTCGTCCTCATTGAAGGCGCTCCAGTGCTCTATGCCTCGGACAGCCTCAAGGTGCTCATCTCCTACACTTCTGAGCGGGAGGTGCTGACGCGCGCCCTGGGCGCTCTGGCGACCGTGCGACAGGGGGCGCTGGCGCGCCAGGGATCGCCGCCGGGACGGCACCGTACGGTGGTGGAGTCGCTCAACGGCGTCAGCGCGCTGGATCGCACCGTGAGCGACCTGCTGCGTCAGGCCGGTTTCGTCTCCGACCCCAGGGGGATGCGCCTCGCCGTCGGCCCGTATGGAGCATCCTTCTCGCGATGAGCGGTCCGGCCCCTCACCGATGACAGAAACCGGAACCATGTTGGTCTGCCCGTGTACACAATGAGGACATGGCCGATCCGCACCCCATCACCGGAGCGTTCTTCGATTCCCCGGTCCCTCCCGGGACCGGATGGCCCGATGATCCCGCCACCGCCACCACGCCCATGGCCCGATCGGCCGCCGACGTGGCGCGCCTGGCCGGTGCATCGTCGGAACTGTCCGCGCTCGATGCCCGGATCACGGTGTGCCGTGCCTGCGACCGACTCGTGGCCTGGCGTGAGGAGGTGGCCCGGACCGGTCGTCGCGCCTCCTTCGCCCATGAGCCGTACTGGGGGCGACCGGTGGCGAGTGTCGGGCCGGCGGATGCCCGCATCTACGTCGTCGGGCTGGCGCCCGCGGCCAATGGGGCGAACCGCACCGGCCGGATGTTCACCGGGGACCGCTCCGGGGACTGGTTGTGGGCGGCCTTCCACCGGGCGGGCCTGGCTGCGTCCCCCACCTCGACCGCGGCAGGTGACGGGCAGCGGCTCACCGGGGCGCGCATGGGCGCTGCCGTGCGCTGCGCCCCGCCGGCCAACAAGCCGACGACCGTTGAGCGCGCCACCTGCGCCCCGTGGCTCGCCCGCGAGATCGCCCTCATGCCTGAGGTCAGGGTGCTGCTGGCGCTGGGCGGGATCGGATGGGGCGCGGTGCTGCGAGTCACCCGGGAGGCCGGATGGACCCTCCCCCGCCCCCAGCCGCGCTTCGGCCACGGGGCGACGGCGGAGCTGACCAGGCCCGACGGGAGGGCGGTGACACTGCTCGGCAGCTACCACCCCAGCCAGCAGAACACCTTCACCGGTCGGCTCACCGAGGCGATGCTCGATGACGTGCTGGAGGCCGCCAAGCGCCTCGCTGAGACATGATGACGCGCAATCAGGAGCGGTTGGGCAGGATGGCCTCGAGCTCGGCGAGGGTCCGCGGCGACTGCTCCGCGGGGGCGTCGGACTCGGCGCTCTCAGTGTCGTCGGTGGCCGCGTCGTCCTGGGGCATGTCGATCCCGAGGGCCAGGGACAGATCGGCGACGGCTGCGCGGGCCGAGGCGGCCCGCTCGCTGGGCGTGTCACTGGACTCGGCTCCGGCGGGGGCCGGTGAGGGCTGCTCCGCGGTTGCCGCGAGAGACTCGGCGGCGCTCGCAGCATCGGGGGCTGAGGAGGCCGACGCCGCGGCGGTCGCCCGCTCGAGCTCTCCCAGGTCGAGCCCCACCAGGCGGCTGCTGCGTTCCTCGGAGGCTTCCTCGGGAGAGTCGGCCGTGCGACGGCGGCGCGTCGAGGTGGCCGCGCGACGGGAACGCTTCGCGGCGGGCTTCTGCTCGGACGCAGCGGACTTCTTGGTGGTCTTCGTCCCGGGCTCCTCCGCCTGCTCCTCGGCCGCGGGCGCGGCGGCATCCGTGCCGGCGGCGCCGTCCTCGGCTTGAGCCTCCTGGGCGTCGGAGTCGGTGGTGGTCTTCACGGCGTCGGCCGGGGCGTCGGCATCCTGAGCAGGCGACTCCGCACCGGTTCCCCGACCGGATGCGTCTGCCACGTCCTCGGCGGGGGCACCACCCGGCTCGGCGTCGACGTCGTCGCCCTGCTCGGCGGTGAGCTCGGCGATACTGCGGCCCTCACGCAGGTCGAGCCCGTTGGTGCTCAGCGGCACCATGAGGTGGTCGTCGACCCGCGAGGGGTTGATGGGCCACTCCGGGCCCTGGTCGGGCAGGTCGGTCTCGGAGTGGGCGCCGCAGCCGTGGTCCAGGGAGACGACGCTGCCGTCGTCGGTGGCCCACTCGTTGGCGCAGACTCCGAAGATGGCGCGCAGAGCGCCGGCCATGGGTACGAAGAAGCCACAGGTGGAGCAGGTGGCGTGGGCCTTGCGGACGCCCTCGGCGTCGGGGCCGTGGTCGCCGCCGTACCAGCGCTCGGCGGCGCTGGAGACGCCCTGGGCGCTCAGGACCCGGGGGCGGCCCAGGTCGAGCTGATCCAGGGCGACGGCGTCGGCGTCCTCGCTGGTGGCTTCCCAGCCGGGTTCGAGGCGCTCGTCGGTCTCCTTGCGGGGAAGGCGGTCGGAGCGGGTGATGTCGCCGGGTTCGAGGCGGTCGGCCCACGGGACCCAGGCGGGGGCGAGGAGGGCCTCCTCTCCGGGGAGGAGCTCCATCTCACAGACGGTGGCGGTGCGGCTGCGTGGGACGCGGCTGAGGGTGACCGCCCAACGCCAGCCGCGGTAACCGCTCAGGGTGCAGTCGAACAGGTGGGTGACGAGGCGCTCCGCGTTGGGGACGACGGCCAGGTACTCGCCGACGGTGATGGGGTCGGTGACCTCCTCCAGCGCGTGGCGGGCGAGCTCGACGGCGGCCGGAGAGGTGAGGGTCTTGTCCTTGGCGGCCTGGGCCTGCTCGCTGGGGGTGGGCAGGGCGCCGGCGCGCGGCACGGGGGCCGGGGTCGGCGCCGGGCGCTCCAGGGTCGCCGTGGAGGTGCGCGCCTCAGCGGCGGCGTCCGCCGGAGAACCTGATCCGGTCTCGGTCGTGGGATCGCCTGAGGCATCGGTGCGAGAGTCGATCGTGTCGGTCACTCGGCCAGTGTAGGGGAGGCTCCTGAAACTGCCCTGGCCCACCCGGGTTGGCCTGGGCACACTGATTGAGCCTCCCGCACTTCGACATTTTCTTCACAATCGACGCGGATACGCGTCATTTTTGAAGAAAATGTCGGTGAGTGAGAGAACCGTCAATTCGCCTCGACCGAGACGATGCGGTGGACGGCTACGGTCAGCTCGGTCTCGCGCACGACGTCGCGCAGGCGCACCCGGCCGGGCTCCACGGCCATGACTCTCACCTGCCGTTCCTGCACGGCGCCGTCGGGGCCGGCCAGGGTCAGCCGCAGCCGCGAGCGCGAGGACTGGGCCTGGCGCAGAACCGCCAGCGCGTGCACCGGATCGGTGGCCACAGCCGCCTCGCCTGCGGCCTGCAGCGCCTCCTGCCCCACGCGGAGCCTGCCCACCAGGGTCGCCAGCTCGCGCCTTCCGGGCCGCCGCCGTCGCACTGAGTGCTCGCTGCCGGGATGCGTTGGCTCAGGTGCCCGGTGCGCCTGCTGCGCGGTGGCCGGCCCGACCACCAGATGACCGCTCGCGTCCTCGGTCACCGGCGCCAGCCCGGTGGCGCGCAGCTCGCGCAGCACCTGCCCGGCGCTCGCCGTGGCCACGAGGATCCCCGGCGCCACCTCATCGAGGCCAAGATCCTTCAAGCGTGGCTCGGCCAGGAGGCCGGCGGCCGTCGCCTCGTCGCCGACCCGCAGCAGCGCGGACACGGCCCGCACTCGCACTGCCCCGTGGTGGCGGGCCGCGTCCTGGATGAGCACGCTCAGCGAGTCTGGTAGGGGCGCGGGACTGTAGCGGCCGATCGCCTGGGTGATCTCCTCGGCCCGGTAGCCGACGTCGAGCGCGCCGCGCACCGACTCAGGGGTGAACCGCACCGTGAGCGCCCCACCGCGCGACTCGACGACGCTCGTGCGCTCCAGCAGCGCGGCCAGCTCTGGGGCCGGCCGGCCCGGGACGATGGCGGTGAGGTCGGACTGGACGAGGATCATGTCGACGGCGGCCGGCAGGTCCGCGGCGAGCGCCGCCTCCAGCGCTGCCAGGGTCTCGTCATCCGACAGCGGCTCGGCGTGCGCGTCACCGTCGGTCACTTCGGCGCCACCGGCGTCACCCCCACCGCCACTGCGAACGACGTCCCGCTCATCGAGGCTCACCGCCGCCCGTCGGGCGAGGATCCTGCCGGCCTCAGTGAGCGCGCCGCCGCCGGTGATCCCGAGGGTCTCGGCCTCGGCCAGGACCGCGGAGATCGCCCCGCCGGGGATGGTGCGCCGGGGGCTCTCCCAGGTCAGGGCCGCCCGCACGAAGGCCGGGGTCGCGCTGGTCCCCTGCGAAAGATCGCCCAGGAGCGCGAGCACCCGGGCACGCAGTCGCACCGCCCACCCGGCCTCAAGGTCCGGGCCGAGGGCGGCACGCAGGGTCCCGTCGTCGTCGCGGGTGCCGGTCAACCAGGAGGTGCGGGCGCTACCCGCCCAGGCCAGGGCGAGGGGCGCCCAGCGCTGGGGGAGGCTGTCGGCGAGCCAGCCGGCGGCCAGAGTGGAGGGCACCCAGGTGGCGCCGTCGTCGTCGAGCCCCAGGAGCCCGGCGTCCGCGGCGATCTCAATGATGCGGGCAGCCTCGTGGAGCTCCAGGTCGAGGGCATCGGCGGTGCGGGTCAGGGCGCGTACGCTCACTCCGCCGGTGCGGCGGATCGTCCCGCCCTCGCGGCCCCACTCCTCCAGGAGCGCGGCCACGAGCCGGACGGTCTCCTCGGCATGGAAGGAGGACTCGGAGGCGACGACGTCGCCGCCCACCGTCTCCAGTTCACCGGCCTCGGGGGCAGTCAGGGTCTCACGCGTCAGGCGGCCGCCGCGCAGGGCGAGGGCGACCTGGCGCGGCAGGATGAAGCGCGTGCGTCCCCGGGAGTCGCTGCTGCGCTCCAGCCAGCCGCGCTCGATGAGCGGCGCCGCCCCCGGAGCCCTGCCACCCGAGCGCAGCGTGCCGGCGGGCGGCCCCCAGGTGAGGGCCTGGAGCATCTCCACGGAGGCCGCCGGAACGACCGGCTCGCCAGCGGCGTCCTCGCTCAGCTCCTCCAGGGTGGGTGGCAGCTGCTCGGCGCTCAGGGGCTCGGCGGCCCAAGGTCCCAGGCCGAAGGGGTGCGGCCCGAAGGCCGCCTCCAGCGCGGCCACGGGCCTGTCCTCGACGACGAGCGCCAGCCGGCTCAGGTGTCCCAGGGCATCTGCGACCTGCTCGACAGGCAGCGGCAGGTGGGCGGCGACCAGCCCGGCCAGATCAGCGCCAACCGGGTTGGCCGGTTCGCCTTTGCTCTGAACAGTTCCATCGGATCCATCGCCCTCGGCGGTTTGAGTGCCTCCGACCCCTTCGGTCTCCTCAGACTCCGTGGGGCCGCTCAGAGCCACCACCGCCTCGGCCACGGCCAGCGTCGGCGCATCCAGCCCGGCCAGGGCGTGCTCGATGC
>ERZ773008.3002-NODE-3002-length-10617-cov-5.008710_pt1 | contig 10617 bp, 8 predicted proteins | sample MGYA00580664_ERZ773008 | MGnify/ENA primary metagenome ERZ773008 (study PRJEB29015, sample SAMEA2738016) | human oral metagenome | biome: human oral; feature: human-associated habitat; material: dental | place: China | collected 2048 ... | reverse complement strand
GGCATTAATAATGTATCTTTTAATTCTACCATTTTTTCTCCTTTCAAAATAAAAAACTCTTAGTAAAAGTTATAGAGGGCGAAATGTATCCACGGTACCACCTCTTTTAACTCCTACCAAGAGCACTTGTTTGTTCTATTAAAATTATTATACAATAAAGTGATAACTCCTATGCTTCTATAAAACTTTTCACCAACCAGTTTCTCTCTAAAACTCCACATAGTCGTCTTGTCTTTATTTACGATATGTTTATTATATTACATTAAGAATAATCTTTCAAGCATTTTATGTGAATTTAATATAAAATTTTCTGAAAACATTTTAAAATTTATAAAAAGACTTTAGTAGAACCATATATATAAGATATGAATAATCTCCTCATTCTTTTATATAGTTTTTCTAAAGCCTTAATTTATTTTTATCCTCTAAAATAATTTTTTATAGCTGCAGAGCCATATTGTAAGATTTGCTTTTGTGTTAGTGAGGCAGTCACATTAACATTTCCACCTGCGACTTCCACATTGTCAATCGTAACAGGAACATCAAGTGATTTAATTTTAATTGTATTGCCACTCACTCCAACTCCAGTTCCTGTTAGTGCTTCTTTCAAATATTTTTCCAAAGCAAAATCAGGAATTGGAACTTTACCGATTTTAGCATCTTCTAGAACTAAGTCCACAGAATTATTTGCACCTACTACTTTAACATTCGTGTTAATCATCGTATCCCAAAGTCCTAGTTTAACTGGTAACTTCGCTTCAATATGATTTCCAACTAATTTATAACTTCCGTTTAATAATTCTGAATCTTTTTCAACTGCATTTTTAAAGATTGATAAAAATGTATCATTATCAATTTTTAGTGACGTAGACACTTTTGAATTAGCATAACTAATATTAGAAAGGAAGTCTCCATTCAAATCTTTTAATGTAGTTGATGCTTGAACGTTTGCTAGTTTTTCTGAATTTTTAATGTTATTATCTGGTGTTAAGGCGTACGTTATACCACCACCAAACAGAGCTAATACTATTAATAACGATAGTAGTTTTCTTAATGCTTTCATTTGAATCTCCTTTGTTATTACTTTCCTAATAATATAATTATACACTATACAGAAAAAAGTTAAAACAAAGTTAAATTATAGCTGAAACATATGCTCTTATTTTAATCTTCTCTACTAATTTACTAAAATTACTAACTTATAAATTAGCATAACAATTTGTTCCTCACTAAACTTTAGTTTGAAATTCTATCTATTCAGTGTTGCTACTTGTTTAAAATCAAGTGATACTTTTGTGACAATCTCATTATCAATTGATATATATGCACCACTTATTTTTAATGGTAATGAATTAATAGTAACCACATTACCTTTAACTTCAGCATTTGTTCCCGTTAATGCTTCTTTAAGATATTTTTCTAATACAAAACCAGGAATGGGTAGTTTCCCCATTTTAGCATCTTCAAATGTGAAAGTTAAACTATTACCTTCTCCAGCTACACTAATGTTTGAATAAACTATCGTATCAAATACCCCTAATACTTTAATAGGTAATTTTGCATTAATATGATTTCTTTCTATTTTATAACTACCCTCAAGTAAAGCCGAGTTCTTATCAACAGAATTTTTCAGAAGAGATTGGAACTTGCTATTATCTAGTTTAATTGTAGACGATAAATTCCTAAACTGCTCAATAGAAACATTTTTTGCTAAATCTTTATTCAAAGAATCGATTGTCGTTGTGGCACTAATATTAGCTAATTTATCTTTACTTTCTATACTTTCACCGGGAGTAAGACCATATATTAGCCCTCCACATATAATTACAATCGACAATATTATTACCATTAGTTTTTTTGATATTTTCAATTTAATATTCCTCCTTCATAAACTTCTTAATAGTTATAATTATACACATTACAAAAGTTATAGTCAAAAATATTTAAAACAATAATATACTCTAATAATTTATAAATAAATTGTACATAATATTATACAATTTGAAAATTTTAAGATATAATATTTGATAACCAAAAACGGTTTAAATTTTGAAAAGGAGATTCAAAATATGAAAGAAAATATTACTATTAAAAAGTTCACCATGAACGTCCTTAATGGTATCGCCTTAGGAACAGTACTTTGCCTTGTACCTGGTGCGTTACTTGGTGAATTACTAAAATATATAGGAAAGCTATATCCTTCACTTGCGTTTTTATCATTATCAATAACTATTTCCAATGCCATGATAGGATTAGCTTCAGGAATAATAATCGGATTATTCTTTAAATTTACACCTGTACAGAGTGTTTCAATCGGATTAGCTACATTATTTGCTAGTGGTTCAATTATTCCAACACCAGATAAAACAGGACTGATGCTAAAAGGTTCTGGGGACATTGTTACGATGATTTTCACAGCTGCACTAGCTACAGCTTTCATACTGCTGATCGGAGATAAAGCAAAAAACTATGCTGTAATTATTCTACCACCACTTACATTAGTAATTATCGGAGGTCTTGGTAGATATACACTTCCATTTTTCTCAGGTGCAACAAAATTACTAGGAGATGGAATTAAGCATTTACTTACTTTACAACCGATTATCCTTACTATTCTAATCGCTATGATTTTCGCTTGTCTTGTAGTATCTCCTATTACATCAGTAGGAGTTGCTCTAGCAATTAATATTGAAGGTATTGCCTCAGGTGCTGCAAACCTTGGAATTTGCGCATGTGGATTTACTCTTGCAATCGCAGGTTTGGCAGTTAACTCTAAAGGAGTTTGCTTCGCACACTTTATCGGATCACCAAAGATTTCTATGGCAAATATTTTCGCCAAGCCGAAAATCATGTTACCAGTTCTTTGTAGCGCAGCTGTCTCAGGAGTATTCGCCGCCATTTTAAATATCCAAGGAACTCCAATGAGTGCAGGATTTGGATTTAGTGGTCTAGTTGGACCATTAGCACACCTTGCGACTACAGATGGTAGTACATTAGAAATATTAAAAGCAGCTATCGTCTTCGTAGTAATTCCAGTAGTTTCTGGTTTCTTCTTCGTAAAATTATTTACAAAGATTGTGCCGATTATTAAACCAGAAGATTACAAACTTAACTTATAAAATAATATAGACAGATGTGACTCTACAAAAATGATTTCTTGAAATCACCACGTTAGAGTCACTCTTTTTTTATTTCATGTAATTCATTAAAGCCTTGCATAAATTAGTCTCATAAATTATAATTATAAAGTATTAATTTTAAGATATAAAATATTATCTATAAAAATAAAAGGAGTAGCTATGCTAGATCTTATTCGAAATAGAAAATTCAATGTTTATAAAACTTTAAATATTGTGAATCCCTTAATCCCTATTGCTACTGATGAAATGTTTTTACGCACAGTATCTAATAGTGATGATTGTATATTACATTTATATACATTACCAAACTCTGCAATAATAGGTGCACCAGATACACGCGTACCTTACTTTGAACAGGCGTTATTTGCATTTTATAGAAATAATATAATTCCTGCTGTTAGAAATATCGGTGGCCTTGGGATAATTTCAGACAAAGGAATTCTAAATCTATCAATCGTTATGAATAAGCCAAAAGATAACTTTTCTATTAATGAAGGTTATGAGCTTATGACATCATTTATAAAAGCAATTTTCCCAGAAGGAGCCGATAAAATCGAAGCGGTAGAAATTGCGAATTCATACTGCCCAGGGGATTACGACCTTAGTATTGACGGAAAGAAATTTGCAGGGATTGCTCAAAGAAAGATTAAAGAAGCGGTGGTCGTTTCAATCTACATAAGTATTTTCGGCGATCAACAAAAACGTGCAAATATCATGAAAGACTTCTATGAAATTGGAATCGATGATCAAGAAGTAAGATATAAGTATCCAAAAGTTGATCCAGAATGCATGGAAACACTAGAAAATCTACTTAATAAAAAATTCACACTTGAAGATGTTTTTGAAAGAGTAGAAAAAGTACTTTATGGTTTAGACTGTGACCTAGAAAAAGGGGAATACACAGAAGCAATGGTAGAAGAATACAACGCAATCTTCGAACAAGCAAAAGAAAGAAACGAAAGTTATTTAGAAGGAAAATAATCAACTCGACAATTGAGAAAAACTCAATTTTAAAAAAAAATACACAAAAAGCTAGTCAGAAAATTTCTAACTAGCTTTTATTTTATTCATAAATTTTATAATAAATGTAAGATTACATTAACCCAAAGCCAACTAAATGGCATAACTAATATCATGGCAGGTACCATATCTACAACTGGAAACATCTTAAGTTTCAATATTCTAAATCCTGCAGCAACCATTAAGAAACCACCACAAGCTTTAAAGTCATTAATCATTTCAGGTGTCGTAAGTGGAACTATTAATCCTGCTGATAAAAATAAAAACGTAAAAATAACAAACTGTGGTACTGCTATTAGTGAAACAATATAACCAAGATTACAAGCAAAAATAGCAGCGGTAAAGAAATCCAAAATAGACTTCGTAATTAATAAACTAGGATCTCCTGTTATTCCTTCACTAAGACTTCCATATATCCCCATTCCACTAGAACAAAACAGTACAATAACCGTAATCAATGTAGCTAAAAACTCCGTTTCCGACATAGACGTATTAGGTTTCGGAACTACTTTTACCATGAGTTTTTGCATTTTTTGACATGCTCTATAGACTAAATCTCCAAGATTAAAGAATAATCCTACCAATGTCCCTATAATAATCGCGAATATTACCGCAGGCATATATTTCATAAGACCAATCGACGCTATTCCCATTCCCATCGAACAAAGCCCAAATATCATATTCAATTGTTCTTTATACTTTTCAGGTAATTTATCTCCCAACACTGCTCCTGCTATACCTCCTAAGAATATAGCAATCGTATTAATTATTATTCCTGTTGGCATTCTATATATCCTTTCTCTTCAGACTATCTATCATAAACACTCCAACATCTATAATATGAAGGTTTGTAATTTTTTCAAGTTCTTTTTTGATATAAGGAAAATGAGTACACCCAAGAACAACAGCTTCTACATTCGTTAATTCAAAATAATTAAACAATGTCTTAAAGTTGAAATCTTCAACTATTTGTTCAGGTTTATTCCCCTCTTCTATCGCTTTAACAAGCTCTAACATTGATAATCCAAGTACACGTAGACGCGGATTTGAGACATAAAGATTGTTCTCAACACCTGTAAGTCCATGAGAATTCGCCGCCATTACAGCTAGATACTTATACTCAAGACCTAGATTTCTATACATCTGCATAGGAGTAATAATAGAAATATTCATTTTTTCTGCCAGTCTATCAAAATCGACAACCGAACTAAGTGAGTTACAATATACAAAAATTGCCTCACAATCTTTCTCTTTTAATTCATCAATTATTTTCACTATAATATTTTCGCGTTCTTCATCTTCTAAAGCTTGAAACGTAGTTTGCTCAACCGGATTATTAGAAATTGGAACTAAAACTACATCATCATAACCATATGAATTTAGTAACTCCGCCCCCAATTTTGAATCAATTGGTGTTCCAGCCATAACCGCTATTTTCATATACTGTTCTCCTATCTGTTTTTCTTCTATATAATTATACATTAAAACGTCTATTACTAATTCTAGAATAAATTCAATACAAAAGATTATTCTATTCATTATTTTACACTTTTTATAAATAACTAATATTACAATTATACAAGTAAACTCCTCTCATTACAACCTCAACTAATCTAAATATATAACTTCTACTATAATATTTTAAAGATTACTATTATTTAAAAATACGATTTTAATAATTTGGCGCAAACTAACATTTCGTTGTCGTGTTTTGTTATAGTTTTGACGTTGAATGTGATATATAATTTATTTATCAACAAACAAAAGAAATAAATTAAAAAATAAATTAATAAGAGGTATAAAAAAATGGAAAACAAAAAAGTAATTTTAATCACAGGTGCATCATCAGGTATGGGTAAATCTACAGCTCAAGATCTTATCGAAGCTGGACACATCGTATACTGCGTGGCTCGTAGCGTAGACAAAATGAAAGACTTAGAAATGCTAGGTGGTCACGTAATGAAAATGGACGTAACTAATGAAGAAAACATCGATTCAGTAGTTAAAAAAATCATCGAAGAACAAGGACGTATCGATGTTCTTTGGAACAACGCAGGTTACGGATTATACGGACCAGTGGAAGAACTTTCAATGGATCGCGTACAACAACAATTCGAAGTTAACGTATATGGTGTAGCTCGTTTAACACAAAAAGTACTTCCTTACATGAGAGAAAAACGCGATGGACTAATCATCAACACTTCTTCAATGGGTGGTAAAATCTACACTCCACTTGGAGCTTGGTACCACGCAAGTAAACACGCTATCGAAGGATATAGCGACTGCTTACGTATCGAATTAAAAGCATTCAATATTAAAGTTGTTGTATTAGAACCAGGTGTAATTGATACTGGATTCACCCAAGGAGTTCGTGATAACTTCTCATTCGAATCAAAAAATGGTCCATACAAAGAAGTAGTAAATGCTTATATCAAAGCTATGGATAACCCACCTATGAAAGGATCTAATCCTAAAGTAATCTCTAAAACAGTACAAAAAATTATCAACGCTCGCAAACCAAAAACTCGTTATGTTGCCGGACAAGGTGGAAAATTCCTAATAGCTCTTCGTAATATCTTCGGTGATAGAGTATACGATGCACTAATGTACAGCCAAATGAAATAATATTAAGTGAAGGGGTTGAGTAAAGCGGCTTATCCAAAAAGCCTAATGTTTCAAAAAGTTTATATATAAACCTATAGACGCAGTGGTTTATTGATATCTAAATTCGCTTATAAAAGCTTTTTAGATATCTAATAAACTTTGCGGGGGTGACTCAACAAAATCTTGTTTCTTAGAAATCACGATTTTTGAGTCACTCCCTTTCTTATTAAATTTTACAATTACTTATATAATAGTTTAAAAAATAACTAATATAGTTTAAAATAATTATAATAAATAGATAAATATAGAATTGAGGACTAGTATGAAACTTACAATAAGCTATCAACTACAAGATTTTTTAAAAAGTTTAGGTGCAGATATATCTGTACTTCTGCAAAAAGCTAAAATTCCAAATAAACTTAGACAAGAAGAAGTTAATTTAACATCATTAGAATTTTATAGACTTCTATTACAATTAGATCAAGTTATGTCAGAAGATAACATTCGTGATTTGAGTCAAATATCTCATCTACAGATGTTTATTCCAGCCTTCTTCGCATCACTAGCCTCTCCACATGGATTTGAGGCATTAGAAAGATTTTCCCGATTCAAGAAAATTATTGGGCCAATCGAAGTTGATTTAGTAGAAGGACCAACAACAGTAACAGTAACTTACAAATTTTCTCATCCGAATATGGAATTACCAAAATTTACTATTCTTAATGAACAACTTCTAATATTAGATTTATTAAGAACTGGAATTGGAGAAAAAATAATTCCATTAAGTGTCGAATCTCCATATGATTACGACACAACTACAACAGAAATATTCGGAACCTTAATACAAAAATCAGAAACAAACCGTTTAATTTTTGATAAAAATGATTTAAACAAACCATTTTTAACTCAAAACAATATCATGTGGAAATATTTAGAACCAGAACTTAATAAACAACTAGCTGAACAAATCAACGAACAAAGTTTCGCTGGTTACGTTCAAAAAGAACTATATTCCGCAATTCCAAGTGGAATATTTTTGGCGGAAGATATAGCTAGTCGACTAGGTGTTAGTACAAGAACTTTACAACGAAACCTTTCTGCAGAAAATACCACTTTTAAACAAGAACTACAAGCTGTTCAAAAAGCGATGGCTTTCTCATATTTCAAGATGAACTTACCTACTGAAGAAATTTCAGATTTAATAGGATATAGTGATGTAAATACATTTAGTCGTGCCTTTAAAAAATGGACAGGAATAACAATTACCGAATATAAAATACAAAATGGATTATAGAAATTAACTTAAAAAAACATAAAAGAAAACAGGTAGCATACTCTATCTGTTTTCTTGCTTAAAAGATTTATTTTAATTTTCCCTTGTTTTGGGAGTATGAATAAAACTCTGTAAATTCTTTATACATAAAAAAATTAAGGGCTGGAATTAATTTCCCAGCCCTATAACTTATTATTTAATATCAATTATCAATTCATCATTTACATAATCTAAGTGGATTTCCATTCCATCTTCGATACCATGACGGATTAATTCAACTGAAAGTTTGTTTTCGATTTGACTTTGGATGAATCGTTTAAGTGGACGAGCACCGAATTTCATATCGAATCCTGCAGTTGCAACCCAACTAGAAATATTATCAGTATAAGTTAATGTAATATTTCTATTAGCGATACGCGCAACAAGTTCGTTAAGAAGTTTATTAGCGATTCCTTTAATATTATCTTGTGTTAATGGTTTGAAGATAATTATATCATCCATACGGTTAAGAATTTCTGGTTTGAAGTATCCGTAAAGTTGGTTAGTAACATTTTTACGAGTTTCTTCAGAAATTACACCGTCTTTAACTTCTTCTAATAGTTCTAATGAACCGATGTTAGAAGTCATGATAATAATTGTATTTTTGAAGTCAACTACTACACCTTTAGAGTCTGTAAGTGTACCTTCATCTAATAATTGTAATAAGATGTTGAATACATCAGGGTGTGCTTTTTCGATTTCATCCATTAAGATAATGCTATATGGATTACGTCTTACACTCTCAGTAAGTTGACCACCTTCTTCATATCCGATGTATCCTGGAGGGGCTCCGATTAAACGGCTAACTGAGTGTTTTTCCATGTATTCACTCATGTCAATACGCACGATGTTACGTTCATCATCGAACAAGTTAAGAGCTAGTGCTTTAGCAAGCTCAGTTTTACCTACCCCAGTAGGACCTAAGAATAGGAAGCTACCGATTGGTCTGTTAGGATCTGCGATACCAGCACGAGAACGTAAGATTGCGTTAGTTACACTCTCTACAGCTTCATCTTGACCTATTACTTTTTCATGAATAGTATCAGCTAGATGTAATAATTTTTCTTTTTCAGTTTCTACTAGACGAGTTACAGGGATACCAGTCATTTGACTAACGATAAATCCAATCTCATCTTCAGTAACTTCTTGTTTAAGAAGTTTGTATTCTTCATGTTTAGATTTCTCTTCTAATTCTTCTAACTCTTGAGTTAATTTTGGTAAAGTTGAATATTGTAACTCAGAAGCTTTTTCTAAATCATAGCTATTTTGAGCTTGTTCTAATTCAACTTTAACTCTATCGATTTTTTCACGAAGATTTTTAACAGCTGATAATTTTTCTTTTTCACTATCAACTTGTAATTGAAGTTTATTTTGTTCTTCTTTTAGATTAGCTAACTCTTCTTTTAAGTTTTCTAAACGTTTTTTAGACACATCATCATCTTCACTACTTAAGGCTTTTTCTTCTATTTCAAGTTGCATAACTTTACGATTAATTGTATCTAATTCCGCTGGGTTAGAAGAGTTTTCAGTTTTAATAGTAGCACAAGCTTGGTCGATTAAATCGATAGCTTTGTCAGGTAAGAATCTATCAGTAATATATCTATTAGATAATTCCGCAGCTTCTACAATCGCACGGTCAGAGATTTTCACACCGTGGTAAACTTCGAATCTTTCTTTAAGACCACGTAGAATTGAAATAGTATCTTCTACAGTAGGTTCTTTAACAAGAACTTTTTGGAAACGACGTTCTAACGCAGAGTCTTTTTCGATATATTGACGATATTCATTAAGTGTTGTAGCACCGATACAGTGTAGTTCACCACGAGCAAGCATAGGTTTTAAGATATTACCAGCATCCATCGCTCCATCAGTTTTACCAGCACCGACAAGCATATGAATTTCATCAATGAATAGAATGATTTTTCCTTCTTGTTCTTTAACTTCTTTTAATACAGCTTTTAGTCGTTCTTCGAACTCACCACGATATTTAGCTCCTGCCACTAGACTAGTAAGGTCAAGTTCGAATACAGTTTTGTCTTTAAGACTTTCAGGCACATCACCGCGTACAATACGTTGAGCCAGTGCCTCAACAATCGCAGTTTTACCTACCCCAGGTTCCCCTATCAACACTGGATTATTTTTTGTTTTTCTTGATAAAATTCTAATTACATTTCTTATTTCTTCATCACGTCCTATTACAGGATCAATTTTACCACTACGTGCAGCTTCTACAAGATCACGACCATATTTCTCTAAAACTTCGTAGTTGTTTTCTGGATTTTCGTTCATAACTTTTTTACCTCCCCTGATATTATCGATAACCGCTACTAAATCTTTTAACGTAGTCACCTTATCGATATATTTTCTTACTATACTATTTTTCAAATAACTCGCTAGAACGATATGTTCACACGAAATAAATTTATCTTCATATTTCTCTTTATATTTATTAGCTTCTATTAATAAAGCATTCAAATCATTACTTAAGTAACTAGCATAATTGATATTATCTCCTTCTACACTATTTACCTTCGCAATCTC
>ERZ773008.2991-NODE-2991-length-10640-cov-10.285782_pt1 | contig 10640 bp, 9 predicted proteins | sample MGYA00580664_ERZ773008 | MGnify/ENA primary metagenome ERZ773008 (study PRJEB29015, sample SAMEA2738016) | human oral metagenome | biome: human oral; feature: human-associated habitat; material: dental | place: China | collected 2048 ... | reverse complement strand
ATTTATTGTATTTTCTAAAAGAAGATATGAATTTTTTTAAAGAAAAAACTTGTGGCAATTCAATAATTTGTGGGAGAAAAACCTTTGAAGGTTTTAAAATTAAACCGCTTCCAAAAAGAAAAAATATTGTTTTGACAAATAGTAATTTTTCTTTTGAAGGAGTAAATACTTTTAAAAATATAAAAGATTTGATTGAATTTGTAAAAGAAAATCCAAAAGAAAAATTTTTTGTTTGTGGGGGAATGAGTATTTATAAACAATTAATTGATTTTTGTTCAAGAATGTATATTACAAAATATGAAGAAAAAGAAATAATAGAAGCGGATAGTCATTTTCCTAAAATTGACGAAACTATTTGGAAAGTTACTGAAAAAATTAAAGGAGAAAGTCAAAATCCAACATTAACTTTTTACACTTATGAAAGGATTTAATATATGAAAAAAGAAGATATAGATGTAAAAAAAGTAAAGAAAAAACAGAGCAAAGCTAAAAAATGGTTTTGGAATATACTTTTTGTAATATGTTTAGGTGTTTTTATATATTCTGCTGGAAATATAATCAAAGATTATTATGGTTCATATAAAGCTGGGAAAGATTTAAGAGATTTAAAAGAGTCTGTTTTTAACAGTGAAGAAAAAGAGACTAAAAAAGAGGTAAACTTAGAAGAATTAAAAAAACTAAATTCTGATTCAATAGGTTGGCTAGAAGTTCCTGATACTAATATAGATGAGCCAGTTGTTCAGGGAAAAGACAATGATTACTATCTATGGAGAGATTTTAATAAAAAAACTTATCCCGTTACTGGAACATTATTTTTAGATGTATATAATAAGCCTGATTTTTCAGATAGAATTAGTTATATATTTGGACATAATATTTGGGATAAGACAAAATTTTATGAGTTGAGAAAATTTGAAGATAAATCATTTTTAGAAAATCATAAGACATTTTATCTTTATACAGAAAAAGGAAAACTAGAATATGAGGTACTTGGAATTGATCTTGTAGATCCTGATACTTCACTGTATGAACAAAGTTCTGAGAGAAATGAAGATGTAGAAGCAATGAAAAAAGAATTGTCTAAACATATTCCAAAGTCAGAGGTTGATAAAATTGATGAAAACACAAAAATTCTAATGCTTGTAACTTGTAAGACACCCGATGACAATACAGCAAGAAGAATTTTGTTTGCAAAATTAAAAGATAAGTAAAATCATAAGGGGATTTATATCTCCTTTGTTTTTTGTGAAAAATTGTAAATTTTAAGGATTTATAGTATACTATTTGTATTATTATAATATAAGGGAGAATTATGGACAAGATAAGTATTATTGTACCTGTATATAATGTAGAAAAATATGTAAAAAAATGTTTGGAGTCAATTGCTAATCAAACATATAAAAATATAGAGATTATAATAGTAAATGATGGAGCAACTGATAATAGCGAAAAAATTTGTAAAGAATTTGTTGAAAATGAAAATAGAGCAAAACTCTATACAAAAGAAAATGGTGGTTTGTCAAGCGCTAGAAATCATGGAATGAAATTTGCGACAGGTAAATATGTATTATTTATAGATTCTGATGATTATATTTCAGAAAATATGGTTGAAGAGCTTTATAAAAATATAAAATCCGAAAATGCAGATGTATCTATTTGTGGAGTATATAATGTTTATTCTGATAATCAATCACCACAATGTAAGGAAGATTTGTATTTTAGTTGTGAAAAAGATAGATTTTTAAAAGAGTATTTCATTGGAGAAAAAATTCCAGGAACTATTTGTAATAAACTTATCTCTTATGAAATTGCTAGTAAAATCTCTTTTCCTGTTGGAAAAATTTATGAGGATGCTTTTTATCAGTTTGAGCTTGTAAAATATGCAAAGAAATATGTTGTAACTACAAAGGCATATTATTATTATTTTCATAGAGAAAATAGTATTACAACAAAACCATATACTGTAAAAAATATGAATTGTATAGAAATTTATTCCAATTTTTATGACTATATAAATAAGGAAGTTCCTTCTCTTTCTGAATTTGCTTTTTTCAGGCTTTCATATGCTCATTTTATGGTTTTTGATAAAATGTTATTGAGTGATAATTACAAAAGTATTAAAGAATATAGAGAAGTTTTAGGATTTTTAAAGAAGAATTTTTGGAAGATTTTTAAAAATAAGAATTTTAGAAAAGGTAGAAGAATTGCAGTAATAATGTTAAAATTAAATGTTAAATTATATAGATTTTTACTTTTAAAAGACTTGAAGAAAAAAGGAGTAAATGCTTAATGGAAATCAAATATCTTTCTATGGATGAAATAAAATCAATAGAACTTGAAATTTTACAATATATTCACGATTTTTGTGTTAAAAATGATATAAAATATTTTATAAATTATGGAACGTTGATTGGGGCAGTAAGACATAAGGGATTTATTCCTTGGGATGACGATATAGATATTTGTATGTTTAGAAAAGACTATGAAAAGTTTATAGATTTATTTTCAAAAGATGATGGAATTTATAAAATTTTATCTTTGGAACTAAATGACAAATATTATAATAACTTTATTAAAGTTGTAAATTCAAAGACTAAAATTGAAGATGAAAGAAATTATAAGACTTATGATTCAGGAATTTTTATTGATATTTTCCCTATGGATTTCTTCGATGATTTAAGCATAGTTGAAAAGACATATAAGTTAGAAAGTTTTAAGCTTCTATCTTTTTCGAAAAAAGAAAATATTCAATATGGTGATAGTAAATTAAAGGATTTTATTAGGAGATTTTTCTGGACAGTTTTAAAACCAGTTTCACCTAGATATTTTGCTAAGAAAATCAAGAAAATTGTTGAAGCGAATGTTAAAGATAACGGAAAATATTTAGGGCTTATAGGTTGCTCAAAATGGAAGTATGATGATGTTTTCGACTATAACCCTTTTGATGAATTAATCGAGTTAGAGTTTGAAAATAGTAGATTTTTTGCTCCAAAAAAATATGATGAAATTTTAAAAAAATACTATGGAGAATATATGGAATTTCCACCTGTTGAAAAGAGAGTATATCCTCATGAAATTAAGGCTTATTATATAGATTAGGAGATTAAGATGAAAGAGAGACTTACAGTTGATGAACTAAAAAAATATGAATTGGATATTTTAAAGTTCATTGACTATATTTGTAAAAAATATAATATAAAATATTTTGTAAACTATGGAACATTACTTGGAGCAGTTAGACATAAAGGATTTATTCCTTGGGATGACGATATTGATATATCTTTATATAGAAAAGACTATGAGCGATTACAAAAAGCTATTCTTGAAGAAAATAATGAAAGATATACAATTTTATCCAAGGACAACAGTGATTGGTATTTCCAAAATTTTCTTGTAGTTATAGATAAGCACACTCTGTTGGAAGATAGTGTAAAGAGAAATAGAAAAGACAGCAATGTTTTTGTTGATGTATTTCCGATTGATAGATTTAATGACTTAAATTTTGTGAAAAAAGCTCATTTGATGGTAACTTTGAAACATATTTGTTTCATAAAGAAAAAATATATAATTCATAAAGATAGTAAAATAAAAGATTTTTGTAGAGTTGTCTTTTGGCATTTGTTGGCATTTGTAAATCCGAGATTTTTTACAAAGAAAATTCAAAAACTTGTAGAAAGATATTCTGATGAAAATGGGATTTATGAAGCAGCGGTAGGAGTCGATAAAACAGGAATGAAAGAAGTTTTTGAAACGGGAACTTATGAGGAGTTGATAGAATTACCTTTTGAAGATATGATGGTACCAGCTCCTAAGAATTATGATAAGATTTTAACTCAATTTTATGGAGATTATATGCAAAAACCTTCTGATGCAGAAATTGAATATAAATCACATCTATTAGATGCTTATAGAATAAAATAGGGAGAATAATTTTAAATATGGCAAAAAATATAAAAGTTAATGCTTTAGCGAGTATTTTAGTTAGAGTTTTTAATATTCTGTTTCCTCTGATTACAGGTCCATACCTTGCCAGAATTTTGAGCAAGGAGGCTTATGGGGAATTTAATGCTGCAAATTCCATACTAAATTTGTTTATTCCATTTGCTGCATTTGGAATATACAGTTATGGGATTCGTTCGATAAGTAGAGTTAAAAATAATATGAAAGAAATAAGTAAAAATTTTACTGTTCTTTTTTCTATAAATGTAATAAGTTCTTTAAGCATTGGAATTTTGTATATAATATATATGCTTGTGAATGTAAATTCCAATATGTATATGTTGTATATTGCACTTAGTATTCAAATTTTTACGCAATTTGTAACTATAGAGTGGATGAATGAGGCTTTTGAAAACTACGGATTTATACTCTTTAAAACATTATTTATCCGTGTACTTATGCTGGTTTCAATTTTTGCATTTGTACGAAAAGCAGATGATATAGTTAATTATGCTTTTATCTTATCAATTACAAATCTTATAAATTATTTAATAAGTTTTTACTATATAAAAAGAAAAGTGAAATTTGTAAAAATTGAATTAAAAGATATTCTTATCCATATAAAGCCTTTAATTGGAATGTTGCTTTTAGCTAATTCATATATGTTATATACTGCGTTGGATAGAGCTGTGCTTTCATTATTAGATGCAAAAATTTCAGTTTCATATTATACTTTTGCTTTGTCAATAGCTCAACTTATTACAAGCGTAGTCTATTCTATAATAGTAGTAAGTATTCCAAGACTTTCATACTATCATGGAAATAGTGATGAAAAGAATTATACAGAGTTATTAAATCAAGTTGCAAAAACATTTCTATTCTTGGTAATTCCTATGGGTATAGGATTAAGCTGTGTTTCCGATGAAGTAATGCTGATATATGCAGGAGAAAAATATTTGGAAGCAGGTTTTATTCTAAAACTATTTTCGCTTAGAATAGTTATGTGGGCATTGGATCAACTTCTTGCAAATCAGGTTTTATTTGTAAGGGGATATGAAAAAAATATAACTGCCTTCTATTTTATAGGTGGGTTTATGAACTTGGTTTTAAATATAGTTTTATTTAGATTAAAAGTTGTTCAACCTGAATATTTTGTTTATACAACTTTATTTTCAGAAATTGTAGTATTGATTATTCAAGTTTACTTTATAAGAAAGAGAAATATCATTTCTATAAATGGAATATTAAAATCCTATGCAAAATATGTGCTATGCTCCATTCCGTTTTTTGCAATAACTTATGGAATAAATCATATTTTAAAATATTCATTGACATTGAATGTACAATTTCTTATTAGAGTATTTGCAATAATTGTATCTTGTGTACTATATTATTTTATTATTATGTATGTTACAAAGGACAAAATTTTATTCATTACAATTGATGGAATAAAAAGCAAATTCACAGTTAGAAAATATAAATTTAATTCAAAAAAATAGCAAAAAAACAATACTTCGAAAGTTCTAGAATATTATATTTTAGAACTTTTTTCTTGTTCATTTTTATATAATATGATATAATAATTGAACAAGGTATTTAAGGAGGAACTTATGTTATCAATACAACAATTTGATATTTTAAATTTACTATTTAAAAATCAAGATAAAAAATATACGCAAAGAGAGATTTCAGATATTACAAATTTTTCTTTAGGAAAAGTTAATGAGACTTTGAAAAAATTAAAAAATAATGAATTTATAGATGAAAATTTAAAAATTACAGCTAAAGGATTTGTTGCATTAGAGCCTTATAAAGTTGATAATGCTATAATTATGGCTGCAGGAATGAGTTCAAGATTTGCACCGCTTTGTTATGAAAGTCCAAAAGGTCTTTTAAATGTAAAGGGAGAAAAATTAATTGAAAGAGAAATTTTACAACTAAAAGAAGCTGGAATTGAAGATATTACTTTAGTTGTAGGTTATATGAAGGAAAAGATGTTTTACCTAGCTGAAAAATTTGGAGTAGATATAGTTGTTAATGAAGATTATTACAGATTTAATAACACTTCATCTCTAATTTTGGTTACAGAAAAACTAAAAAATACTTACATCTGTTCTTCAGATAATTATTTTCCAAAAAATCCTTTTGAAAAATATGTTTATAGAGCATACTACTCTGCAGTTTACCAAGATGGAGAAAGTGATGAATACTTTGCAGAATGTGATAAAAAAGGAAGAATAAAAGGAATTACAATTGGTGGAAAAGACGATTGGATAATGCTTGGTCATGTATTTTTCGACAGAGAATTTAGTGATAAATTTGTAAAACTTTTAAAAGCTGAATATCATGAGCCGATAGTTCATGAAAATTTGTGGGAAACTTTTTATATGCGTCATATAAAAGAATTGGATAATATGTATATTAGAAAATATGATGTAGAGGATATAAAAGAATTTGATTCTTTGGAGGAGTTAAGACTTTTTGACGAAAAATATGTTACTAACTCTGACTCTAAAATTTTCCAAAATATTTGCTTTGTTTTAAAATGTAATGAGGAAGAAATAAAGGATATTAAACCTATAAAAATGGGAATGACAAATACTTCTTTTAAATTCAGTTGTAAGGGAAAATCCTATGTATATAGACATCCAGGTCCTGGAACTGAGTTAATCATAAATAGAAAAAGTGAGTTTGACTCAATGAAAATTGCAAAAGAATTAGAGTTAGATGATACTTACATCTATATGGATGCTGATAGTGGTTGGAAAATTTCAAAATATATAGAAAATGTAAAAATTCTAGATTATGCTGATAAAAAGAATGTAAAAAGAGCTATATCTATGCTTAAAAAGCTTCATACAAGTGGTAGAAAAACAGATTTTAAATTCAATATTTTTGAGGAAATTGAGAATTTTAAAATCAAAATAAAAAATTCGCATAGAGATGATTTTGATGATATGAGTTTTATGAACGATAAAATCTATAGATTAAAGAATTTTTTAGACAAAGATGATATAAAAGAGTGTATTTGTCATTGCGACAGTTATGATTTGAATTTTTTATTGGACAACAGAGATAAAATGTATTTAATAGATTGGGAATATTCTGCAATGTCAGATCCGGCAGGAGATCTTGGATGTTTTATTACTTGTTCAAAATATTCTTTTGATGAAGCAGTTGATATAATAAAAGAATATTTTAGTGGAAATCCTACAGCTAAAGAATTAAGACATTATATTGCCTATGTTGCAGTAAGTTCATTTTATTGGTTCTTATGGGCGATTAATCAAGAAATTCAAGGAAAGAGTATTGGGGAATATTTATATATTTGGTATAATCATACTAAAAAATATGCTGACTATGCTTTAAAATTATATGAACGAGGAGATAGTGATGAATAATCTGTCTATTGAAAAAATTATTTATGAAGAAACAGAAAAAAGATTGGATATAATGTCTAAAGAAGATTATGAATTTCCTAAAAAAATCACGAAAACAGATTGGATTCTTATTTGTGGAATTGTAATAATTTCTATATTTTTAGTTATATTATGTATGATAGGAGTAATTGAATAATGAGTGGGAAATTAAATTATATTCAACAGGAGACGGTAACAGGTGTTGTCCCTATGATGAATTACGAAAGGAAGTATTCTTTCTTAGATTTGTTTTTAACCACAAGTGGTTTTGCAATAGCAACTTGGTGTTATACACAAGGAGCCTATGTTGCACAATTTTTAGGATTTAAACAGATGATTATAAATATTTTTTGTTTCAATCTAATATTTGTAATGATAGAATGTTTGCCTGTGCTATTTGCCGTGCGTTATGGAATAGATTTGTGGATATGGTTGAGAAGTGTTTTGGGAGAAAAAGGAGTTGCAATTTTATCAACAGTTATAAGTTTTGCAAACTTCGGTTGGTATGCAGTTGCAGCAAATCTCTTTGCTTCATCTATGATTAATCTTGCATTAAGTTTTGGAGTTGAATTAAATCCTATAATTTTCAAACCGTTACTTGGAACAGTATGTGTTGTGCTTGGAACTTTAATTGCACTTGGAGGACCTGAGGTTATTAAGTGGACAAACAGATTTTTAGTTATGGCTTTGCTTGTGGTTGGAGTTATAATAGTTGCAATTTGTCTTTTTGCAGTTCCAATTTCTGATATTCTAAAAGTTAAACCTATCTTAGCTGAAGGAACTACAAAATTACAAAACTTTATGTTATCTGGAGAAGGAAATATTGCTTTTGCATTTTCTTGGTCAACACAGGCTCTAGTACTTCCTAGACTTGCAAAATCTGAAAAAAGTGGATATTGGGCAACAAGTTTATCCTATGGAGCTGTAGCACCATTTTTCGTAGCGACAGGAGGTGTTATGGCATTGGCAATGTTTGTAAGAACTGGTGTATATGAAAGTGATCCTACAAAAATGTTATCAACATTGGCAACTCCGGGATTTGCATTATTGAGTTTGCTTTTAGTTGCCTTTGCAAATATTGGAACACAGGGAACTGGTTCCTATGTTAATTGTATGATAATAAAGAGCGGTATGCCTAAATTAAGCTACAAAAAATTAGTAATTATAGCTATGATTTATGTTAGTGGATTGACTATTTGGGGTGGAGTCGAAGAATATTTTGGTTCATTTATTTCATTAGCGGCATATATTCAAGGTCCAATAATAGGGATGATTGTTGTAGATTATTTAATAGTTAGAAAAAGAATGCTATCTTTAAAATCTGCGTTTTTTATTAGAGGACATGATTCCTATAAATTTACAAATGGTTTTAACTTAGTAGGTCTTGGAATTGTAATAATAACTTTTGCATTAGCAATGTTATTTGTATATAATCCAATGACGGGAGCGATTAAAAGCAATCTGTTCTTAATTACAACAGGTAGTGGGTTTACTGCAATTTTTGGAGGACTTTTATATTGGATTGCAAGTTTAACTCCTTTAAAATCATATATGTTAAAAGATAGAAATGATTTGGAAATAGTTTAGAATATTTTAAAGACAACTTTCTGATAAGTTGTCTTTTTGCTTGATTTTTGGGTATTCAATAGTTGTTATTATTGAAAAAATGTATTGTTTATGTTATCATAAATTGTTAGTAGGTGGTAAATTTTGAATGAAAAAATAATTGATATAAAAGATTTAAGATATGAATATACCGGTGAGGATGATAAAAAGAGTATTGCTTTGGATGGAGTTAGTTTTTCTGTGAATAAGGGGGAATTAATTTCTATTTTGGGACATAACGGAAGTGGAAAATCTACTTTAGCAAAACTTTTAAATGCTCAGATTACTCCAACAGATGGAGAAATTGAAATTTTTGGGATTAATACAAAAGATGAAAATAGAATTTGGGATATTAGACAAAAATGTGCCATGGTTTTTCAAAATCCTGATAATCAACTTGTTGCAACAGTTGTAGAGGAAGATGTAGCTTTTGGACCTGAAAATTTAGGAGTGCCTTCAGCTGAAATAAGAGAAAGAGTTGATGAAGCTTTAGAAATTGTTGAGATGCAGGAGTATAAGAAGCATTCTCCACATATGCTTTCTGGTGGACAAAAACAGAGAGTTGCTATAGCAGGAATTTTAGCTATGAAACCGGATGTAATAATTTTCGATGAATCTACAGCAATGCTTGATCCTATTGGAAGAAAAGATATTATTGATACTATTTTAAAATTAAATAAAGAAGAGAATAAGACTATTTTATATATAACTCATTATATGGAAGAGGCTGTTCTTGCTGATAGAGTTATCGTTTTAAATGAAGGAAAGATTGAGTTTGATGACAGTCCTAAAAAAGTTTTTTCAAATGTCGAAACTTTACGAGAATTGGGACTTTCTGTTCCGCAGGTTACAGAACTTGCATATATTTTAAAGAATGACGGGGTAGAAATTCCTTCTGATATTTTAACAAATGATGAAATGATAGAATTTTTGGAGAGAAAATTGAAATAATGGATATAAATTTTAAAAATGTAAGTTTTGTCTATGGAGAAAAAACTCCTTTTGAAAAACTTGCTTTGGATAATATAGATTTAACTATAAAAAAGGGAGAATTTGTTGGTATTATAGGGCATACAGGAAGTGGAAAATCAACATTAATTCAACATTTTAATGGAATTCTAAAGCCCACAAGTGGTGATGTTTTTATTGGGGATATGAACACTAAAGATAAGGAACTTGCTAAGAGTGGCTTAAGATATAAAATTGGATTAGTTTTTCAATATCCTGAATATCAACTTTTTGAAGAGACAATTGAAAAAGATATTGCTTTTGGACCTAAGAACATGGGACTTAGTGAAGAAGAAGTTACAGAGAGAGTAAAAGAAGCAATGGAGATTGTAGGACTTGATTATGAAGCTAAAAAGGATAAATCTCCTTTTGAAATTTCTGGAGGTCAAAAAAGAAGGGTTGCGATAGCAGGAATTTTGGCTATGAAACCTGATATTTTGATTTTAGATGAACCTACGGCAGGACTTGACCCTAAGGGAAGAGATGAATTGTTTTTTCAAATTAAAAGGCTTTATGAAAAGAATAATATTACAATAGTTTTGATTTCTCACAGCATGGAGGATGTTGCAAAACTAGTAAATAGAATTATTATAATGAAAAATGGACATATCCACTTAGACAAAAGTACAAAAGAAGCTTTTAGCGATGTAGACGATTTAAAAAGAGTTG
>ERZ773008.2988-NODE-2988-length-10646-cov-11.254084_pt1 | contig 10646 bp, 13 predicted proteins | sample MGYA00580664_ERZ773008 | MGnify/ENA primary metagenome ERZ773008 (study PRJEB29015, sample SAMEA2738016) | human oral metagenome | biome: human oral; feature: human-associated habitat; material: dental | place: China | collected 2048 ... | reverse complement strand
TGGGCGTAGGAAATTTGAGAGGAGCTGTCCTTAGTACGAGAGGACCGGGATGGACAGACCGCTGGTGTATCAGTTATCATGCCAATGGTAATGCTGAATAGCTAAGTCTGGAAGGGATAAGTGCTGAAGGCATCTAAGCACGAAGCCCCCCTCAAGATGAGATTTCCTGTTGCAGCAATGCAAGAGAGATTCGATACAGAAAATGTCGTAGATAGGTCAGAGGTGTAAAGGTGGCAACATCAAAGCTAACTGATACTAATAAATCGAAAGCTTGACCAGAAATATATACTCTTTAATTGGAAGGGTTTTAAACAGAAATATATTAAAAGAAAAAGAAAAAGTACAAAAGTAAACAAGTATGGCTGTGATGGCTAGGAGGATACACCTGTTCCCATCCCGAACACAGAAGTTAAGTTCCTAAACGTCGAAGGTACTAGTACATCTCGTACTGGGAGAATAGAAAACAGCCAAACAAAAAAATCATCCCAATGAATGGATGATTTTTTTGTTTTAACAACTAAAGTTGAAGAGTAAAAACTCTCCGACTTTTTTTATAAAAGTCGAAATATAAAACTGATGGAAACAGTTTTTAAATTTTTTTATTCTCAGTTGTCAAATATTTAAGCAGGTTTCTTTTCAAAAAGTGTTTCTTTCGGATCGCCTGTTTTATAAAATAATACAATCAAAAATATTACTGTTATAGAAATGAAAGCAAAACAATAACTTCTGCTAATTCCGAATTCCTTTATTATAAATGTAACTAACGGATCACTTAGTATAAATGCAATTTGTACAATTACATTTTTTATTGATAATATTGTAGATTTGTAGTGTAAATCAGTTTTTGAATTTATATACATTGAAAACAGTAAGTAAAAGTATCCTGTTATAAATCTATATATTGCATAAAAAAACATGGAAACAAAAAAATTTTTCGAAATCCACATCACAAATGTAGAAATCATTAAAAATAAAAAACAGTATTTAAGTTTTACCATGGGATTATATTTTTTTAAATAAATTTGATGAAATTTTGTTCCGAACATACTAATTATATTTGCAATCATATACATAATTCCGATATATTTTGGATTTATTTTGAAAAAGTCCAGATACTCGGGAAAATAAATTGCAACTTGCGGTATGGAAATATATGAAAGTAATAATATTAGAAATATGAAAATTTGTTTTTTAAAAATAAAAAAAGCAGTTTTAAAATTTACATTTTCTATTTGAACTTTTTCTTTTTCAGTATTTATATGTTTCTCAGATATCGATAGATACAAAAATAAATTCAATATTGATAAAACCATCGAAATTAAAAATGGAAGTCGTATATTGATATTGTATATAAAGCCTATTATGAGTCCACCGAGAATGTTTGAAATTCCACTTGATATTGATGAAATTTCAAACACTTCTTCTTCTCTTTCAAGTAAGTTCATTAACAAAACACTATTTGCTCCGGACATTCCGGCATCTCCTACAGCCATAAAAATTGCACATATTAAAAATTGGAAAAAACTCGTACTGAAAAATAATCCGACTAGAGAGAGAGTTATCATAACAGAACCGATGCATACACTTAATTTCGGAGATTTTTTATCTGCAAACAGTCCAAAAGGAATTTCAAAAATTATATTACTTATACTGGTTACTGAAAAAATAATACCTATTTTGAATATGTCTATTCCAAAATTTTTATAAAATAAAAAAATTATTGGAGAATAGAACAAAATAAAATTAGAAATGAAAGTAATTAAATAAACTTTAAATTTATTAGTATTATTTATTTTAAGAAATTTATATTCTAAAACTGACATCTATCATCTCTCCTGTTTTCTATATTCAACGTTTTTTGCTGTTTTATTCTTTCAGCAGGACATCCTCCATTACAAAAAAAGTTTAATTTACAATTATAACAACAAGGATCTTTGTTTTTTAAATTTCTATAATACTCTAAATCTTTATTGTTATTCCATACATATTTTATTGTTTTTTTAAAAACATTATTTGTGTTTTTATCTAAATGTGTATGTGCAGGACACCCAGAAATCACACCATTACTCAGAATTTCTAACTTTGTTTGACCAACTTCACATCCGTATTCTAATTTTTGTATATTAGAAACTTTTATATCATTATATGCTAAATAATCATATGCAAAATACAACATACAACCCTCTATCTTTAAGTTTATTTTTAAATTATTTTTAACAATAAATTTATAAAGATCTTCTTTCAAATTTTTTATTTTTAAAAAATCTTCTTTTACAGAATTATATTTACTTTTAGTTTTAACAAATACAGCAATCATAAATTTTTTAATATTGTATTTTTCTAAAAAAATAAGCATGTTTTCTAAATCTTTGTAACTTTGGTTTATGTTTTATAATACTGGCATTGTATTTTAAGTATATTGTATCATAATTCGAATAAAAAATCTAAATTATTTATAATATATTTCAAATAATTTTTTGTACAAAATATTAAACTAAAATATAAATTTAATTTATAAAAAGAACTATATTCAAACTAATTTGAATTTTCATTTTATTTTAAGTATAATATACATTATATATAAATTTAATAAAATTATTATAGAAAAAAAGGAGTAAATATGTTCGATGTTTATAAATTTTTTGATTTGGTTTTAAGTCAAAATGCTTTGGAGATTAAAAAATTTTTTAATGAAGATGCTTATATTGATTGGCATAATACTAATGAAAGATTTACTGTTGATGAGTTTATTGAAGTTAATTGCACTTATCCTGATAAATGGGGTGGAGAAGTTGAAAGAGTTGTGCAAATTGGAAATTTACTTATTGCAGTTGCAAAGGTAATAAATGTCTTTGATAAATCTTCATTTTATGTTAATTCCTTTATATTGCTAGAAAACGACAAAATTGTCAAACTTGATGAGTATTGGGGAGATAATGGAGAAATTCCTCAATGGAGAATGATAAAAAATATAGGAGTTAAAATAAAGTAATGAATTCATTTTATAAAAATAAGAATATAACAGATTATGTTAAATTAATTCTTTTGGGAATTATGTTTTTATTGAGTTTTGTGTTTAAAACCTCTACTGGAGATTATATTTTACTTATTGTTTTAATATTAATTGAATTTGCTTTTAAAATAGGATTTAATTATATTAATTCTATAAGTTATACAATTTCAAATAAATTTTATAAAAATCTTTTAAAGATGTTGAATATTATAAATTTGGAATTTGATTTCTTATTTGTATATTTGTTTTTTGATTCTATTATTAAATTTAATATAAAGTATCTTGTTGGAATTATCTTTGGTATTTTAGTTATGAGTATAATTTTCTTTTCTTTATTTGTTTCTTTAAATTTAAAATATGAAGTTTTGACATTTAGAATGGCTAATGAGTCAGATAGAGAAAGTATATTAGAAATATATCTTGAAGGAGCAGAAGCACTAAAAAATGACGGAGTTGATCAATGGCAAGGGCAATATGTTCCAAGTTTTAAAGATATTGATGAACATTTGGGAATAGACCTATATGTTTTAGAATATCATAGAAAAATTGTTTCTACAGTTTGTTTGGTTGAAGGAATAGATGAAGATTATGAAAATATAAATGGGAAATGGAATACTTCAATTCCTTATATCAGTATTCATAAGGTAGCAACTTCTAATAAATATAAAAAACAGAGTTTTGCTAAGAAAATGATGAGCTATATTGAAAATCTTGCAAAGAGAAAGAGAATGGATTTAAGAATTGATACCCATAAAGACAATAAAAAAATGAGAAATTTTATTATCTCTTGTGGTTATAAATATACCGGTGAAGTAGTATTGCAAGGAGAACTTGAAAGACTTGCCTATGATAAAGTTATTGTAAAGTAAATATATAATTAAAAGTAAAAAAGGTTAGAGTTTTTAAGTTCTCTAACCTTTTTGTTATATACTAATGTGTTGCTCCGCCTTCTATCTTAATGTCTTCTTTGTTTTCAACGATAGCTTCGATTGCATATTCTAATCCTTTTGCAATCAATTCTAATGGCATTGATGGCATATTTCTTTTATCTACAACTTGTTCTGGTAAAAATGGAATATGAACAAAGCCTGTTCTCATATTCGGATATTTTGTACTTGCAAGATGTGCCATTCCGTAGCAAACATGGTTACAAACGAAAGTTCCAGCTGTATTTGAAACAGAAGCAGGAATTTTGTTTTCAATCATTTTTTGAACCATAGCTTTTATAGGAATAGTTACAAGATATGCATCAGGACCATCTTTAGCGATTTTTTCATCAATTGGTTGATTTCCTTCATTATCTTTGATTCTAAAATCATCCATATTAATTCCAACTCTTTCTACTGAAATATCTGTTCTACCACCTGCTTGTCCTACACTTAAAACTACATCAGGTTTTTCAATTTCAATAACTTCTTCAAGTTTCTTTAAACTCTTTCTTGCTACTGTTGGAATTTCTACTTTAATTATTTTTGCTCCTTTAATTTCGTCTGGTAATAATTTTACAGACTCAATTGCAGGATTAATTTTTTCTCCACCAAATGGGTCAAATCCACTAACTAATATTTTCATTTAATCATCTCCTAAAATGCTAGTACTAACATAAGCACGATATGAACTAAAATCATTGCAAGAGCCATAGGTGCCTGTGTCTTTATTATCGTGTATTTATCTTTAGTTTCTAGAATAGCGGCTGGAACAATGTTGAAGTTTGCAGCCATTGGAGTTAATAGAGTTCCGCAGTAACCACAAGTCATACCTAAAGCTCCAACTACAGCAGGATTTCCACCTTGTGCAATTACAAAAGGAATACCAACTCCGATTGTGATTACAGTAAATGCAGCAAAGGCATTACCCATAATCATAGTAAAGATTACCATACCTAAACAGTAAGCAACAACTCCGGCAACTCTTCCGCCACCGCCTACAATACCACCAGCAAATTCTCCTATTACATTACCTACACCAGCAGCTGTAAATACAATTCCAAGTGCTCCTAAAAGTTGTGGTAATAAACTTGATGAACCTACTTGCATCAAAAGTCTTGAAGTATCTTCTTTCATATCTTCAACTTTAGGTTTAGCAATTATAATAGCTAAAATTAAAGCAATTATTGCCGAAATTCCTAAAACTTGTGCAGTTGAAAATCCGAAAATTAAATCTTTACCCTTAGCATCTGTTCCGATTACAATTTTAAATGATTTAAATTGTGACATAAAAAATCCGAGTCCTGCCATAATCAATGCTGGAATAAAAATTTTCCAACCAACTTTATCTGCATTTTTTCTTCTTTCTTCTTCAGATGGAGGGTTGAATTCTCCGATTTTAACTTGTTTTGTAAGAGTAAGAAATCCACAAGCAACAAGCATAGCGCCGACTATGATTCCACCTTGATCAGGAAGATATTTTATTAAGAATCCTCCAAAAGCAAATATAATTCCAACTAAAAACCAAAAAATAAATGTACCAATTCTTGATTCTTTATTCTTTAAGGCTCTAAATGCTGTTAAAATTGAAATTAACCCACAAAGAATATAAATGAATTCATCAATAAAAAATGTATTACTACTTATCCACTTTAACATTTTTTACACCATCCTTTCTAAGTTTCATTTCAAATAAGAAACATTGAATAACTGATAATATAATCATTGCAACACCTACAAAAAGAGAATAGTATGCTATATCAGCACCTTCGACAGCATATCCTTTATCTTTAAGTGTTGAAGCAATAAGCAAAACACCTGAAGCAACAGGGAATACATTTTGTCCAAAGAAATTACCATAATTTTCAACAGCACCAGCTAAACCTTTTAAGTCTTCTAGTTTAGTTTCAGTAAGGTCAACTGTCTTAGTAGCAGCACCTTCTGCCATTGGTAAAATTAAAGGTCTTACAAATTGAACATGTCCGCCTAGACGTAAAGAAAATATTGCAGCTAACCAACGGATGAATAAATATAACCAAATAACCAAACCTGCACTAGCACCCTTGATTTTTCGTATTCCGTCAGCAGCCTTTTCTTTAAGACCGTTTCTTTCCATAATACCTATTACGATAAGTGTTGTAAAGAATAAACTCATATATCTGTTTTCGACAAATCCTTTACCTATAATATTCAAAATTTCTAGAATTCCTTTTCCACCGGCAAGACCTGTTGCGAAACCTGCGATTAAAACTACAGAAATTACATCAAGTTTTAAAACAAAACCCACAACAATAATTACAATACCGATTAAAACTAAATAATTTTGCATATCTTCCTCCTATAAAATTTATTATTACTTATTTATAAAAAAATCTAAATTCTTCATTACTATACTTAATGAATATTTTCTAATATATAAGTAACTAAGTATAGTATATCATAATTTATATGTTTTTAAAATAGGAATTTTACAATATTTTAGCGATATTTTACATTTTAATCGATAAATATTTTTAATAAAAAAGTTATAATATCTATATTATAATTTAAATAAATATGTTAATTAAGATAAATTAATGGTTTATATAATTTAAACGATAAAACTTATTAAAAAATATAATTTATTTAGATATTTTTGTTGAAATATGAGTAAAATTTGACAATATCGATATATTGATATATAATTATAATATGTTTACGCCTTATGGTAAACCTATTAGAAGATTGTTTCCGTTATGATAAATTTAATTAAAGAAAACAATCTTGAAATTTTATTTTCTTTTTAATATCTAATAAGTAAATAAAATTTTAATCTAATCAAAATTATAAATTTTTATAATAATAAATTTTTTTCACGAAGGAGGATTAAGATGATTTATTTTGATAACGCAGCTACAACAAAAAATAAACCTGCAGAAGTTATTGATGCAGTAGTGAATGCACTGAAAAACTTTGGTAACTCCTCTCGTGGAGTTTATGAGGAGAGTTTAAGTGCTGATAGAATAGTTTTTGAAACTAGAAAAAAAATAGCAAAGATGTTTAATGTTGGGAATTCTCGTCAGGTAGTTTTTACAAAAAATGCTACAGAAAGTTTAAATATTGCAATAAATGGATTATTTTTAGAAAATGATCATATAATAACTTCTGTTTCTGAACATAATTCTGTTTTAAGGCCAATACATTATCTAAAGGAAAAAGGTGTCGAAGTCAGTTATATTGGAGTTTCTGAAAAAGGAGTTTTGAATTTCGAAGAAATCCCATCTCTGATAAAGGCAAATACTAAGGCGATAGTTTTAACTCATGCATCAAATGTTACTGGAAATATTACAGATTTAAAAAAATATGGAGATTTTTGTAGAGAAAATAATCTTCTTTTTGTAGTAGATGCTTCTCAAACTGCAGGAGCATTTGATATTGATATGAAAGAGATGAATATTGATGTTCTATGTTTTACAGGACATAAATCAATGCTTGGACCACAGGGAACAGGTGCTTTATGTGTCAGAGAAGAAGTGTACATAAGACCTTTTATAGTTGGTGGAAGTGGAACTCATAGCTATGATGAATTTCAACCTGATAAGATGCCAACAAGACTTGAAGCTGGAACTTTAAATTCACATGGAATTGCTGGACTTCATGCATCTATTGACTATCTTTTAAATAATAAAATTGAAAATTTAACAAAAAGAGCTTTAGAACTTTCAAGGAAATTTTATGATGGGGTTAGTAAATTTCCTGAAGTTACAGTTTATGGGGATTTTGAAACAGAGTTTAGAGCTCCAATTGTATCTTTAAATATCTCAGATATGGACTCTTCAGAAGTAAGCAGTATTTTATATGAAGAGTATAAAATTTCAACAAGACCGGGGGCTCATTGTGCACCACTTATTCATAAGGCGCTTGGTACTGTTGAACAGGGTATGGTTAGATTTAGCTTTTCTCATTCAAATACTTTTGATGAGGTCGAGCTTGCTATAAACGCGATTAAAAAAATTATAGAGGATAGGAGGTAATCAAATGCGTTTTTTTAACACTAAAAAAGGGTTGTTGACTTTAGGAATTATCGCTGGTCTTGGAGCAGCTTTACTTGCATATTTAGGCAACCCAAAAAATATGGCTTTTTGTATAGCTTGTTTTATTAGAGATACCGCAGGAGCTATGAAGTTCCATAATGCAGAAGTAGTTCAATATTTTAGACCAGAAATTGTAGGTATTATTTTAGGTGCATTTTTAATTTCATTATTTACAAAAGAATACAGATCAACAGGCGGTTCGTCACCTGTTATAAGATTTTTCTTAGGTGTAATAATGATGGTTTGTGCTCTTGTATTCTTAGGATGTCCTTTAAGAATGATTTTAAGAATGTCAGCAGGAGATATAAGTTCTTATGTAGGATTTGTAGGCTTTGCAGCAGGTGTTGCAACTGGTGCATTCTTCTTAAGGAAAGGCTTCAGCTTAGGAAGAGCTTATCCTGTTAAAAAAGAAAATGGATATGTTCTACCAGTTGTTGTAGCAGGATTATTTGCTTTAGTTATTGCTGTTCCATCTCTTTATGCATTTAGCCAAAAAGGACCTGGAAGTATGCATGCAGTATGGTATGCAGCACTTGGAGTAGGACTTGTATTTGGTATAATTGCACAAAAAAGTAGAATGTGTTTTGCTGGATCACTTAGAGACATTATTTTACTAAAAGATTTCAGATTATTCTCAGTTATAGGTGGAATTTTTATTGTTATGTTAGTTTATAATATAGCTACAAACAATTTTAAATTTGTTGCTTTTGGACCTGTAGCTCATGCTCAAACAATTTGGAATATATTATCTATGTATGCAGTAGGTTTCTGTGCAGTATTACTTGGAGGTTGTCCATTAAGACAATTAGTTCTTGCAGGAACAGGTTCTTCAGATTCAGTTATAACTGTATTGGGAATGTTTGTAGGGGCTGCCTTTGCTCATAACTTCAAATTAGCAGGAGCAGCAGCTGCAGTTGAAAATGTGGAAAAAGGAATAAAAGCAGCAGCAGGTGGACCAGGAATAAATGGACAAATATTTGTTATTGTTTCAATAGTTGTACTATTTATAGTAGCTTTATGTGGACTAAAAAAAGAAAAAAATAGATAAAATTTAAGGAGATAGATATGAAAGAATTAGACGTTAGAGGATTATCTTGTCCAGAACCAGTTTTAATCTTACAAGATGCCCTTAAAGAAAATAAAAATGAAACTTACAAAGTCTTAGCTAGTGAAGCACATGTTGTAAAAAATATCACTCATTTTGCAAACAGCCAAGGCAAGAAAACTTCTGTAAAAGAAGTTGGATTAGACTTTGAAATTATTGTAGAATAATGAAAGAGACTAAGCTGTATACAACATTCTATACGACTGCAGAGGCAATGGCAACTGAAAGTGTATGTAAAGAAAATAACCTTTCAGGAAAACTTGTCCCTGTACCAAGAGTTTTATCAGCAGGTTGTGGGATTGCATGGGAATGCAGTCCCGTTTTAAAGTCAACTCTATTAGAACTTTTAGAAAAAGAAGATATAGAATGGGAAGAATGTAAAGAAATTTAGATTTAAAAAGTCATCTTTAATTTTAAAGATGACTTTTTTGTTTGAAAAAACTTTGAGCATTTTTTATAAAAATAATTTTCATTTGACATTTTTATTTAACTATTATATAATGGCTGGTAGATTGATTATATTTTTAGGAGGACGAAATGAAAGCATTTAAAAAAATATCTTTAATGGTTTTTTCTCTGTTATTAGTTTTTGTTTTTGGATGTAATAATAAACTTTTTGCTGAAAATATAAATGATAATGGGAAAAAATTAGTTTATGTAGAAAAAATTTTTTTTGATGAAAATGGAAAATCTGTAAATGGATGGTATAATGATGGTAAAGAAATGTTCTTTTTCCAAAATGGAAAGAAATTTACTGGTTTTACAAAGGATAAAGGTGAATCTAAATATTTTGTAAATGGAAAGTATGGAACTGGTATTTACAAAGATGTGCTTTATAAAAATGGAGTAAAATCAAAAGGAAGAGTTTATGTGGATGGAATTTTCTATGGAGATGATGCAAAGCTAGCAAATTGGTGGTATAACGACGGAACGGCTTGGTATTTCTTTAAGGATGGTAAAAAACATACGGGACTTGCAAAAGATGGAAATGGCGCCCTTGTAAACAAGGGACTATTCTTCGATGTCCGTTTCCTCCTCTTGGTTTTTTGTATTTTGATTTTCTGTTTGTTCTCTTTTCTCTACGATCTTTTGTATTTTGATATTGACTTCTTCTTTACGAATTAGAGATGTGATTAGCTGATAAAATTCATCTTTGGCTAAGTTCTTACTTTCAGTAAAGATACTTTCAAAGACTGCTCTTTTTTCATATATCCTTTTATCTCTCTTTTTTCTTTCTTCCTGCTTCTGCTGACTGATGAGCTTTTTTCTTTTGTTTTGTAACTGCTTGATTTTTTCTTCTGCCATTAAGATTTTTTCTTCTATATTTTTCATTTTGTCTTTTCCTCTCTTTCTATTTTTTAGCAAAGAAAAAACAGTAAACCTTTTTTTGGTTTACTGTTTTTATACTATTTTTTATTTAATTGATATTACTAAAAATAGGAATTTTACGTGCTTGAGTAGATATTATATTTTCAGTCAATGCTTCATTCTTCATAACACAATCAAATATCTAATATCTCAACAATTTC
>ERZ773008.2987-NODE-2987-length-10650-cov-13.280698_pt1 | contig 10650 bp, 10 predicted proteins | sample MGYA00580664_ERZ773008 | MGnify/ENA primary metagenome ERZ773008 (study PRJEB29015, sample SAMEA2738016) | human oral metagenome | biome: human oral; feature: human-associated habitat; material: dental | place: China | collected 2048 ... | reverse complement strand
GCGTGCGCGCCGCCACCTGGTCCGTCACCAGCTGGAACGAGCTGCGGCGCCAGGCCCTGGAGGTGGAGAAGGCCAACTTCCTGGCCCCCGACGGCGAGCGGCAGGTCCCCTACCTGACGCAGAAGCTCTCCGAGGCCACTGGTCCCTTCATCGCCACCAGCGACTACGACCACCTGGTCCCCGACCAGATCCGCGCCTGGGTGCCCGGCGACTACTACACGCTGGGCGCCGACGGCTTCGGATTCTCCGACACCCGGGCCGCCGCCAGGCGCCACTACCTCATTGACGCCCAGTCGGTGGTGGTGCGCGCCCTCCAGGCTCTGGTGGAGCAGGGACGCCTCGACCGCTCCGTCCTGGCCCAGGCCGTTGCCCGCTATGACTTGACCAACGTCAACGCAGGCACCTCCGGGTCCCAGGGAGGGGAGTCCTGATCCGCCCCGTGCGGCTATAGTTGGACGCACTGACCAATTGTGGTGCCGGTGGAGCGCGGTCTTCCGTGTTCCACCGGCACCACCATGTCTGCCGAATGAGGTCCCCCTTGTCCCGCTCCCAGCTCCTGCGCTCCACCGCCTTCATGGCCGCGTGCCTACTGACCCTGTCCGGTTGCTCAGTCGGCTGGACCGGCGCCAGGGGGACGTCCTCGGCCCCGCCGGACCAGGCTCAGGACACCGCCCCAGAGGCCGCGGAGGAGCCGACTGGGAAGCTGGAGGACACCAGCCCCATGGATCCGCTGGAGTACGGCAACTGCACGTCCTCCGACATCCAGGACTACGACGACGAGCTCACCGACAACGACGCGGAGGACACCCGCGCCCAGGCGGAGGCCCAGGTCACCAAGGTCATACCGGCCTCCGAGCAGGTCAGTGTCACCGCTAACGAGCTCTCCACCGATCAGGTGGTCAAGGTCTCGGCAGGCGCTCGAGACGTAACAATCACCGCACAAAGTCTCGTGATTGTCATCGAAGGAGAGATCGAGTCACTGACCATCAACGGCTTCGACAACACGGTCTGGGTCGGCGCTTCCAATAAAGTCACGTTCGGCGCGAACGACGGTGACAGCCAGAATTACGTCTTCTGGCACTCCAGGCCTCCGCAGGCGAAGGTGGATCCGCAAGGCCTCAACATCATCGGCAAGGACGTTCACTCCCCGGTCATCCGCTCCTGCCGTTCCTTCTCATGATGCCCTGCGGGATAGAGCCGGAATCGGCCTTCCGAGGTCGGCGAGGCAGTGCAACAAGCCGCTGACCGCCCGCCGGCCTTCGGAAGGCCGATTCCCCTTACTCCTCCGAGTCAGACGCCGCGGACACAACCGGCGGAGTTGACGGATCGGATCCTGAGTAGACGTTCAAGTCGCGGAAATGGGGGCGCAGAAGGTTCTCAGGGCTGAGAATCTCATCAAGAACAGACTCCTCGAGCAGCCCCATCTCCAGAACCACCTCTCGCACGCTGCGTCCTGAACGGGCGCACTCACGGCCCACCAGGTCACCGTTGTGATGACCGATCACCGGGTTGAGGTAGGTAACGATTCCAATCGAGTCCAGCACATTGCGGCGACACACCTCCTCATTGGCCTCGATCCCCACGATGCACAGCTCCCGCAGGGTCGACATCCCGCGGGTGAGCAGATTGATCGACTCGAAAATCGCCTGGGCGATCACCGGTTCCATGACGTTGAGCTGGAGCTGTCCCGCCTCAGCGGCGAAGGTCAGCGCCACATCGTTCCCCATGACCTTGAAGCAGACCTGGTTGACCACCTCGGGGATCACCGGATTGACCTTGGCCGGCATGATGGAGGAACCGGCCTGGCGTTCAGGCAACCTGATCTCCCCCAGCCCCGCACGAGGCCCGGAGGACAGCAGTCGCAGGTCGTTGCAGATCTTGGACAGCTTCACCGCCAAGCGCTTGATCGCCGCGTGCATCGAGACGTAGGCACCCGTGTCACTCGTGGCTTCCAGCAGGTCATGCGCTCCTCGAATGTCCAGACCGGTGATCTCCCGCAGACGCCCGACAACAGTGCGCTGGTAGTCCGGAGGCGTGTTGAGCCCCGTGCCGATCGCCGTGGCCCCAAGGTTCACCTCCAGAAGCAGGGCGGCATTGTTGTGAAGCCGACTGACCTCCTCCTCCAGCAGAACGGCGAAGGCCTCGAACTCCTGCCCCAGGCTCATAGGAACAGCATCCTGAAGCTGAGTACGCCCCATCTTCAGAACATTGACGAGCTCCGCTCCCTTGGATCGCATCGACGCAATGAGCCGCTCGAGCTCCTCGATGAGCGAGCTGACAAGGGCGAACAGCCCCAAACGGAATCCAGTCGGGTAGGCATCGTTCGTCGACTGGGACTTGTTGACATGATCGTTGGGGTTGATGATGTCATAACGGCCCTTGGCATATCCCAGGTACTCCAGCGCGAGGTTGGCGATCACCTCGTTGGTATTCATGTTGACGCTGGTCCCAGCACCCCCCTGGAACTGGTCGACCGGGAACTGATCGAGGCAACGCTCAGCAACCAGCACCTGGTCACACGCCCACACAATCGCACCAGCGACCTCCGGGTCAAGAGCCCCCAGATCACTGTTCGCTAACGCCGACGCCTTCTTCACCTGCACCATGCCGCGAACAAAGGCCTCTTCGTCACCAACCACCGATCCAGAGATCTGGAAGTTCTCCATCGCACGTAGCGTATGGATTCCCCAATAGGCTTCCAATGGAACTTCCCGTGCACCAAGAAGATCTTCCTCTGTGCGGGTTGCCTTCGTCATCCTGAGCCTCCGAGTTGTCTAGCTAGGCACCTGCTTGCGCACATCCATGCTGACATACGACGCGCACGTTCAGGTCATTGCAGATTCACATACCATGGCTTCCACAATGGTTACGCTATTGTAACCTGCCTAATCCACTCCGCCTCGACGACACACCACCCTCGGTTATCCCCGTATTTTCAAGACAAACTCGTGTCGGATCACACGCCGCGCCAATCGAGAACCTACTGTCCTCAGGATATTCCAGTCGGTAGCATCCACAGCATGGATGAGTTGAGCGCTCCGGGAGTGTCTGCACTGCGACAGGCGCAGGACACAATTATTGAACACTCACTGGACCGCATCAGTTCGGCCCACGATTTCTACCGAACCCTGCCGGAAGGATCGCGCGACCAGATCGCGGCGGTGGCCCGCCTGGGCGTCACCATGTTCGTCGACTCGGCGGAGAACCCCTCGACACCGCTGACCCCCTCGCAGATCTTCTCCGTGGCGCCTGCGGCCCTGACCGGCGTCATCACGCTGGAGCAGACCCTGGCTCTGGTGCGCACCGTCCTCGACGTCGTTGTTGACGAGGCTCCTCGAGCCGTGCCCGAGGAGGACCATGACACCGTCCGCATCCTCGTCCTGACCTTCGGACGTGACGTCGGCTTCGCCGCAGCCGAGGTGTACGCCCGGGCAGCTGAGGCCCGCGGCGCCTGGGACGCACGGTTGGAGTCCGTAGCGGTCGACGCGATGCTTCATGACGCCCCCGAGGACGCCGCGACCCGGGCCGGAACCGCCGGCTGGAACGGGACCGGGCCGGTGGCGGCCATCGCCGCCAAGACCACTCTGGATGCGCTCGGCGTCTCCAGGCTGCGCCACGAGTGCCGCAACCTGGCCAGCGACTGTCTGGTATCCGTACGCGGCGACTCCGTCCTCATCGTCCTGGGCGACAGCCAGGCGGCTCACGCTGGGACGTCCAAGCACTCCGGCCGGGAGGCCACCCCTGAGCAGCTGGTGGACCAGGCGGCCATGCAGGTGGCCGGCGGCCTGGGCGGGTCAGCCGTCGTCGGCCCGGTGGTTCCAGGGATCTCGCACGCGGGTCGTTCGCTGCGCTCGGCCCTGGCCGGGCTGCGCGCGCTGCCCGGCTGGGCCGAGGCTCCCAACCCGGTCCACGCCGACGATCTCCTTCCCGAGCGCCTTCTGGCCGGCGATGAGCTCGCCTGCGAGCAGATCCTCAACCTGGTGCACGCCCCCCTGCACGAGATGGGCGACCCCTTCGAGAGCACGGTGGCCACCTATCTGGCCCTGGGCGGCAGCCTGGAGGCCACTGCTCGGAACCTGTTCGTGCACGCCAACACGGTGCGATACCGCCTGGGCCGGGTCAGCGAGCAGGTCGGCTGGGACGCGACGAACGCCCGTGACGGCCTCATGCTGCACATGGCGATCATCGTGGGCCGACTCGCTGTCAGCCGAGAGGCCTGACGTACCGCGCGCCTGCTACGCACCCACATCCACTCCTGCACGACCGGCCCCGTCCATCACCTTCGGACGGGGCCGGTCGTGGCGCTTTGACCGCGCCCCGTCCGCAGGCCGACGCCGGCGGCGCACCGATTCAGGAACACCCCTTCTCATCTGGGACAATGGTCTGACCTGCGGCGCAGCCGCCGGCGAAGCACAACCATCATCGAGTCACAGCGCCGCTACGGAACCTGAATGCTCCGTCGCGGCACCAGAAGGAGCCACCATGGCTGAGCAGAGCAAGGACGACGTCCTGTCCGTCATCATCCAGATCGTCAGCGAGGAGTCCGGCGTCGCCGCCAAGGACATCACTCGGGAGACCACCTTCGCTCAGGACCTCGACGTCGACTCACTGGGTCTGCTGACCATCGCCACCCAGGTCGAGGAGCGTTTCGGCGTGGCCCTGGACGACTCCCTCATCCCGACCCTGCCCACTGTTGGAGCGCTGGTCGACCTGGTGACCTCCAAGAAGGCCTGACGACACGCATGAGCCCGGAAGCCGAGTGCCGCCCTGACGACGTCGTCGTCACCGGACTGGGGACCGTCAACCCTCTGGGAGCAGACGTCGAGTCCACCTGGAGCGCCCTGAACGAGGGCACCTGCGCGGTTCGCGCCCTCGAGCACGAGTGGGTCGAGAGCCATGACCTGCCCGTGCGGATCGGCGCCCCCCTGGCGGTCGATCCCGCCGCGATGCTCCCGCCGCGCCAACTGCGCCGCCTCGACCGCGCCAGTCAGTGCGCGCTGCTGGCCGCCCGCCAGGCCTGGGAGCAGGCGGGGGCCCCGCAGGTCGCCTCACAGCGTCTGGCGGTATCCGTCTCCCCGGGTATGGGGCCGGTCCTGTCGGTCATGGAGGCCTGGGACACCCTGAGGGACAAGGGGCCCCGGCGGGTTCTGCCAACGGCGGTCCCGGCGCTCATGCCCAACGCCCCGGCGGCCGCCGTCGGAATCGAGCTGGGGGCCCACGGCGGCATCCATGCTCCTGTCTCAGCCTGCGCCTCCGGGGCCGAGGCCATCGCCTACGGTGCGGATCTCATTGCTCTGGGGCGGGCCGACGTCGTCGTGGCCGGGGGGACGGATGCGGCCCTCCACCCGATGACCGTGGCCGCCTTCGCTGCCATGCGGGCCCTGTCGACACGCAACGCCGACCCGCAGACCGCCTCCCGCCCCTTCGCCCCGGACCGCGACGGCTTCGTCCTGGGCGAGGGCGCCGGGCTCCTCGTCCTGGAGCGCGCCGCGCATGCCAAGGCCCGAGGAGCCCGGATCCTGGCCGTGATGGCAGGCTCCGGGGTCACCGCCGACGCCTACGACGTCGCACGCCCGGAGCCATCTGGCGCGGAGCAGGAGCGAGCCCTGCGGCTGGCTCTGGAGCGCGCGGGCCTTGACGCCGCCGCTGTTGGGCACGTCAACGCCCACGCCACCTCGACACCGGCCGGCGACGTCGTCGAGGCCGGTGTCCTGGCCAGGACGGTTCCGAACGCGGCGGTCAGCGCCACGAAGTCCGCCACCGGTCACCTCCTGGGCGGGGCCGGGGGGCTGGAGGCGGTGCTGACCGTCATGGCGCTGCAGGAGCGTTGTGCCCCGCCCACGCTGCTGCCGGCCGGGGTGGATCCGGAGCTGGCCCAGCTCGGGCTGGACGTTGTTGGACCACAGGGCCGGGGCCTGCCCCAGCTGACGACGGCGGCCAGCACCTCCTTCGGCTTCGGCGGGCACAACGTCGCCCTGGTCTTCACCCGCCAGTAGCCGTGCTCGTGCAGGAGCCGCCGTGAGACCTCGCCTGTGACCCACGGCGCTGGACCCGGCCGGTGCGGTCAGGCACAATAGCCGTGCATGCCGCGTACGTCATGACATGAGCCCGGTTGTGGGTCGAGACCGTTGGGGAAGGCGAATCTCGAAACCAACCAGGAGGCGATACTCATGATCGGTGCCTACACCCGCGGTGTACTTTTCGTGCATTCAGCACCTCGGGCGCTCTGCCCCCACATCGAGTGGGCAGCGGCCGAGGTGCTCGGTTCGCGTGTCCACCTCGACTGGACCGAGCAGCCTGCGGCCCAGGGCATGATGAGGGCCGAGACCAGCTGGGTGGGGCCCGCTGGAACAGGAGCCAGCCTTGCCTCCGCCCTGCGCGGCTGGGCCAACCTGCGCTATGAGGTGACCGAGGAGGCGAGTGTCGGCACCGACGGCGGCCGCTGGTCCCACACCCCGGACCTGGGCATCTTCCACGCCCAGACGGATGTTCACGGCAACGTCGTCGTACCCGAGGACCGGATCCGTGCCGCGCTCGTCTACGCGGCTGATCCTGACAGGATGCGCCGCGAGCTCGACCTGGCGCTGGGACAGGCCTGGGACGACGAGCTCGAGCCCTTCCGCTATGCCGGAGCCGGCGCGCCCGTGCGCTGGCTGCACCGCGTCGGCTAGGAACGCCGAGCACAAAACGCCTCATCGCCTGCTGAAAACCGGGTGGGGCAACAGGTCTCGCAACCTGTTGCCCCACCCGGTTTGCGTCCTGGGGACGTTACAGTCCCTGCGCTCGTAGCTCCTTCATCGCCTTGGCCCGGTTCTTGCGGTCGAGGCGGTCGAGGTAGAGGTGGCCCTCCAGGTGGTCGCACTCGTGCTGGATGCAACGAGCCATGAGCTCCTCCCCCTCGACGACGACCTCCTTGCCGTCCAGGTCCACTCCCTCAGCACGGGCGTACCAGGCCCGCTCCGTGGGGAACCACAGACCCGGCACTGACAGGCAGCCCTCGTCCCCGTCCTGGTACTCGTCCTTGGAGACCTCAACGATCTTGGGGTTGAGGATGTAGCCGATCTCGCCGTCGATGTTCCAGGAGAAGGCGCGCAGACCGATCCCGATCTGATTGGCGGCCAGGCCGGCCCGGCCGTCCTCATCGACCGTCTCGAGCAGGTCCTCAACCAGAGCCTTGACGGAGTCGTCGATGTCAGTGATCCAGTCGCACTCGGTGCGCAGGACCGGGTCGCCAATGATGCGGATGTCGCGGTATGCCATGGCGGCATCCTCCCATGACTGAAGTGGACAGGTCATGTTCGGCCCATCGTGGAGCAGCGCACGTGCTGCGCCGGGACGAGCTCGACTGGAGGTCCTGTGATGGATTCTGTGCACGAGTGAAAGAGAGGAGTCCTCACCCTGACCGGGTGAGGACTCACTAGACCATCTCCATTCAGGCCGCCGGACGCGCCCCGCGCTCCATCCGCCTCTACCGCTAACTGGACCGCTTCCTTCTCCAGGGACTCGGGTGGCGGTGGGCAGGAGGACACGGTACCCTCCCCTCGCTCAGTCGAGATCGGATCCAGGCTTCAGGAAAACGGGACGGCGCCACGTCGGCACCGTCCCGTGATGTTGTCTTGAAGCCGGCCTTAATAGGCTGACTCCGACTGCTGCTGAGGCGGCGACTGCTGCTGCGGGAGCAATGCCTCATGCTGCTGGGACGGAAGCAAAACGTCCTGCTGGGCAGGCGGCATCGAAGCACGCGACTGAGACCGAAGCTTGTAATGCACGTCGACGATGGTGATGTCGTTGACCAGATCGAGATTCTTGAGGTCGACACTGCGCACCTGTGCGCCCAGCAACCTCTCGAGCTCGAGGACGACATCGTTCTCATTGGGGATGGCCCGGTCGAGTGTGACAGTCTGGTTGCGGTTGTAGCGCATGAGACCGGGGTGATCGCCGACCCACAGCGCCGCCAGGATGAGGACCATGAGGATGGAGACGACGAGTAGGTGGCTCTGGATCCCGCCGAGCAGGCCGAGGGCCAGGGCCGCGAAGAAATAGGCCACCTCTCCCTGGGCCAGCGAGGAGGAGCGTAGGCGGATAATGGACAGAACTCCGAAGAGCCCCAGCCCCAGGCCAGCGCCGACATGGCTGCTCGATGACAACAACAGGGTGACGGCCAGGACACCCACGTTAACGCCGATATAGGCGGCCACCAGGTCTCGACGCCCGTGGCGCGGGATGTAGAGCGCCCCGACCAGGATACCGATGGCGACCAGGTCGGCGCCGATGTACGCCAGGGTGAGTGGCAGTTGTTGCAACGTCTGCTGCATGTGAACTCCCTCGATCGTTGGATACGACAGTCCGAAAACTGTTCGTCACGAACACGTAACATCCACGATAAAACGATCGGCCACCAAGCAGCCTGCATGAGGACGTGTCTTGCCGACTGCGAAACCCTGCCTCGCCACTATGAAGTTCATGCAGGTAGTGGGATCATCTGCACTTCCCCTACGGCCGCCGTCGGCAACCGCTGCATCGCGCGCTGAAGCGCTTCCAGGAGTCTCTACGCTGCTCCGAGACCTCCATGATCCGGTCCACGGCCGCGATGAGGGGTGAGCCCGAGCCTCCGAAGAGGTCCAAGACCAGGTCGCCGGGCGGGAAGGAGTTGGTAAGTATTTGGGTGATGAGCTCAACGGGCTTCATCGTCGGGTGGTCCGGGTTGCGTGGCGACCTGGGGACCTCGAAGACCGTGGTGGCGTCCGTGGCCGCCGTACCAGCCGGGTCCGCCGCGTCCGAGGCGGCCCTCACCGCCCGGGGGTAGCGAGGGCACCGCACTCACGCCGACAACCCGGAACGCACCCGTCCCCGAGAACGATGGGACCCCGGCCGATGAGGCCGAGGTCCGGCGAGCTCCTGCGGCTGGACTCGAACCAGCAACCGTCCGATTAACAGTCGGATGCTCTGCCATTGAGCTACGCAGGAATGCGTTTGACGCGCAGTGAACTTTAGCAACATCCCGCGGCGACGTCGAATCCAGCAAATCGTCAAAAACGCTGCAATTCCTGGGAAACCTTACTGTGTGGGCAGCCCCACACCCTCTCTGACGCGATTCTCCAGCGCCTGAAGCGCCTCAGCATCCTCCTTATCCGAGACCTGGGACGTCGTCGGCCGGGTCACGGAGTAAAGGTGTCCGTCCGCACCGCGTCGAACACTGGCTGTGGCTGTGACGCCGCCAGGAAGCACCGCCACGGCGCTGTGCACAATGGCGGCCTCCACCCGCTGGCGCAGGGCCTTGGCGAAAGGAGCGACGTCAGTGGAGGCGTAGGTGTCGCCGTCGCGGATCCCTACCGGGACGTGCAGGATGAGGTCGTCACGATCCATATCCGTCCACCTCAGGGTAAAGGTCCGCTCATCTGCGTCCCAGGTCCCCTGCTCGACCTCGTCCCAGGCGTGGTGATCGGGCCTGCTGCTCCCGCTGAAGACGACGAGGGCATCAGCGGTGGTCGCTGCCCATGCGGAGCCGTCCTCGTCCAGAGGAACTGCGCCCAGGACGGGCTGGTGCAGCTGCTCACGCATCTCAAGGGGCAGCGTGGTGATGGAGCGGACGGTTGAGCCTTGACGACGACGCAGGTTCAGCATGCCCGTTAGGCTACCCGCACTGTTTTGCCCGGTGGGCGACCGGCAGGCGTCAGGCTCCCTGCCGGATCTGCATACGGCGCTGTTCAAGGGCGGCGATCTGGGAGAAGAGCTCGCGGTAGCCCTCATCCTGCGGGGACATCCGCCGGTGGCGTGAGCGCATCTCGACAAGCTGTCGGTTGATGCCCATGACGGCAAGGGAGCTGAGCACGCCCTTGGCGTAGCGATCCAGCCCCGAGACATCGACCTCCGTGCCGCGCCCCCGGATGGTTGGCAGTGGCAGCGGGGCCACCGCCAGCTCGGTGATGGCGGCCTCGACCAGGCCGATGGCCCCGTCACGTACCTGCTGGAGCCAACGCAGCGTGGCCCGGCGCTGCGCCTCCTGCTCCCCCATGCCGGCGGCCACCGCCTGCTGGACCAGCCCCGGCACCTCCCCAGTGCCTCCGGCGGCGGCGACGGCCTCATAGACGGCCCGGTGGGTGAGCTGGCCGAAGGAGTCGGCCCCCAGCTCATCGGCTCCGGCCCGGTGAGCCGCCACCGGGAACTGGATGATGACGGCCAGGGCCTCGCGCTCGAGCTGTTCCACGGGATCGGTCACCGGCGGCAGGCCCCGTACCGGAGTCGCGGCGTCGGGACCGGCTGTCTCGTCGGCCGGCCACTGCCCACCGCGCGCTGCGGGAGGCTGTGGGCCTCGCCGCCCGGCGGCCCTGACGGCGCTGTGGACCTCAGCGTCGGGAAGTCCCAGCCATCCGGCGATCCGGCGGGTGTACTCGCGCTTGAGCGCTCGGTCCCGGATACCTGCCACGACCGGCGCCGCTGAGCGCAGTCCCCGCACCCGGCCCTCGGAGGTATCCAGGTCCAGGTGGGACAAGGAGGTGCGGATGACGAACTCGAACAACGGGACCCGTCTGGACAGCAGACCTGGGATGCCCTGGTCCCCCTCCTTCATACGCAGGTCGCAGGGGTCCAGACCTCCGGGGTCGACGGCCACGAAGGTCTGGGTGGCGAAGCGCTGGTCCTCGGCGTAGG
>ERZ773008.2982-NODE-2982-length-10657-cov-3.011224_pt1 | contig 10657 bp, 10 predicted proteins | sample MGYA00580664_ERZ773008 | MGnify/ENA primary metagenome ERZ773008 (study PRJEB29015, sample SAMEA2738016) | human oral metagenome | biome: human oral; feature: human-associated habitat; material: dental | place: China | collected 2048 ... | reverse complement strand
GCAACCGCGCCGCGTTATACGGGCTCGGCGAAGGCTCCTGCCCCAGCGACAGAATATGCGCCACCCTCTCACGCACCAGGGCGTGCGCATCCAGGGTGCGACCGGGTAGGCGGATCTGCAGTTCCTCCTGCACAAAATCCTCCGCCGCGCTCTCTTCTGGCGTGTGCTCTTCAGGCACACGCTCTTCCTGCGCTGTTTCTCTCAGCCCGTTGCCTTTCAGTTCAGCCTCTTCAGCTCGTTTTCTTAGTTTCTTCTCACTCATGATTTTCTCCTCTCGTGAGTGACTCAATCTCGTGAACATTTCTTCGTTAACACCTCGGCGCTCAAAGCGTCAGCACGCTATTTCAACTGCCCCTGCTGCCTCAAAAAGAGCGCCACGTCCAGGTGTTCCCGGCTCGGGTAGGCGGCGCCCTCCAAATCGGCGAGGGTCCAGGCGATACGCAACACCCGGTCGTAGCCGCGAGCCGTCAGCGTGCCCCGATCCACGGCGGCGTTCAGCTCGCCGGTGAGCTTCGCATCCAGACGCAACGGACCGCGCAGAATCTTGCCGTTCATCTCCGCATTCGTCTTCAACCCGTACGGTTCCAGGCGCTCCTTCTGAGCCTGCCGCGCCGCCATGACGCGCTCGCGAATCTGCGCCGAACTCTCATTCACCTGACCGCCCGCAAGCTCCGTGGACGACACCTTCGGAACCGTCACATTCACGTCAATACGGTCCATCAGCGGGCCTGACAGCCGCCCAAAATAGGCGCGACGCTCACGTGGGGCACACGTGCACTCCGTACCGGTGCCCACGTTCATGCCGCAGGGGCACGGGTTCGCCGCCAGAATCAGCTGAAAACGCGCCGGATACGTCGCCGATGCACTCGAACGGTCCAGGGTCACGGTCCCCGACTCCAGGGGCTGACGGAGCGAATCGAGCACCGTGCGTTTGAACTCCGGTGCCTCGTCGAGAAAGAGCACGCCGCGGTGCGCTTTAGACACACAGCCCGGGCGGGGAATGCCGCTGCCGCCACCCAGAATCGCCGGCGCGGAGGCGCTATGATGCGGTGCCTCAAACGGCGGCTGACGCACCAGCTCGCTCAGGTGCTCCCCCGCCGAGCAGAGGGAACGAATCGCGGTCACCTCCATCGCGGCATCGTTGTCGGGGGTCGGCAGGATGCTCGGCAGGCGCTCCGCCAGCATGGTTTTACCCGAGCCGGGCGGGCCAGTCAGCAGCATGTGGTGACCACCCGCAGCGGCAATTTCCAGGGCGAAACGGCCCTGCGACTGACCGGCAACATCGCTCATATCCGAGGGAATTTCAGCCGGTTTCGCCGCCGGTGCGCTCGCCTCCGTCTGCGGGGCGGGCGGGTAGGTCAGCTTCTGGCTCTCCGCGCCGAGAGCGGCAAAAACCTCCGCCAAGCAGCGGAAACCGCTCACCTGCGCGCCGGGGATGAGCGCCGCCTCCTCAGCATTTTCGGCGGGCACAATCACGCGGTGGTGGCCGGCATCCACGGCGGCTTTAACCGCCGGCAGGATGCCCGGCACGGGGCGTAGCGTTCCGTCCAGTCCCAGCTCGCCCAGGAAGACGCTATCGCCGCTGGGGTGCAGCTTCTTCTCCGCCTGCAGCGCCGCAACCACAATGGCTAGGTCGAACGCCGAGCCGCGTTTGGGCAGGGTTGCCGGGGTCAGGTTCACGGTGAGCCGGTGCTGAGTGAGGGTGATGCCGGTGTTCTTCGCCGCGGAGCGCACACGCTCTTTCGACTCGTTGAGCGCGGTGTCCGGCAGGCCCAGCAGCACGAAGCCGGGCAGGCCCTGCGAAATGTCAGCCTCAACATCAACGATGTGCCCGCGCAGGCCAACCAGCGCCACGGAATAGGTGCGTGCAAATCCCATTACGCCACCGCCTTCAGATGCTCAAAGGTGAAGGTTTCGCAGGTCCCGGTCACCGCAATGGCGTCGATGCGAAAGCGCGGAAAATCCAGGTTCTCGCGCAACCTGCACCACAGGATCGCCAGCGAGCGCGTGCGGCGCGCCTTATCGCGGTCAATGGACGCAAACGGGTGCCCAAAGTCTTCACTGCTGCGGGTTTTGACCTCAACGAAAACCAGTTCGTCCTCGGGGTCAATGGCGATCAGGTCGAGCTCGCCGCGGATCTGCTCGTGTTCCAGTCCGGCGGGCGGTCGCCAATTCTTCTCAAGAATCCGGTAGCCGTTCGTCTCCAGGATGCGGGCGGTCAGTTCCTCGCCCCACCTACCGACGCTGTGGGCGCGGGGTGGGGTTCTGCGGAGCTGGGGTCTGTTGGGTGCGCTTCGGGTTGCGGCGCGGGCTGTTATTCGGGCTGTTGTCATGGGTCTCTCCCCCGGTAGATAGCGGTAGTGCTTCTACTGTGCCCGCCGCGCGCGTACCCGAACGCGGTTAACGAAAAACTGTGGATAACCTCGGCTCCCGGAAGGAATTAGAGGTTATCCACAGCTTATTATTTGAAATTTTGGGGGTATTTTTTCAAAAACCGGTCGAGGGGAATGTCATATACGCACCGGCTACCGGAACACTAGGCGCTGAAATCCGGCATCTCGGGGACCGTGAATTCCTGGTTGGGCAGGCGCTCCTCCACGTTCACATCGCGCACCGAGTAGGCGTGCACCTTCTTCACAAAGCGGTTGGAGCGGAACACGTCCCACACCCAGACATCGCTCATGAGCACCTCAAAGTAGAGGGTGCCGTCCTGCACGTGCGGGGTGACGTCCACCTGGTTTGCCAGGTAGAAGCGTCGGTCGGTTTCTACCGCGTAGCTAAAGAGCGACATAACGTCTTTGTATTCGCGGTAGAGCGCCATTTGGGCGTCGGTCTCGTAGTTTTCGAGGTCTTCTGCGCTCACTACTCTTCCTTTCCTGGGCTTTTAGTACTAATTCAGCGATAGCACATTTGGCTTTCGCAGCCTTCGGAGGCGCGGTCTTCAGGAATGCCACGCACTCTAGCCGCCCCCTCCTAGTAACGCTGTGCCGCGGCGGCCTCAATCTGCTCGGCGGTCGCCGGAAGCGACCATGACAGTCGATGCTGCGGGCTGGGGCCCTGCACGCTAATCGCCTCGCGGTGAGCGGCGGATCCGTAGCCCTTGTTCTTCGCCCAGCCGTACCCCGGGTAGCGGGTATCCAGCTGGACCATCAGCTCGTCACGTTCCACCTTCGCAACCACCGATGCGGCGGCAATGGAGGCGCACTTGTAGTCGCCCTTAATGACCATGGTCACCGGCATCTGCGCGGGCTCACCTGCACCCTCCCAGGCTTGGGCGAGCAGTGCGTTGTAGTGTGCCTGCGCCGGATCCGGTGCCAGCGCGCTGAACAGGTCCTCCTGCGGAGGGGTGAACCAGTCGTGCTTACCGTCCAGCAGGGCGGCTTCGGCGCGGTATCCGCGGAGCGCCAGTTCGGCGAGCGCACGCTGGGCGGCAAGCCTCAGCGAGAGGGTCATGCCGAGCCGGTCAATATCTGCTGGCTCCACGTGCCCGACCGCCACGGTGCACCACTGGCGGATTTCGGGAACCATGGATTCGCGGCGTGCCGGTGAGAGCGCCTTGGAGTCGATCAGCCCGCCCACTTCGAGGGTGGCGTCCGGGGTGAGGATTGCGACGCCCACGGTGACCGGGCCCGCCATGGAGCCGCGGCCCACCTCGTCGATTCCGGCAACCGTGCGGGCGCCGGAGGCGAAGAGCTGCTGCTCGTACTCGAGGTCGGCGGCGGGCGGGGTTGCTTTCACGGGCTTAGCTTTTGCGGGTTTCGTTGCGCTCTTCTGAGCGCTCACCATCTTTCCCAAGCTCACTTACTTAGAGGGGGTGGAGGTCGGCTCGGGAATCGAGGAGAACACCGAGCTCTGATCCTGCAGCAGACCGAAGTGGTTCAGCGGCCACGCCACCACGAACACGTTACCCTGCACGTCGTCCTTGGAGATGAACGCGGTACCGTCGCTAATGTGGTAGCGGGAGTCGGCGGAGTTGCTGCGGTGGTCACCCATCACGAAGTACTTGCCGGCGGGCACGGTCACCTTGAAGGGCACCTCCGAGGGCGGGTTGCCGGGGTACAGGTACGGTTCGGTGATTTCTACGCCGTTGACCTTGATCTTGCCGGTGCCGTCGCTTTCGACCACGTCACCGGGGGTGCCGATAACGCGCTTGACCAGGAAGTTCGAGGAGGTATCCGGCAGAATACCCACGAAGGACAGGCCATCCTTGAGGGGGTTGCTGGTCTTCTGGGTGGAAGGAATCCAGCCCTGAGAGTCCTTGAAAACAATCACGTCACCGCGCTTGGGTTCGCTGAAGTAGGAGCCCGCCACGTTAATGAACACGCGGTCGTTGACCTGCAGGGTCTGCTCCATGGAGCCGGAGGGAATGTAGAAACCTCGCAATAGGAAGGTCTTGACCAGGAATGCGATGACCAGCGCGTAGAGGATGACGGTGCCGCCCTCACGTGCCTGCACCCAGAGCCATTCGCCGAGGCGGCCCTCTTCCTGCGCCTGGGAGTAGGTCAGCTCTGCCTGTTCGGCGCGCTTTGCCTTGCGGCGTTCCCTGGGGGTCATTTCGGAGAAGTCCTTGGTGGTTTCTGCGGATGCGTCCTCGTCGGTGGCTTCGTCGCGCTGGGCATTCTTCGCGTCCTTCGCGGCGGCGCCCTCAGAAGTACCGGTGGAGGCGGCGCTCGCCTCGGCGCTAGCTACCACCTCAGGGGTGCTCTTGGTGTCGCTTTCGGCCGCCTCAGTAGCGCCCGTGGATGCCGCCCAAGGGGCAGCCTTCTCGGACTTCTCAGCACCCGCGTTCTCAGCGTCCGCCTTCTCTGCTGCAGCCTTTTCGGCGGCGAGGCGCGCAAAGTATTCTTCCATTTCGCGGCGCTCGCGGCGGCTTTGAGGCTGGTATCCCTCGGGGAAGGGGCTGGTGTTCGCAGTGTTCTTATCGTCTGCCATGCTGGAGTGAGCCTTTCGTTTGAGAGATACCTAGCTCGAGTGAAACGGTACCTAGCTATTGTATCGAGAGTGCTTGCGCTCTTGGGCTTTTATTTTCTGAGAGCGGCAAGGTTCTCAGAAAGCAGGGTCTCAGAATATGCAAAAACCGCTCCTCTCCCGCAGAATGCGGTTGGGGAGCGGTTTGCAACAGAATTCTGTATCTATAAAGATTAGAACTCGCGCTTCTCGCGGATACGAGCAGCCTTACCGTGGCGGTCGCGCATGTAGTACAGCTTTGCACGACGAACGTCACCGCGGGTCACAACCTCAATCTTCTCGATGGAGGGAGAGTGAACGGGGAAGGTACGCTCAACACCAACGCCGAAGGAAACCTTGCGGACGGTGAAGGTCTCGCGAACGCCTGCACCCTGGCGGCCAACGACGAAGCCCTTGAAGACCTGGATACGGTGGTTCTTACCTTCAACGATCTTAACGTGAACGTTCAGGGTGTCACCGGGGCCGAATGCGGGGATGTCGTCACGGAGGGACTTCTTGTCGAGGAAGTCAAGAGTCTGCATAGTTGTAGATCTCCAGAGTCATCTGCCGCAGGTCAAATAGACTCAGATTGCTCTGCCCCACTGCGGGACAGAAAACTTGATGCTTCGGACAGGATTGGTGCCCGAAGGTTGACATCGTTGGTCGCTCTCCCCCCTGCGGCAGGGGCGTGCCCGATGTCAACACAATGCTCCATTATCCCAATGCACCCGCGTTTATGCAAGCATCCGGGGAGCACTTTTAGAAGGGGGGTTCGTCACTCTGCACTCCCCCGTTCTGTGCTGGAGCACCCTGCGCGGTCACGCCCGGCGCCTCCGCGTTCTGCTGGGGTGCGTGCGGCGGGGCATACTGCTGCGCATACTGAGGGGTGTCCTGTGCAGGCGCATACTGCGGCATACCCTGCTGCGTTGCGTTCTGCTGCGGCGCCCCCTGCATGGCACCCTCGTTGACCGTGCGCTTTTCCACGGTGCGGGCGAAGGTGCTCGTACCGTAGTTCAGGTCGTGACCGATGCCCAGGGCATCCACTTCTACCGTGGTGCCCTGCGTGCCGTCTTCGCGGTTCCAGCGGCTAATGCGCTGGCGGCCGCTCACGACCAGCGGCTGCCCCTTCTCAATGGATGTGGCGATGTTCTGCGCGAGGCGGCGGTAGGCTTTCACGGTGTACCAGTTGGTGGTGCCTTCTTTCCAGGTGCCGGTGGCGTCCTGCCAGCGAGGGGTGCTGGCGAGGCGAAAGTTCACGACGGGCACCCCGTTGGGCAGGGTGCTCAGTGCCGGGTCGGAGGCGGTGAATCCGCGGATCAGGATGGTGTCGCTCATGGTTTCTCCTTAGAAACTAGTGGGTGGGTTCCTTCACCTTGCCAGCGCTGAGCCGACCCTGCACCCTGCGGCTACTGCTTCTGTGGATAACCTTGCGTTTTGCGGTTTTGAGTGCCGTCTGTGGATAGAGTTTTTGAACTTTTCACCCTGTTTTTTCAAAAATCGCCCGTAAGTAGCGCGCTCCCCACAGAAATATGACGACCGCTCCCCCACGGCTAAGACCCCCATCCCCACTCACCAAAACCTCCGCAACCTCCACCCCGCACAGCATCGTGACAGGTATCTCAGCGTCGGGGCGGCTATTTTTGCCCTCCAGTTCACTATTTCAGCTCCGTGCCCTCTATCCTTGATGATGCGGTGCACTCAGCCGCATCCCGTCTACCCGCCTTGGAGAACCCGTGAGCAAAAAGCCCGCGAACAACAACCTGCCTTCCCTGCAGGAACTTCAGCAGCTGCAACGCAACCTGCCCAAGCTGCCCGATTCGATGGACCCGCAGAAGAAGCGCCTCATTTACGGCCTGCTCGCTGTGTTTGCCGTGATCGTGCTGATTATTGGTCTGGTCTACGTGAGCAAGAACGGCGTGGACGGTCTGCTCGGCACCGATAAGAGCACCTCCTCCACCGCAGATGACGAAGAAGCGAACGTCGCAACGGAAACCCTCGCCGAGGTCAAGAACCCCTACAAGGCGGTTGACCCCGCAACCGCGCTCGCACCGGATCTGGCGACCGCGAAGAGCGAACTGGCGTCCCTACAGGTGAAGGATCGCGCCTCGAAGGCCGGCTACTCTCGCGACCAGTTCGGTCCCGCATGGGATGACGTTGACGGCAACAAGTGCAACACCCGCGACGATATTCTGCGCCGCGACCTGACCAATGTTCGTTTCAAGGTCAGGACCCACGCATGCACCGTCATCAGCGGCACTCTGGCTGACCCGTACACCGGCAAGACTATCGAGTTCAAGCGCGGTAAGAAGACCTCCTCGGCTGTGCAGATTGACCACGTGGTGGCACTATCGAACGCATGGCAGACCGGCGCTCAGGATTTGACCGCCGAGCAGCGCCGCCAGCTGGCAAACGACCCGGAGAACCTGCTCGCCGCGGACGGCCCGGCGAACCAGCAGAAGTCCGATGCGGACGCCTCCGAGTGGCTGCCGAGCAACACCGCCTACCGCTGCACCTACGTGGCTCGTCAGGTGCACGTGAAGGCGAAGTACAAGCTGTGGGTGACCGCGGACGAGAAGAAGGTTATGGAGCGCGTCCTTAACTCCTGCAAGGACACGAACCCCACTAAGAAGTAGCCCCGACCAAGAAGTAGTCTCCCGGCACCGCCTCCTTGCGGCGGCGCATAAACGTCAAAGCATAAAGAAAACCGCCCCGCACCCTGAGTTTAGGGTGCGGGGCGGTTTTTGCATGTGGCGCCCCAGGAGGGAATCGAACCCCCGACCAAGAGATTAGAAGGCTCCTGCTCTATCCTCTGAGCTACTGAGGCCTTCCTCTAGGGTACATGAGATTTTGAGCCTCTCATGCACCGCGCCTCTACGGGCGGAGGATGCTCCGCTAGGTTGCCCCATCAGGCTACCCTGCCAGGCGGGCGCGTTAGGAGTTCGCGTTAGGAGCCTACCTTGGCGGCTTCGCGTTCTGCCTTCTTCACCTCGCGGCGGCGTGCACGGCGGCTGGATGCGCCGGGGAATAGCTGCCACCACAGGCGAATCGAGGTGCGGCGAATCTGCGTGGGGTGCAGGCTCACGTACACCATGCGGCGAGTTGCCGGGTCGAAAGCCACAAGGTAGATGACGTAGCCCAGGCAGATAACGAGCGCGATGAGGCGGCCCATGTCCTGGTTGAAGTCGCGCAGGTAGGGCGAGACGTTCAGCTGGTCACTCACTGCGTAGGTGACGAAGAAGAGCGTGGTAATGAAGTACCACATGAGCTGGAAGTGCGAGCGCAGGCCGGTTGCCGCGAGCATCGGGATTGCCCAGAGCAGGTACCAGGACTGCAACATCGGGCTGCACAGGAGCATGAACAGGATGGCGAGGCCGGCGTGGCGCACGATGTTGCGGTCGCGTCCGACGAATGCCATACCGATGGCGCCGAGCATACCGATGCCCTTGCCTGCGGTTTCTAGGATCTTCTTCAGGACCTCGAAGGTGTCTCCCTGAACCACGAGCGAGAGAGTACCGATGATGAGGCCGAGCGGGGTGTACCAAATGTACTGGCCGCCGGTAGTGGACAGCGCCTTAATCCAGCCAAATTCGAGTCCGGTGACCCAGCCCATGAGCGCCATTTCGGCGAGCAGGAGCACGCCGGAGAGCGCCCAGAACACGAACTTGCGCGGCCAGGAGGCGTTCTTGCCCGCCCAGAGCAGACCCACGAAGGGCAACGCCACGAGGGCGAGGGGCTTGACCGCCACGCCGAGAGCCACGAAGGTCACGCCGAGCGGTCCACCCCAGAGGGTGTGACGGTAACGCTTGGCGTAGTAGAGGCCACCGAGCATGAACATGGTCATAAGCGAGTCGTTGTGGCCGCTGGCGATAAATGCCGCGATGAAGAGCGGGTTGGGGCCAATCTGCCAGAGGGCGCGAGCCTGGTTGAATCCGTGAACTTTGGCAAGGTTTGCCACAAAGAAGAGGATGCCGATAACCGCGAGCACGGAGAGCAGACGGAAATAGAAGATGGACAGGTCTACATCTTCGCCAGCTAAGCGCACAATCCATTCTTCAAGCTTGAGCGAGAGGGGACCGTAGGGCGGCGGAGATTCTGCCCATTGCGGGTCGGCGCCGTTCTGCATGAAGTTCGCGATTTCGGAGACGCCGTGCTTGTACGGGTTCAGGCCGTGTGCCATGACCATGCCCTGACCGTAGTAGGAGAACATGTCGCGGCTGTAGATGGTGAAGGCGAAGACCTGCGGCAGGGACCAGCTGACGGTGACGGCTATCATCCACCGCATGGTATTGGGTTCGTTCCAGTCGCCCATTTTCTGGTAGATGCGCAGCCATTCGCGGCACATGATCATGGCGCCGAGGGCGAGCATGATAATGCCGGTGATGACCCATGCGGCTTCGAATCGGATGGCGCGGATAGTGTCGTAGCGCCAGAAGCTGGAGCTGTCGGCGAGCCAGCCGACGGCGTAGGAGCCGAGGGTGACCATGATGGAGCCGATGGTGCCGATAATCAGCGTGCGCAGACGGTGATTATTGACGTAGTCCAGGAGTTTGGGTGAGAGAGGTGCGTCGTGTGCGCCGGGTGTGGTGAGCCGGTGTGCTAGCTCCTTTGATGCGCGCATAACTCCCTTTCTGTCTGCATCGTCGTTCTGGCTTTTATCATACCGGAGCCCTTGGATGCACTGGCGAGAATCACTGCCGCGAAGACACTTGTGGACGCACCGCAGGGCATACCGGATAGCACGCGGACTGGTGCGGTTCTCCCCTGCTGTTGCCCGTTTGCCCATCCTCTTATGCCCGATGCGCCTTGTTGTGCCCTTTTGTGACGTGCTGCCCGCCGGGCCGGCAGCGTTTGGGGGTAGAGTGGGAGGGTGAGTATTTCTAGTGAACGTATTGTATGGATTGACTGCGAGATGACCGGCCTGGACGTGGAGAATGACGCTCTCGTCGAGGTGGGCGTTCTGGTCACGGATGCCGATTTGAACATTCTGGGTTCTGGCGTTGAGTTCGTCATTAAGCCCGGTGATGAGTCTCCTGCCGGTGCGCTGGAGAACATGAATGACTTTGTGCGTTCGATGCATGAGGCATCGGGTCTGCTACCCGATATTGAGCACGGCGTGTCGATGGATTACGCGCAGGAGCAGGTGCTTCGCTACATCAAGAAGTATGTTCCGGTGGCGGGCAAGGCGCAGCTGGGCGGCAACTCGGTGGGCATGGATAAGCGCTTCTTGGAGCGTTACATGCCCGAGGTCATGGCGCACCTTCACTACCGTGTGATTGATGTGTCGACCATTAAGGAGCTGGCGGCGCGCTGGTACCCGGCGGCTCGTCACAGTGCCCCGGCGAAGACCGGTAACCACCGCGCACTGGGTGATATCAAGGACTCGATTGATGAGTTGAAGTATTACCGCCGCGCTATTTTTGTGCCGCAGGGCCCTGATGCGATTGCTTCAGCGCAGATTGCGCGTGAGGTGGAGGCTGAGCGTGCCGCACGCGAGGCGGCTGAGCGCGAGGCTGAGGCATCCGCTTCTGAGGCGGCTGAGGCATCCGAGGCGTAAGCAAGGCATGTAACGAGCATCACGGCTTTTCAACTTGGCAGGTATCTGAATCTCCTGTACAGTAGTATCCGTTGCATATCGCAAGGGAAACCAAGCGAAGCACATGGTGGTCGTAGCTCAGTTGGCAGAGCGCCTGGTTGTGGTCCAGGAGGTCGC
>ERZ773008.2977-NODE-2977-length-10663-cov-4.010464_pt1 | contig 10663 bp, 7 predicted proteins | sample MGYA00580664_ERZ773008 | MGnify/ENA primary metagenome ERZ773008 (study PRJEB29015, sample SAMEA2738016) | human oral metagenome | biome: human oral; feature: human-associated habitat; material: dental | place: China | collected 2048 ... | reverse complement strand
GATAGGGCTATGCCCGAAAATGAAAAACCACCGGCTATGCCGGTGGATATTTATTGTCCTATAACTCTATTTTGTATACAAAGAAAAACACTGTGCCTACCAATTTCTAAAAGTAGGTACAGTGTTTTTTACGGTACTATGCTGTCTCTATTTCACTTTGATCTGTCATATCTTTTTTTAACACAACAATCGGTTTTGCTTTTTTTGTCACACAGTCTTCCTGAATAATAACTTTGCCGATATCTTCTCTTGATGGAATCTCATACATAATATCTATCATAATATTTTCCAAAATGCTACGCAATCCTCTCGCACCTATTTTTCGATCAATTGCTTGCTTTGCAATAGCAATCAGTGCGTCTTCTTCTACTTCCAATTCTACTCCGTCTAATTCAAACAATTTTTTATATTGTTTTAAGAGTGCATTTTTCGGTTCTGTCAAAATTCGAATCAAAGCTTGTTCATCCAAGTTTTGCAACGCTACTACAACCGGAACACGGCTGACAAACTCAGGAATCAAACCATATTTCAACAGGTCTTGAGACTCTACCTTTTCATAGAATGATATATTGCTATCCGGTGTTTTTTTCTGATTTTTAGCACCGAACCCCATCGTTCTTTCCCCTTGACGTTTCTTTACAATTTCTTCCAATCCGTCAAATGCACCACCTAATATGAATAGAATATTTGTAGTATCTATTTGTAGAAAATCTTGATGCGGATGCTTTCTTCCCCCTTGTGGTGGTACATTCGCTTTGGTAGATTCCAAAATTTTCAGTAAGGCTTGTTGTACTCCTTCTCCGGATACATCTCGTGTCAAGGATGGATTATCTGTTTTCCGAGCAATTTTATCAATTTCATCAATGTAAATAATTCCTTTTTCCGCCTTCTCAATATCAAAATTTGCTGCCTGAATCAATTTTAATAGAATATTCTCTACATCTTCTCCCACATACCCTGCTTCTGTCAATGCTGTAGCATCGGCAATTGCAAAAGGTACATGTAAAATTTTAGCTAATGTTTGTGCTAAAAGTGTTTTTCCGGAACCGGTCGGTCCAATCATAATGACATTTGATTTTTGTAATTCGACTTCCTTGCTGTTCTTTGGAGTTGGCACGGCATTATAAATTCGTTTGTAATGGTTATACACCGCTACAGCTAAGGTTTTTTTTGCATTTTCTTGTCCAATAACATATTCATCCAAAATTGCTTTGATTTCTTCCGGCTTCAACAATCCGGTTGTTTCTTCTGTTACTGTTTGTCCAAATTCTTCATCAATAATATCTTGACATAATTTCACACATTCATCACAAATATAGATATCCGGACCGGCAATCAATCTTTTTACTTGATTGTGATTCTTCCCGCAAAAGGAACATCTGTACTCTTTGTTTTCATCATTTCTTGACATCTATTTATCCCTCTTTTCCTATAGATTTTTTTCGATAACTTTATCAATCAAACCATATTCTTTTGCCTCTTCTGCGCTCATAAAGTTATCTCTTTCTGTATCATTTTTTATTGTTTCGAGATTTTGTCCTGTTCTTTCTGCTAAAATGATATTTAATTTATCTTTCATTTTCAAAATTCTCTCTGCTTGAATTTGAATATCTGTTGCCTGCCCCTGTGCGCCGCCAAGTGGTTGATGAATCATCACTTCTGCATTCGGCAATGCATATCTTTTCCCTTTTTCTCCTGCAGCAAGCAAAAACGCTCCCATGGAAGCTGCCATTCCAATACAAATAGTACAAACATCACATTTGATATATTGCATCGTATCAAAAATTGCCATTCCGGATGTGATAGATCCTCCCGGACTATTGATATAGAACATAATATCTTTGTCAGGATCTTCAGCTTCCAAAAATAACATCTGTGCTACCACCAACGATGATGTTACATCATTTACTTCATCTGACAAAAAAATGATTCTATCTTTTAATAATCTTGAATAAATATCATAACTTCTTTCTCCTCTTCCGCTTTGTTCTACAACAACCGGTACATATGCCATCTTCATTCCATCTCCTTCTGACAATCGCTTATCTGTATTTTTTATCAAGCCTATCTATTTTACCTCTACCCTGTTACATACAGTGTAATTCAACAAAAGGATTTTTTCTATAATTATTACAGAAAAAATCCCCTTTCGTTACAATTCTTCTACAAAACTTTTATAAGCTCTTTGCTTATTTTGCAGATGCAATCAACAAGTCAATTGTTTTTTGAATACGAATATTATCTTTCAGTACTTCGACATCTGTTCTTCCTACTAATTCTTTGACTTTTTCTACTTCCATTTTGTATTGTTCTGCCATCTTTGTATATTCTTTTTCTAAGTCTTCGTCACTTACTTCAATATTTTCCACTTTGCTGATTTCATCTAACACCAAACTGTTACGAACTTTTCTTTCTGCATCCGGTCTCATTTGACCTTTCAAATCCATCATATTTGATTTGGTATATTTGAAATAATCTTCCAATTGAAGCCCTTGATATTGTAGATTTTGACCAAACTCATGAGCCATGCTCTCTACTTCATTTTCTATCATAACATCCGGAACTTCTACTGTACTTGCCTCTACTGCTTTTTCGATGATTGCATTACGATATGCTGTTTCAGCACCTGCTTTTTTCGTTTCATACAATTTTGCACGAATATCTGCTTTTAATTCTTCCAAAGTTTCAAATTCACTAATATCCATTACAAAATCATCATCTAATTCCGGTAATTCTTTTTCTTTAATTTCATGTAATTTAACAGTAAACACTGCATCTTTTCCTTGTAGGTCTTTAGAATGATATTGCTCAGGGAATGTTACATTGATATCCTTTACTTCTTCTAAATTCATTCCCACAATTTTTGCTTCAAATCCTTCGATGAAAGAGTTAGAGCCTAATACTAGGGTATATCCTTCTCCTTTTCCTCCATCAAATGCCACGCCATCCACTTTTCCTTCAAAGTCGATTACAACGGTATCCCCGTCTTTTGCAGGACGATTCTCAATAGCAACCATCCTTGCATTTTGTTCTCTCTTGATTTCTAAATCTTGATTCACTTCTTCATCTGTTACTTCTACTTCTTCTTTTTCAACTTGAAGTCCTTTGTATTCGCCAAGTGTTACCTCCGGTCTTACATATACTTGTACAGTAACATCGAAATCTTCTCCTGATTGAATCTCTCCCAATTCCTCAATTTCAGGTCTGGACACTACATCTAATTCATGGCCCTTAATTGCTTCGGTAAATATAACAGGGAACACTTCATTCAATGCATCTTCATAGAAGACACCATCACCGTAGTAGGATTCAACAATTTTGCGTGGAGCTTTTCCTTTTCTGAATCCCGGGATTGCAAATCTTGTTCTATTTTTTTTGAAAACAGTATCAATTGCTTTTGCAAAATCTTCCCCTTTTACTGTCATTTTTAATGTTACTAAACTTTTTTCTTTTTTTAGAATTTCACTCATTTGTTTATTTCCTCCTAGGTTTATCTTAAAATATTTTAATTTTCTTATCAAAACTGATGCTCTTGGTAAGTGACTTGTTCCATCTCATCAAAATTAACTTCGTTTCTCTATATTTTCCATACACAACCCAGTTTACCATTCTACAAGCATACTAACCAAATAAGTATACCATAGTTTCTGATTTTTTTACATTATTTTTTTATTTCTTTTCCAACTTTTCTAAAGCTTAAATTGCAATATCAAATTGAACTAATTCCTCATTATCATCTAAAAGTCCTAAGTTATTTAGTTCTTCTATAAAAACTTCTATAGGAGTGCGGTAATTTAGGATTTTTCTTGGCAAATTGTTCATCCAATTCATTATCTTTATATAGTGTTCTTCTTCATAATCATTTAATGATTTTCCTTTCGGTAGAAATCTTCTGATTAGGCTATTGTGCTTTTCATTTGTTCCTCTTTCTTGAGGATTATTGGGATGACAGTAATAGATGTTTCCTATATATGTTTTTTCAAGTTCACATAATTTCGCAAACTCTAAGCCGTTATCACTTGTTATGCTTCTAAATATTTTTTGTGGTTCCTTCAATCTGTTCAATGTGTTCTTTAATGTTTCATTTACTATGGATGCTTTTCTTCTGTTTAATTTTAAGATTAGTTCCATTCGACTTTTTCTTTCTGTTATGGTTATTAATGATGCTTCTTCTTTGTTTTTCTTTGGTATTACTGTATCTATTTCCCAATTTCCAAATGTTTTTCTTGTTTCTATTTCTTGCGGTCTTTCTTCTATACTTTTTCCAAGTTTTCTTTTGTTTTCTTTTACTCGTTTTTTAGCCGGTTTTCTTTTCACTCTTAAGGGCAAATCAATAGATTTTATTCCTATTAGACCTATATCTACATAATTGTATAATGTCTTGGTGCAGACTCTTTGACCTTCATATAGCTTATTTAACTTTGCATATCCACAAATTGCATCTAACGACCATTTTTCTTCATTAAACTTTTGCTTTACAAAGTCTAAATATTTGCTACATTTCAAGGCTTTAAATTTCTTTTTGCAATTTTTTCGATTCTTCTCATATACTAACTTACCTGTATCCGGATAATATACTTGTACATCATGTATTCCTTTTATTTGAGTTACTGTACCTCTTTTTAACTCATTTCTTATGGTGTTGGATGCTCTACGAAGTTCTTTTGCTATTCTGTATGCTGAATATCCTTTATTATGCAGAAGTTGAATTTGTCCTCTTTCGAAATCGTTTAAATGTTTATTTTTTCTTGATAAATTGCAAAAAGAAATTGATGATTTGAAAACAGAACTTGAACAATTAGAGAAAGAACTGAATGGAGAACTGAAAATACCAGATGGTATTTTCAAATCGGATAATATCATTAAACCGAACAATGCACATAAAGGCATTTATGAAAAAATAAATGATAAAACCACTCCTGATGATACAAAAAAAACATCACCGCTTGAACAGGAAAAATTAGATAACACCATAACAAAAGAAGATTTGAAAAAGACAGGAATGCAAGCAGTCCGCTCTCTGGGCAAAGGCTACAATGTATTCGGAGAATACGGTTCCCTCACTGCTACCAAAGCTCCCGTATTTAATTTTGATAAAATTTTAGAATACAACTGGATTCAAGAAAAAAATCTTGGAAGCGACATTCATCAAAATACAATTATTTCCGAATCATTGCAGGAATATCAAACAGAAATGACTAACAAAGCCAAAATTGGCGGTAGTTACAAGTGTTTCTCCGGAAGTGTCGAAACAAATTTCGGAAAAACAACCGGACAAAGTAAATTTAAGTACCATGCGACACATATGTATGAAAAACGTCTGAATGGTTTTTATATCTATTATCCGGATTCTTCCAAATACAGAGAATGTTTGACAGAAAGTGCAAAAAAGGCAATTGATACTGCTCCGATAGACCAATTATTTGGCGATTACGGTCATTATGTTCTGATGGGAATGATTACGGGCGGTCGTGTCGATATCAATACAACAACTGACAAAAGCACTGTTTATGGAAAAGAGGATTTCGCATTAAAAGTAAAGGCAGGATTCAATGCACTGATTGCAAGCGGAAATGCTGAAAACGAATACAAAAAATCTACTGCTTATAAAAACTTTGCAGACAAATCCGACATTAACCTCCATATTGTAGGAAATATCAACTCTGTTTATCTAAAGGACTTTTTGGAAGGAAGCGATAAGTTAACAGAGTGGGAAAAAAATATAGAAAGTCATGCAACTATGATTGATTTCAATGACATGCATAGACCACTGATTCCTATTTGGGAGCTTGCAGGTACAGAAAAACGAAAAAATCAAATCAAGTCGGAATTTGAAAAAATTGCAGGAGATATCAACAAAAAAATACCGGGAGTTGCTCCGGAGACAAAAAACTATTTATATGGTATACGATTAGGACGCGATAATGACAGTATGCAAAAAGCAATCAAAAAATCATTGGATGATAACGATGATAAAAATAAAGGGTCTACAAGATATACTGTGCTCACTTGGGAATTGTTAAGCACAGTTGAATCCAGAGACGCAAAAAAGGACATAGCAGATTTGAACCATGGAGTCGAGGTCGACAAAAGAGACTATATTGTTCTGGATTTAGGATGGTCTGATAAAAAAGAAATCGATTTAACAAAGTACGTGCCGAAATATTTATACTTCCCAAACGGTTATAAACTTTTTCCTATTACCGATATTTGTATTTATCAAGGAAATGAAAATACCAAAAATGCTGATATAAACTTCAATCACTCCGGAAACGCACAATGGTTCCGACTAGGAAAAGATTTGAACACGAACGCAGGTGGAAATTATCTATACTTGATGTGGACAGAAGATAAGTCCAGACCTCCGATTACAAATTTGGCACTGTGTGTTGAAGATAATAACGGTGGACCGAATGAAAAATTCCCGGGTTGGGAAGTTGTTCGCTTTGCCAACAGCAATATCCCGGCAAATCTCAATTTGGGTGTCGTACAAACGGAAGGTGCTAACAAAAATAAAAGTGCTCCAAATATTTATCTTGTTATGCGACGAGAACATTAAATCAAACATTGATTATAAAAATCTTTCAATCAAAAATATAGGAAAAAACAGCAACAAAACAAAAATACTGTAATCTGATATGAATAAAAATTTACAGTATCACCAGTCAATAAAACAGGTGGTGTTTCAGAATAACAATCCGATTCACCACCTATTTTATTGTGCTTGTTCTTTTTTTGAAAACAGTGTCAATTGTCTTTACAAAATGCTCTCCTTTTACTGTCATCTTTAATATTTACAAACCTTTTTTGCAAGACACGCTTGATGATTTGTACCAAATAGATTTGTTTTTATCGAAAATCCCTGCTGAATTATGAAGTATCTCATAGAATATTTGGATAGTAACAGATGTTTTTTTTGCTCATTTTAATAATCAGTACAATCATTTCATGCATTTCATGTACTCAACCGACTAAATTTATAAATAAAAAAACTATCTGCTCCATCAGAACAGATAGTTTTTTATCATGAATGTTTTTCTTATATTATTCTGCTTCTCTTATCACATAACGATATGTGTTCCCATCATCTTCCGACATTGCATCACTTACCCAACGATAATCTATGTTCTCTATTGAAATATAAGAAATACCGTTCTTTTCTACAACATCATCTACATATTCCTTCACACCATTATCAATATAGTATACTTGGTGTACCTTTTGGTCATATCCGAATTCTACTCCGAAGCTTCTCATGATTGGAGCAAATTCGTACATTACTTCACCTTCAGCATTTTTTGTTGTTTTCAATTTTACTTGTGTTCCATTCTTTTCACTTTTCAATACATTTGTTTTTGTATCTAACACGATTGTATCTTTGACAGCAGGCATATATAAATCCATATACTCTTGTAGAGTAATTGCTTCTGCTCTTGTCGGTACTTTCACTTCTTTTTTGGCAACTTTTTTAGATTCTGTGTCAATTTTCATATTCACTTTCAAATATAACGGCTCATTAACACAGATATTAGCTTCTATTTCACCTTTATATTTATCTTCAGAGAATGTTTCTTTTGTATTCAAATAACTTCCCTTTAATAATTTTTTTGCCTCCGGAACACTTTGCATAATTTCTTCTTTCATTCCATCTGCATATTCCTTTTGAAATTCAGCTACACTGTCTCCTTCAGGAATTATTTCTTTCCACTCCATAATCTTAAGAATTTGATCTAAGTTCATTACAGTTTTATCAAGAGAATGTACCGCTCTATCAATGAATTCATCAGAGTTCACTTTCATTGTGTAAGTTGCTTGTCCTTCTTTTTTCAATGGAAGGTTGAATTCTATCAACTCAAAAACTTTTTCAAATTTTGTGAACATCTCATCACGCTTTTCGGGATTTGTCATTGTATCCATATAGTTTTGCATAAAAACAGTATTTTCCGGAGTCATTGCTTCTCCTGTAAATAACTCTCCCATGCCATTTGCAATTAAAATATATTCCTGTTTTACATCAGTTACTCGTTTTGGAAGTTCTCCGTTTGTGGAATATTTCATAATATCTTCCATATAATTTTTACTGATATATACATCTTTTCCGTCTATAAACACTTTTACATCTTTCAGTTGAAATTTTCCTTTATCATCTTTTCCGCTCAAAAGTGCATAACCTTTTTGTTTCTTACCTTTTTCATTCAAAGTATATCCTTTTATATCAAAATCCATATGTGTCTTTTCTTGTGCAGGCGGTGTTGCGGTTGCTCCTTCTATTAGCGGTATCATACCCGGTGCTGTAATATCCAAACTCAACTTGCCTGTAGTTTCAAATGATTCCCAATTTGAAACTTTCTTTGCTTCTTCCATATAGGACTTTTGTTCCGGTGTACAGCCTGCCATAGTTCCAAGTGCCATACAGCTTACTAAAAATAATGCAATTCTTTTTTTCATAACTGTCTCCTCTCTTTAATTGGTACATCCATTTTTATTTTATGCAAACAAATATACTTGCTTATTATTATATTAAATTTTTTCAAAATTTACAATAATATTCACTATTTTATATTTGATTTGCGTTTATTTTTTATCAATTGAGTAAATTAAGTTCATTCTATTTCCTATTTTTACTTTTTTCAAAATATGGATCACATTTATTTTGTTTTTCGAAATAGTTCAAAAACATGCCTGATTCCAACTAACTCAATTCCATCTGTCATACTTTCTTTCAAGTTGTTTTTTGGAAGAATTACTTTTTGAAATCCCAGTTTTTTCGCCTCAGCAACCCGCTTACCTGCATTCTGAACGCTTCTGATTTCTCCGGTCAAACCCACTTCTCCAAACACAACGGTATCTTCTCCCATCGGAGTTCCTTTATAGGAAGATGCTACTGCCAAAACAATTCCCAAATCAATGGACGGTTCATTGTTTTGAAATCCTCCGGTCAGATTGATGTAAACATCCTGATTCTGAAGTTTTAACCCTACCTTTTTCTCAAGAACAGCCAACAGCATATTTACCCTGTTAAAATCAACTCCTGTTGCTGTTCTTCTTGGAACAGAGAAGTTGCTTGCAGATACCAATGCCTGTACTTCCACCAAAATAGGTCTGCTCCCCTCCATTGTTGCTACAATCACAGACCCTGATTCTCCCTGTGGTTTTTCACTCAATAACATTGCAGACGGATTTAATATCTGTACCAATCCTTTGTTTGTCATCTCAAACATCCCAAGTTCATTGGTCGAGCCGAAACGATTTTTGACTGCTCGAATCATACGATAAGAGTGATATCGTTCTCCTTCAAAATAAATAACTGTATCCACCAAATGCTCTAATACCTTCGGACCTGCAATAGATCCCTCTTTTGTGACATGCCCTACTAAAAAAATACTGATTTGTTTTTTCTTTGCAAGTTCCATCAAACGAGCCGTCACTTCTTTTACTTGGGAAACAGAGCCTTGAATAGAATCTAATTCACTCGAGAAAATAGTTTGAATCGAATCTACAATAACAAAGTCGGGATGATAGGATTCTATCTCTGATTCCAATTGTTCCAATTCATTACTGTTACATAAATACATATCACAGTCTTCATCAAAAAGTCGCTCTGCACGAAGTTTGATCTGTTGAGTCGACTCTTCACCCGAAAAATACAATACTTTCTTTTGTCTGCTGATATGATGTGCTACCTGCAACAACAACGTTGACTTTCCGATTCCAGGCTCTCCTCCAACCAAAACCAATGAACCTTTTACAATTCCTCCTCCTAACACTCTGTCCAATTCTTCTATTGTGGTAGAAAATCTCCTTTCATCTTGAAACTCCACCTTAGATAATGGCATTGATAAAGAAGAATGTGAAATTTTAGTTGTTCTCTTGCTTTTCTTAAGTTCACTTGCCTTTACTTCTTTTTCCTCCAAGGATGCATAAGAATGACAATTGGGACAAATTCCATACCAAGATGTCGTTTGATTCCCACATTCTTTACAAATATATACTCTTTTTATTTTGCTCATAAATCCTCCGTTATCTCACCATAACACCATTTTCATTCACTGTTACTAAAAGTATATCCCACCTTATCTAAAACCTCAATCTTCTTTTCATCATTTAATAAATAATGCAAAATATTACTGATACTAAACACCTATTAACCAAATCCAATTTTCTCCAAGTTATATTTTTGATTGATTCATTAATCAGTTTATTTACACTTTCACAGGGTATGTACATAACTGTTTCAAGTGTATGTAATACTTCATTTTTCAGGAAATACTTAAATAATTCTATTTAATTTTCGTATGACAAACATTAAAGCCAATCATTCTTTCCAAATCTATTCAGAACGATTGACAAACAGTGATTGTATATGTCATCATTAATGATATGTTTTTAAAGATAAAACAACAGTAATTTTGATTAAATCACATTTTAAATTACAAAGAAGGGATTTTTATTTTATGGATTTTTTATATCAAGGAATATTAAGTATTACTCTTCAGCAACTCGTAATGTATGGAATCGGTTTTTTGCTCATCTATCTTGCCATAAAAAAAGATTTCGAACCGACTCTTTTACTTCCAATGGGATTTGGTGCTATTTTGGTAAATCTTCCGTTTACTGGAGTAATCAATCAAAATATAAACGGAATCGGTCAGGTCACCGGAAT
>ERZ773008.2972-NODE-2972-length-10683-cov-56.882386_pt1 | contig 10683 bp, 9 predicted proteins | sample MGYA00580664_ERZ773008 | MGnify/ENA primary metagenome ERZ773008 (study PRJEB29015, sample SAMEA2738016) | human oral metagenome | biome: human oral; feature: human-associated habitat; material: dental | place: China | collected 2048 ... | reverse complement strand
GGGTGGCCTCCTGGTCGATGACCCACTGGTGGAAGTCCGGGAAGACCTTCCCGAAGCTCATACCCCCGATGCACAGTCGAGGAATGGCAATGTCCGTGGCGCCGAGCCGTGTGTACTCCATCGTCTGTCCTTTCAGGTTTCGGGCGGTTCCCGCGTCTGCACGCCGACGAATGGGCGACTGCCTCCGCGGGTCACAGCCAAGCCCGTCGTGTTGTGTTTATTAGTCATTGGCAACACTACCATGAGCCTCGCTAGGGAGCTTGGCTCTTGTTTTCGAGTATGTTGCATGTTGATTCAGGCGTCACCCTGCTCCCCTCGACGATCAGCACTCGCGGCCAGGCGGTTGGCGCCAATCTACCCCGGTATTCGGCGTGATCAGTCCCCACTTCCCACCCGCAGCCGGTATTCCTCGGAGCCGTCGAGGATCGGCTTGGCCGCCTCGGGCACATACACGCTCAGGCCGCCGTCGCTGACTGGGAGCTCGGCCGTGCCGTCGTCGCCGACGGTGACCGGTTCGTGGCCGCCCAAGACGCAGACCCACCGCTCCCCCGCGTGGCGCGCTCCGACGTGGAGGCGCTTGGTTCCGGCTAGGCGGTCGGAGAGCACCACCGCGAGCCCGGAGCCGGGGTGGGCGGCGTCCCCCTCGCGTGCGAAGCCGACGACGTCGGGCGCGTCGAGGGCGTCGTGCTGCGGCCCGTGCGCCAGGGCGCGGCGCATGGTCATGAGCATCGGCAGTTCGGTGACGGCCGGCAGGTCGCCGGTTTCGGGCGTGCCGAACAGGTCGCCCCAGAAGACGCAGGGCGTTCCGGCGTCTCGCAGGAGGATGAGGGCGTAGGCCGAGGGCTTGAACCACGGCTGGATGGTGGAGGCCAGCGACTGGCCCGGCTGGGTGTCGTGGTTTTCGACGAAGGTGACGGCGCGGGCGGGGTCGGCTTCGACGAGGGTGCCCTCGAAGAGGCGGGAGAGGTCCACGTCGCCGTTGGAGGTCGAGGCGGCGTGCAGGTGGAAGTGGAGGGGCACGTCGAACAGGCTCGTGGAGGGGACGTCCTGGAGGTATTCCTTCAGCTCGGCCACGTTCTGAGACCAGTATTCGCCGACGGCGGGGAGGGCCCGCCCGGTGGCGCGGCGCAGCTCGGGCAGCCAGCTGGCGAAGAAGTCCGCGCCGACGTGCTTGACGGCGTCCAGGCGCAGGCCGTCGACCCCGGTGGTCTCGACGTACCAGCGGCCCCACCGGTCGAGCTCGGCGCGCACCTTGGGGTCCGTGGCGTGGACGTCGGCGCCCATGAGGTAGTCGTAGTTGCCGAGTTCGTCGTCGACGTTCTCGTTCCACTGCTTGCCCTCGAAGAGCCATACGCCGGCGAGCTGGCGGGCCTCGTCCCAGTCGATGCCGTGGAAGCAGGTCCAGTCCCAGGCGAAGTCCGAGTACGCCCCCGCCCGGCCCGGGAAGGTGAAGCGGGTCCAGGCGGTGATCTCCTCGGGCTCGCCGATGGGGCGGCGCCGGTCCGCCGGGTCGACGGGGGTTGCGCGCACGGTCTCGGTGGCCTCGCCTCCCATCCGGTGGTTGAGAACGATGTCGGCGACCACGGCGATGCCCGCGGCGTGCAGGGCCTCGATGGCGGCGAGGTATTCGTCCTTGGTGCCGTACTTGGTGGGCACGGTGCCCTTCTGGTCGAATTCGCCCAGGTCATAGGTGTCGTAGACGCCGTACCCGACGTCCTTGACCCCCGCCTGCCCCTTATAGGCGGGTGGGAGCCACATGGAGCTCACCCCGCAGGCGGCCAGGAAGGCGGCGTTTTCCGCCAGGAGCCGCCAGTGGCTGGAGTCCGCGTTCAGGTCCCAGGCGAAGGCCTGGAGCATGAGGGGATTGGCGGCCTCGGGCGCCCGCTCGGCGCCCGTGCGATCGCGATTGTCCATGCCATCGGTCCTTTCAAAGTTCATCGATCGGTCCTTTCGAAACTCGCGCTGGCGATCCCATGCCGCCGATTGTCTCGAAGAATCCTTACAAACCGCTGGAGGACTCGGCAGGGGCGGTAAATCGGCATTGGCGAGGGGCCGCCCCACGGCTTCAGCCCGTCGGCGACGGTGTGCGGGGTAAACCCGCCACAGGCGTGGAGCAGTCGGTGTAGCAAAATGCGGGCTTAAGACGGCATAGCGCTGGCTGTCGATGGCGGCTCGGCGTCGGGGGTTTCGCCGTTGCTCGAAAGGACCTTGTGCCGTCGGCCTGCGATGGAGAATCGAGAAAAGCGTTCGGAACACCAACCGATTCCCTCAGGGCCCCGCGTTCCCTCAGGGCCCCGCGGCGCTGGCCTTCCTATGTGAGGAGCAGCGCGGCGGCGACCGCAGCGTAGAGGGAGCCCAGAAGGATGTGGAGCGGCAGGTTCCATCGGAGATATGTGGCGATCTGGCGCTCGTCGCCGATAGGATGCCCCGAATTGACCTGCTCCTCGAGCTTCGCAAATCCGGTGGGTATGTGGGCGAGGGCTAAGTAGAGGGGAAAGAAGACGACGGCGAGCACCTGCGGCAGCAGGGCATGCCGGCCGTGGTTGGCGATCAGGGAGAGCACCGCCACAAGCAACGGCCCCACCGGAAGGAAGGCGAAGTAGGTCCTCCTGACTTTCAGCTTCCGCCTGAATGGCGCGTACTGCTCAGTGAAAAACTCCCAGTTTCGCCGGCGGATAGTCCATTGCAGGAAGGATCCGAAGACGACGACGTAGGAGAAGGCGAAACCGGCCGCGATGGCCTGCGAAAGGACGTTGACCGTCCAGAAAACCTGCGCTATCGAACTCACCATCTTGTCTAGTAGGCTGCCCATCTGGCTAGGCAGGCTGCGGTTTCAGCACGTCGTTCAGCGGGTTGCCGCCGCGCCGTCCGCTGTCGCGAGGCTATGGCGCGACGACGGCGAAGTCAACGGTGCACCGGAATCGAACGCCATCGGCGCTTCCATGGGCGCTTCGTCGATCAGAATCGGCGGAGGGCCCCGCCCCTCCCCAAATCTGCAAATCCCCCACTTCGAATCCTGCAAATTCCCTTTTTCAGATCCTGCAAATCCTTCATTTCAAGCCCTGCAAATTCCCCAACAAGGCCTCTGCGCGCCCCGGAATGCGTCTAGACTGGCCCCGTGGACACCAGCGAGATCACGGGCGTCAACTATCTTCCGCGCGCCGTAGACCCTCTCATGGTTCGCGTGCTCGAGTCGACCGGCGCAGCCATTCTGGAAGGCCCTCGTGGTTGCGGCAAGACCATGACGGGTCTCGCGCACGCATCGTCCTACACGCTGCTCGACACGCCGGAGGCGCAAATGGCCGCCGAGGTCGATCCGCGTCTGCTGCTGGCCGGGGCGAGCCCTCGCCTCCTCGACGAGTGGCAGATCGTCCCCCAGATCTGGAACCTGGCGCGCAGGGAGGTCGACTTCTCTCCAGAGCCCGGACGTTTCATCCTCACCGGCTCGGCCGTACCGCCTACCGATCCCATCCGGCACACCGGCGCGGCGCGGTTCATCCGAGTCCGTCAGCGCACCATGACCTGGGCGGAGAAAGGCGGCTGTCTCAACGACGACGGGGTCTCACTGAGAGCGCTGTTCGACGGCGCCATACCGCAATCCTCGATGTCCACGGCTCCGCTTGAGCAGATCGTCCACGGCATTCTGCATCCCGGCTTCCCCGGCCTGCTGAGCGCCCCATCGGACATCGCCGCCCGCAGCATGGAGAGCTACATCAAGGACATCGCGACCACCGACCTCAACCGGCTCGCGAACCTGCGCTCCGAACCGGCAGTCGTCGAGCAACTCATCGCCTCGCTGGCCCGTTCCACCGCGAGCGAGGTTTCCCAGGCGACGCTGCGCAAGGACATGTCGCGGACGCTCCCTGCGCCTTCGGAGGGCACAACCGCTAAGCTCCTCGAGCTGTTGGAGCGCGTCTTCCTCCTTGAGACGATCCGGCCCTGGGCCGTCTCCCTGCGGTCCAAGGCTCGCCTGCGCCGGTCGCCCAAATATCACCTGGCGGACCCCGCCCTGGCCGCCGCGGCGCTGCACGCCGATGCCAACCGTCTAAGCACGGACCTGGCGACGCTTGGTTTCCTGTTCGAGTCCGCCGTTGTCCACGACCTGCTCGTCTACGCGGAGGCCCTGGGCGGACATGTGCATCACTATCGCGACTCCAACGGGCACGAGATCGATGCGGTTCTGACGATGCCCAACGGAAACTGGGCGGCGATCGAGGTGAAGCTCGGCGGCGGGCAATCGCAGCGAGGCGCCGGGAGCCTGGCCTCCGCCGTCGGCCAGATCGACGCCGCACCCCCGGCTTTCAAAGCGGTGATCACAGGAACCGGCTTCACGGCAACCCTGCCCGACGGCACGATCACCTTCCCGCTGCACGCGCTCCGGCCTTGAACGCAGCCGCGTCAGACGCCCTCTCCGCGCCGCCGCATGCTGTGTGCCATCACGTTCCGCGCGCCGTCGCACACGGCGTGCCGTCACGCCCTGCGTTCCCTCTTGGCCCGCGCGCCGTCGCATTCCGCGCGTCGTCACACGCCGATCAGGGCAAGCAGAACAACGCCGATGTCGTCGCGGCGGCGGTGCCGGCCGCTCACAGTCGCCAGTTCTGCACCGAAGCGGACATTTCTGCGCCCGCAACGGCGGGCAACCGTCACGACATATTCCATACAATCTCCAATTCTTAAGAAATCGACATGAGTACATGGAGCAGAATCGACTGTCATTCACAACGTCGTCTCGGACGAACACAATTCGCCATCTGACGGGTGGGCTCCTCAGGTAAACTGTTCTCTGCACCACAAACAAATCATCCGTTTCCCTATTTCGAAAGTCTGTAAATGAAATGTTCGAAGACAAGAATCAACCTCCGATTTAGTCGGATTCGCTGAAGTGCGGAATGCCATTCGTAACGTGCTTAAACATGTACGTGAACCTCGTTGAAGTTACAAAAGCTAAAGCAAAGAAACTTGAGAGGAAACTAGCATACAACACTGAGTGCTCCAGCGAGAAGCCGCTTGACGAACCAATCAGGACGCAATTTGGAGACGTTTTCGGCCACGCACCTGTCGCACATGAATTTGCGCAATCAATCCTGGAGCTCGACACAAGCCGGGGACTTGTTGTGGGCGTCTTGGGGCCGTGGGGACACGGCAAAAGCTCGTTTATCAACTTAATGCGCGAAGAGTTCGAGGGATTTCCCGAGGAACTTGAAAGATCCGAGGATTCAGAACCGACGCCAGGAAGGACTGAAACCAAGCGAGCTCTCACCGTCCTTGATTTCAACCCCTGGATGTTCTCGGGATCGGACCAGCTCGTTAACTTCTTCTTCACTCAAATTGGGGAGGAGTTGAAGATAGAGAATAAGAGACATTTCGGTAAAATAGCTAACTTGCTTCGACAATATGGGGAAATCCTCAAGCCTGCCTCTCAGATTATCCCTTTCCCTGGTGCCAGAGCAGTAGGCGAAGCCGCGGCAGCTCTAGTCCGCATGATCGCGGGAAGAACAAGTGCAGACCGCAGTTTGCAGGAAGTAAAAGACGACATTACCCATGCGCTTAAAAGACTCGAGTCACCCATCGTGGTCGTTATTGACGATATCGACCAGCTCACAAAGATCGAGATCCGCGAAATCTTCAAGCTTGTCCGCCTGACAGCCAGCTTCCCAAACATCATCTACTTGCTGGACTTCGACAGAGAACGTGTGGAGCAAGCTCTCTCTGAAGACTGTATCCCAGGACGCGCATATCTTGAAAAGATCGTCCTTCTGAACTTCGATATTCCGCAGGCACAAAGAAAACTACTTCAATCTCACATATCCGCAGAGTTGGACATTTTCACTTTCATAACGAACGCAATTCTCGACAAAGAACGGTTAAATCATTTTATCTACCAGAAAGTAATCATGCCGCTCCTTTCAAATATCCGTAACCTCAAACGATACGCCATCTCCACCAAGCTAACGATCAAAAGCCTAGGGGCCCAAGTCGATCTTGTTGATCTTCTTGCAATGGAGGCACTCAGAGTTTTCCGTCCCAGAATCTTCCAGCGTCTCCTGAAACTTCGATACGAACTCACAGAGGCATACAACTTTATGGGGCGCAAAGATGAACAATCAAAAGATACTATTATTCATAAGCTGCTTGAGACCCTCCCCGATGACGAAGCCGTCATCAAATCGCTTCTCGACTATGTATTTCCCGCTGCACTGTCTGCCCATGAGCCTGGGGATCTTGGCAGTTGGCAGGCTGCACATCGAATGGCCGACATTGAGTTTCTCAATCTCTACTTTGACCGAGTGACACCGGACCAACTCGTCACATTCCGACATTCTGAGCACGCTTTTAGCCTTCTAAACGACCAAGTAGCACTCAAAAAATATCTAATAGAATCAGTGAGCCCCAAAATGCTTGAAAATGTCATTTTTGGTTTCAGCTCCCTCGAAGAAATGTTCACCGACGACATGACGGTACCGGGATCTATCACACTCCTAAATCTCATTGGTGTCGTTCCCGAGCAACAAAGACTTTTCGGCGTCGTTGGAAGGGTTGTCTATAAACTGCTATGCCACGTAGAAAGCGAAAAAAGCGAGAAGATTTCACTGAGCATGTTCTCAAAGATATCGAAACATACTCGTCCATGATCTACTTCATCGATGTAGTACTTGGGGCGCGCACCGACGTAGGCAGTCTCCCGGTCAAGACCAATTTCCGAGGTGAGATCCGCCGTAGATTTGCAAAGAAAGTCGGTAAAACCGCGCCACCGATGCCATTGCGCGAGTGGGACATCGGGCGCGTTTACAACGCCTTTCTGGAAGAGACATACGCCGACAAGAGAAGCAAAGCTCCACTTAGCTCGAACGATGATCCTGGCTTACTACAAAAAGTATTGCACTCACTCAAATCCGCCGAGCCAACACAATCGTCAAATTTTCCACAGATCTGGTCTGATAATGATTTTGATTGGGATGCCCTCGTAAAACTGTTCGGTTCTGAAGATCATATAGGCGCAACTTTGAATAAAGTGCGCGGAAAGTTCGGCGATGACGAAGTTCTCCGGCTCGTCAATAGGTATCTAGGCGGTTAGCGACCGGAGTCTTTCTATACGGGCCAGTCACAAGCTAAGGAGATCAAGAACTAGGTCGGCGGAGATCATTGCCTGAGGCAAGGAGGAGGTAGTGTAGTTGCTTTCGAAGCCGGGATGCTAGGCGGAACCGACATCATCGCTCGTGTGCTCTCTGTCGGACAGCAGCCTGTTTACGAACGTCTTCCTCAAAGTACAGACACTCTTCACTCCGTGTTGACAACCAGTGCTCGTCGTTTGCTGTAAGTGCTCCTCCATCAAATCCCTGCCCCGACCATGCCCATACAAAGAAATCCGACAAACCTAGGCGAGGTTTGGGTTCCGACGCCAATCAGCGAGCTCGAATCATACAAATATCAGAACTTGAATCAGGCAGATCGCAGGGTTTAAATCAGGCAAATTGCAGGAAGAAAAACCCTAGGACAATTAGAGAGACAGCCGCCGCTTTGGCACACCTGCGACCGCGACGTCCGTTCCCTGTTTCGTTGTTCTATTCAGGCTCTATTCCTCGGTAAACACGGCGCAAACAACGCCGGCGGCATTGATATGCCTGCTGCTTATCTGTCGATGGACGAAGACTGACATACGAAAGACCTGCCCGGCCACAGCCGAGCAGGTCCGAATGTTGTTAAAAATCTACAGCATCACGGCGGCACAGGCAAAAGCGGCTTCACGGCTGGGGCAAAAGCTGTTTCACAACGGAGACGAGAGCGGTTTCTCTTCGACCGCCCCTAGTGCTGGTCAAGGTCCCCGAGCGATTCGGCGGACCGCAAAGCCGCAACGGCGACATAACGTTGACGCCGAACCCAGGCGCTCCCCCGCCCGGTGCGTTGATTGGCAAGTTCGGAACTGAGCGTCACATGCCCGTCCCTGCGACCTCGTTCGTCCTGCTGCGTCAGAAGGAAGAGTTGATACTCGTTGTCTGTCCCTCCAAAGCCTCGACTGGCTTTGATGACGTCCGCGATGTGCCTGTCGCGCAAGGGTCCTGACCTGAACCGACGCTCAATCTCCTCCGGAGTCCAAGGGACATGATCGATGCGCTCTAGAATCTTGGGCACTTCGCGTTGCAGAGCGCCGTCGGCGTAGAAGCCCATGTGGCTCACCCGCCGGAAGGAACGACCGGATTGGCGGATAGAGACACCGTGTCCCTGGCAGAAAGTCCACGTATCCTTTGCAGGCACTACGATGTTCATCAGCTCAGCAGCTCAGATTCGAAGCAATATATACTCGTAAACCGCTCTTGGGTGACCCAACCAGTTAGATCCATACCACTCTCAAACGTCAGTCCGTTCTGGGCTATACTGTGCCACGTAAGCGCCCTAGAACGGCCTCTGGTCCTTTTGCAGATTACGCCGCTAGGGCACCTTCACGATTTTGGGCGGCCGGATGCCCGCCTAGCAGCGGCTGCTCAGTAACACCGTCACCCGCCCAACCAAGTCACTGTCGATAAGCCTTGGTTCCGCACACCGGTGGACTGCACAGTCCACGGAAAGATTTCCGCACTTGCGGGCTACACGCTCCTCGTATATCGCTTCCCTGCCCTTGGCTAAGAGGCTTTCCGCGCTTGGTTCACACATTGAACCGGAACTCGACTGCGTTCAGTCGAATATGTCCCCCTTAGCGATATGAATACCTTACTTTGCAGCAATTTTAAGGGCCAATTGGAATCTCTAGCACTCGACGCAACTCCTCGGCGAGCTCCGCACTTGCTTTATCATCAAGTCGAGCTCCTTGGGTGAGTAGACCTTTCTTCCTCAACGCCTCCTCCATCTTTGTCTTAAGAAGTTTCCCGTAGAGACAGTCTTCGGTTGGAAGCTCGGTGGCTGGCCAGAGTGCCTCAGTTAGCGGAGCACCACCATCCAAATAGCGCTTGTTTGCATGTCGGCGCTTTTCTCGGTGCTTCTTCCGCAACTCATCCTCGTTCTCAGAAATTACAGCGTCTCTGAGCGACTTCACCTCCGCCAAATCCATGCCAGTAATAAACGCGATATGGGCTTCACTCGCACAGTACGACTCAGTATCACAGAGAGGTGGGCAGAAGATGCTGATTCCTCGGTCTAAGAATGGCCGCGACCACTCTTCTAGCTCCTGATCTGTCAGGAAGTCCCGGTCGCGATGGATAAGAACGCGAGGGACCGAATCCATCAACTCTGCCATGTCCTTAAAGGCTTCCGCAGCAAACGTGTTATTTATACCATTGAAGGTCGCGATCTTTACAGAGCCAGCTGGAAGCGACAAAGAATCAAGCGCTTGCTTTAGGATCTTTGGGTTCTCATCTTCTGTGTATATAATTGTCTTCGTGCTGTTATCCAGTTGATCCAAGGCTCCCAGATCCATAAGCAGGGCAGCGAGCTCACGGTGTGACGAGGATTCCACGCACCCTTCCTTCATCCACACAACCTTCACCGCCTCGGACGCACTCGTAATCAAGTGGCGACTATGGGTTGAGACAATGACCTTGCAATGGAATTGTTGAGAGACCCGCTCTAACGCTACTCCTAAGCTCTTCTGCCTAGATGGATGCAGATGACTATCTGGCTCGTCTACCAGTAGCAGAGCAGGCTTGAAGAGCAACACGTATGCAAAGATTTGGGTTATCTGCAGTAGACCAGTTCCCCAGAGATCGACGGGAAGAAAATCTTTGGGATCAGGAGCGCTATCCGCTGCTAGCTGGATATCTACGTACAAATTTCGCTCGGGATTAAAATTCACTCGGAAAGAGACGTGCGACTTCAGGACTTCACCAACCAATCGTTCTAGTTCTCCCAACATGCCCCGGTCAGCCAACAGTCTAATGATGTTCCTAAACACCAGATTCGCATCGCCACTTGCGGCCTTACGGAAGACCGCAGCATAGCCACTCATGTCCTCACGATGGGGAACGCCAGCCAATCCAGGAACATACACACTGAACAGCTTTTTTGGATCACAAATGACTTGGCCAAATCCCGCGGTAAGACCCGAACGCAATACGCCCACATTATTGTGATTCCGCGCCTTATACATCTCAATTCGATATTCGGCTGGATCCGCAGTCTCGGCAGCAAGACCCTCAAACTCCACAATACCTCGTTGCCCGCCACTCCTATTATCATAAGGAGCACCGTGACCCAATAGCGTGAAGTCGGCTACTGGCGAGTAACGCAAGCTAGCTTCAGCCACGACTTGCTGCCCAAGTTCAACAGAAGCCTGTGCACAACTCACCGCTGTATGAAGCGCCTGAAGAACACTGCTCTTGCCCGAGTTGTTACCGCCCACCAGATAGGTTATAGGGCCAAGCTCGATACGGGTGTCGCTAATCTTCTTGAAATTTTGAATCCGGACTGCCGAGATTTGGAGGCGCGGCGGCTCCACCTGCTCGGACACCTCCGCGTCGCGCACGGCCTGGGAGGCCATTGCCACGTCGACACCTGTGTCACTCATTTCTTCCCTCCAGACGTAAGCCCTGTACGGAACTCGACGACGTCGCCGTCGGCCATGACGTAGTCCTTGCCTTCCATGCGGACGCGTCCGTGAGCGCGGGCCTCGGCAAGGCTGCCGTATTCGACCAGGTCGTCGTAGCTGACGATCTCGGCCTTGATGAAGCCGCGCTCAAAGTCGGTGTGGATCAC
>ERZ773008.2971-NODE-2971-length-10684-cov-5.485276_pt1 | contig 10684 bp, 8 predicted proteins | sample MGYA00580664_ERZ773008 | MGnify/ENA primary metagenome ERZ773008 (study PRJEB29015, sample SAMEA2738016) | human oral metagenome | biome: human oral; feature: human-associated habitat; material: dental | place: China | collected 2048 ... | reverse complement strand
AAATAATAGAAATTGTGTACGAAATGTCTCAATTAGTTTTCGCTAGTAAATATCACTTCCAACAAACGCCCTCTCAATTCCTCATCTTGATGATGCAAGATATTCATTAACTCATGAGAGGTTTTCGCATTGATGAATTGATTTAACAATCTATCTTTTAATTCATATGGAAGAGAAGCCGTCTTTAGTAGTCTAAAAACTTCATCATTTAGAGATGGCATTTTATTTTCTTTGCATTCAAATCTAGCTGTATCATTCTTATTTGGCAATTCAATTATAGACACATTCGTTCCTTTAAAATGAATTCTATGTCTTCTATTACTTGGAACGATACTAGAATCTCCTTGTAATGCTAACTCTACCATTCCCATTCCCCAATCAATCGATAATCTTGTTTTATATCTTTGACCATTTTGATCTTCAATCATTTCAAAAGAATGTTGTTTTCCTGGGAATACATACCAATCTACAACTTCAGGTAAATCAACACCCATATCTATCTCAGAACCAACCAGGGGAATGATTGCACCACTTTTTGCAAACACAGGTATAGTCGAAATATCCCTATAAACACTTAACTTCACACCACCTGTATATTTTTTCTCTGAAAAGAAGTCATACCATTCACCTTCAGGGAACCATACATCTACTTTTGCAGATTGGAATGCCAAATCCATCTTTTCTACAATGGGAGCCACCATCAGTTCTGTTCCAAAAAAATATTGATTTGGAACATTATAGCTCTCATCATTCTCTGGGTAGAAATAATACATTGGACTAATTAATGGGGCACCTTCTTCATGTGTCTTTACATTCATAGTGTATAGATATGGAATCATCTGATATCTCAAACGAAGGTATTTCTTCATAATCTTAGATGTTGTTTCTGAAAAAAACCAAGGTTCTTTACTATTAAAGGGACTTCTAGAACTATGTAATCGAGTAATCGGACTAAAAACACCAAACTGTAGCCATCTAGTTTGTAACTCTTCGTCATAATCCCCCAACATGTGTCCACCGATATCATGACTCCACCAACTATAACCGATATTAGATGCTGTCGCTGTAAAATAAGGTTGAAATCTTAAGGAATTCCAACTAATAATGGTGTCACCTGAAAAACCAACAGGATAGCGGTGACTTCCAGGACCTGCATACCTTGATAAAATCAAGCCACCTTCCGAATTTTTACAACTATCCTGATAGTGATAATGGTTTAAAAGCCATAGTGGATCCAACATACCTTGTGTCCCTTGTTGCCAGTCAATCCACCAAAAATCTACTCCCTGCTTTTCTAGCTCATAATGAACATCTTTAAAGTAGGCTTCCCTAAAAGAGGGATTAAAAAAATCAAAAATGGCAGGTTCTTCTAATTCTACATTTAACCCTAATCGTTTGGCGACTCGCGGGTAAGCTTCTTCATAAGCGCGTATACCATCAGCAGGATGGACATTTAAGGAAAGTTTTAACTTCCTATCATGAAGTTCTTGCAATAACTGTTCTGGATTAGGTATTAAGTTTTTATTCCAGCTATATCCTGTCCAGCCACTTCCAAAACGGGCTGGAATATCAGTTATATGCCAATCCATATCTAAAACACCGATAGATAATGGAATTTTCTCTGTTTTAAATCTGTCTATTAAATCCAAGTATTCATCCGACGTATAAGGCCAATATCTACTCCACCAATTGCCTAAAGCATATCTTGGTAACAAAGGTGTTGAACCAGTCAAATGGTAAAAGTCTCTGATTGCTCCTCTATAATCATGCCCATAGGCAAAGAAATACAGGTCAATTTGATTTTCTCTTTCAATATAACCAGACTGTTCATCCCAAATAAATCCTTGAGAATCATCCAATAAGGCAATACCACTTCGACTAATAATTCCATCTTCTAATGGAATTGCTCCATCTGCCTCATCAAGAGTCCGAGCTGTTCCTTTTAAGGTTTCAATAGATTCACCAAAATACCAGCGACTCCCATATACAGCAAAATTTCCTTTTAATTCTATAAATAAATTTTCGGCATTAAATTCTCCTTTATTAAAATGCAAATGAAAATGGTCCGTCATAATATCTAGTACGTTTGATGTCTCAATAGAATCTAACGAAACTTGGCCAAAATCTCTATTATAGATAAGTTGTGTAATTCTATCCTCAAAACTGCCAGTTTTAGAGTATTCTAACCTTACTAGCTTGTCTGTTAATACAGAGATTCGATAAAACTCTCCCTTAAAAATTTTCAATTTGTTTTCCTCCTTTTAGTAAATTGCTTTACTTTATCAAACATTTTATTCGTTATCATTACATTCATCAATCCGCAAAAAGCAAATCCCCCAAATGTAAATACGTAAATAGCTGTTAAAACCCGTTCTGGACTACTGAAACTCATATACAGTACAGAAATATTAAATAAAACCAAAATAATAGCTTGTATTGGATTTAAAATACAAATTAATACGCTATTTACAATACTATTTTTTAGATTATCTTTAAATAGACCAATATAGGGAAAAATAACACTCATCAAAAGTATTATAACAAATAAAAAGGGCAACACTAATAATAAACTATACTCTGAAAATAAATTTGAATAGCCCCAAAGACAATAGTTCACATATAAAAGTAATTCTATTAGGAGGATAAACAACCAAATAAAAGTTGATTGTTTAAAATTTCGTCTAAAGATCCGAAAATAATGATAAGTAATATCGGTATCTTTACCTTTTAAAATACGATACCACATTGTCGTAAGAGAAGTTAGTGATGCCCCAATTGTAACTATTGGAATACAACTAACAATAAATAGAGTATTTAAAATAATTAAATCTGTCAAAAAAGTTAAAATTCTAACCAGTTTTCCATCTAATGAAAATAATTTTTGCATAATAGATATCTCCATAAAATCAATCGTCTTAACTCTATATTTTAGAATGTCAGTTGCACAAAAATATTACCTAAATTATTTAAAAAACATTTCCAAATTTCTTTAAAAATTAGAATAAAGGAAGCGAGATAATTTGACGTTATCAGTCTCGCTTCCTGTAATTAGCTAGTCCCTTGTTTATACAACCAAGAGTTCATATAAAGTATTACTCTTTTACTTCTTTTTGGTAACGATTATATGCTTCCTGTTGAATCTTCATAAATTCGTCCAATCCCATATTCTTAAGAGTTTCTTTGTATGAGTCCCATTCTTTTTCTATGCCACCTTCAACTACCCATTTAGATGCTTGTTGTTTGACATAGGATTCAATGCTAACATAGATTGATGATAATTTGTTAAGTTCTTCTTGTGAATAAATCACATTAGGGTAAGCTGGCAACGCAAATTGTTTCAAATCTTGGTCCATCTTCAATTTCAATCCATCACCTTGTGTTTGATCGATTTCTACGCGACTATTGATATCATCGCTTACGTATTTAGGACCAAAATCTCGAAGTGAATTAATCCATGCCCATTCATCAGCTGATTTACCATCTTTAGGAGGTAACACTTTAAACTTATCACCATTCTTTTCAGTAGCTATTCCAAATGATCCATAGAAATTCTGAATACTTGCTTCATCTGTATATAATTTATCCAACCATTTCAATAATTTAGCAGGGTTTTTGCTCTTATTTGTAATCAAAATTTCATTTCGACCATAGTTGTAATGATCTGGGTCAGAAAAGACATATTGTTTACCATCCATACCTTTTAAAGCAGGTAGAGCAATATACTCACTTGAATGTAAGCCAAACGTTGCATCTGCTGTCCAACCACTAGAAACACCTACTCTAGATACTCCCTTATCCATACGTTTTGCTACACTCATAGAGGTATCTTCTGTAAAGATTTCCGGATCAATCAAACCTTTTTTATAAGATTCGTGCATTGCTGCAATCCCTTGTTTATAACTTTCTTCTGTACGAAGGTAGACTGGTTTTCCATCTTTTACAGACATTTCATATGTATTATCTGCCCCTAAACGATTATTGAACGGAAGAATATATGAGAATGTTGGATCAAAGTTTCCTGCTCCGAATGGAATTTCATCAGAAGCGTCTCCATTTCCGTTCGCATCTTTATCCTTAAATTCTTGTAGTACTTTTACTAAATCATCATAAGTTTCTGGAACCTTTAATCCTAAATTATCCAGCCACTTTTTATTAATAAATAGCTGATTAGCTACAGTAGGACGCATCGGTAATTTTTTAGGTAGACTGTAGATATGACCATCTGGTGAAGTAATCATAGCTTTAATCTTAGGTTCTTTCTCCATAGCCTTAGTTAAATTTGGCATGTTTCCTTTGATTAAATCTTCCAATGGAATAAATAAAGATTGGTTCTGAGCAATTTCTGAATCTGTAAAAGCATTTGAACCTAAAAATGCATCTGGTAAATCTCCACTAGCAACCAACACAGATTTCTTATCTGCCCAATCTGCAGCTACAAGTGTATCCCATTTAACATCGATACCTGATTCTTTGGCAGAATCAGTTAGAAAACCTTTATGATAATCTTCCCCCCAGTCAGACCAACGAACAGTTGTGATTTTATAAGAATCTTCTCCAGACTTATCATCCTTATTCGCATTATTAGAATTTGCACAGGCTGTTAAGCCAGCAAGTGTAACTGTTCCTAAGAACAAATATGTAAATGATTTATTTTTCATGTTTTTCTCCTATTCTTTCAACGCGCCAATCATTACGCCTTGATTAAAATATTTTTGAACAAAGGGATATAGCAACATTATCGGAGCGGTTGAAATAACAATTGCTGCATATTTCATCATATCGGCTTTGATACGAAGATCTGATGCAACTTCTCCTGTTGCTTGCGATTGTAACATTTGATTACTAATTAGTAAACGTCGTAAAATTAATTGCAATGGTTGTAAATTTTCATTCGTTAAATAAATTAAAGCATTAAACCACGAATTCCAAATACCAACTGCAGTCCAAAGTCCAATAACTGCTATAATAGCTTTTGATAAAGGAACGACTATCTTAATAAAATAACGAATTGTACCACATCCATCAATTTGCGCAGCCTCCCACATCCCGTCTGGAATACTATTATTAAAGAAAGTTCTAGCAACAATAATATTGTATGATGAAACCGCAAAAGGGATTACCATTACCCAAAATGTATCAATTAGGCCAACATTCTTTACTGTTAAGTAGGTAGGAATCAAGCCACCTGATACGAACATAGGGATTATGTATAGAATACTCATCCATTTTCTACCAACTAATTCTTTTCTAGATAAAGCATAACCAGCTGGAATATTGACTACTAAAGCAACTAAGGTACCAACAACAGTATATAAAATGGTATTTAGATAGCTACGTAAGAATAAAGGTTGTTGAATAAGACGTAAATATCCATCTAATTTCCATTCTCTAGGAATAAACCATACCTTTCCATTTGCAACATCTGAAGGATTACTAAAAGATGCAATCACTACAAACCATAACGGATAAACAATTAACAGGATAAGGAAAATTGCTAAACCATAGGTAACTATATCAAATAATAATTCAGAGTTTGTTTTTCTTGATTTATGAAACCATCTCACTTTAAGCACTCCTTCCTTTAAAAAAGACCCGTTCTAGTATATCTTTTTGAGAACCAGTTAACAGATAACAAAATTATTAGATTGACTACGGTGTTAAATAACCCTATAGCTGTCGAATAACTATACTGAAAATTCACCATACCAACTTTATAAACATAGGTCGAAATTATCTCACTTCCTGCTAAATTAAGAGGATTCTGTAATAGTAACACTTTCTCAAACCCTACACTTAATAAACTACCTGCTCTTAATATTAGCAAAATCATAGCAGTTGGCAAAAGTAATGGTAATTCTATATGCCTAATTTTTTGTAACCTAGAAGCGCCATCCATAGTTGCAGCCTCATAATATGTAGGATCAATTGCAGAAAGCGCTGCCAGATAAATAATACTATCCCAACCAATATGTTGCCATACATCACTCCAAACATAAACACCTGCAAAACTAGTAGGTTTTGATAAAAAATCTGGAATAGTAATTCCAACAGACTTAAATACATTTGCTAACAAACCACTAGTAGGAGATAAAAATAAGATAATCATCCCACACATAACCATTGTAGAGATAAAATGAGGTAAGTAAGTTGTCACTTGAAATATTTTTCTAAATTTCCCAACTCTTAACTGATTACTGATTATAGCTAGTATAATAGGCAAGGGGAATCCTACTACAATACTATAAAGTGAAATTTTTAATGTATTGAACATAGTTGTCCCGAATTGGAATGATGAGAAAAATTGAGTAAAGTACTTAAATCCTACCCACTGACTAGCAAAGATACCATTAGCTGGTGAATAGTCTTTAAATGCAATAATTAATCCCAACATGGGAATATAGGAAAATAAAATTAATAGCAATATTGAAGGAAAAAGTAATATGTATAACGGAATACTATGCTTTAATTTTATTTTATGAAGTTGAGATGCTACTTTCATTTTTTTCCTCCTATCTGATTTTCTACGATTATTTTACACCATATAGAATTCCCTTAATATAACTTTTTGGACTAGGTTTATCAATTTTTCAGTTTATCATTTCTGAGAACTATTACTTTTCCGACATCTTGATAAAACATATCTGTTTTGTACATGATATCGTATTTTCAAAGTGATATAATTTAAATACGAGGCTAGTATATGAAATTAAATCGCGAGTTATCAAAAAAACATTCTATTCATTTTTTCTTTAAACTCCTACTTGTACTACTATTGATAAATATTTTAATCAATATTGCTATGAGTAACATAACCAGAAATTTTATTAAAAACCAAAATATAGTACACTTACGTAGTTCAATTGAAATTTATGCTGACTCTGTTAATGAAAAATTACATTCTGCAGAGAGGTTTATGTATTCAACAATAACACACAGTGAAGATTTGGAAAAATTAAATCATGTACAAAAATTTTTAGACTATCAAGAAAGTCTAAAAAAGGTTCAAACTAGTTTTACAGAGTTTGAATATCAAAATGAAACCCATATGACATTCTTATTAGAAACAAATTCTACTAAACATTTTATCAATGTTTCCGATCTTTATATTCCATATGAAGATTATTTACTGTTAAAAACATATCTAAAATCACTAAGTAGCGATATAAGTGACCGTAAGTGGAAAAATATAACTACTAAAAATAGCGAATACTTAGTTAAATCCGTTCATTACGAAGGAAAAATAATTTATGCAGTCATATCCTCAGAAGATATCCTAAAACCTCTCAATAAACTTAATATTGGTAATAATGGTAAACTCTCCCTAAAAGAGCCTAACAATATACCGTCCTCTAATTACCTAATTCATGCACAAAATGAAAAAACACATTTACCTTTCGATATTTATGTTTTAGTCGATTATGCCGAAGTCTTTAGAAATATCACACTCTTAGAAGTATTTTTATCAGCTGTTCCTATCATTATCACCATTTTATCAATCATCATTATCCTATATATTCGTCAGTGGATGATTAAGCCTATAACAAGACTCACTGAACGGCTCTCTCAACTTGGGGACTCCATCCCCCCTTCTGAATTTTTTATATCTGAAGGTATACTAGAAATTGATAAGGCAAATGATAAACTTAATAAAGTAATTTTTGACATGCAAGAATTAAAAATACGAGAATATCATTCACAACTAGAACTTAAGAAGATTGAACTTAATTATCTTAAAAATCAAATCCGACCGCATTTCTACTTAAATATGTTATCAATGATTCATAGTATGCTTCAAACAAAAAACTACAAGGAAATTGAAGAATTAACTATCCTAACTTCAAATTATCTCCGTCATTTATTTATGGCTAATCAAGATTTTTCAGAACTTAAAGATGAAGTTCAGCATATTAAAGATTATTTAGAAATACAACGAATTCGATATGGAAATAGTATCTACTTTTCACTAGACTACAATTCTGATTTACAAAATACTCTTGTTCCATCATTACTGTTACAAACGTTTATTGAAAACACAATAAAACACGGTTTTTCATTTCAAGATTTATTTACAATTTTACTATCAATAAAAAAAGTAAAAACTGAGGACTCAGATTATATTCAGATTTGTATCGAAGATAATGGTCCAGGTTTCTCTGAAGAAATTTTATCAAAATTAAATCAGAAACAGTCTCTAATAACAGAAGATGGACATCATATTGGGATCACGAACACCATCGAACGTTTGAATCTTCTCTATCCCAACGACTATACTATTACATTTGAAAATAATGAAGAAGGTGGGGCTAAAATTCTTTTACTTATTCCATACAAGATTATAGACGGAGGTTATAATGAACATCTTATTGGTTGATGACGATCGTTTTATCATTGAAGCTTTACGAGAGAAAATAAATTGGGCTAAACTACACATTGACATTGTTTATGTTGCCTATAGCCTCACTCAAGCTCAAAATATTATTAGAGAGCATCCTATTGATCTCATGATAAGTGATATAGAAATGCCTCAAGGTAGCGGTCTCGAACTCTTATCGTGGATTAGAAATGAAAAATATGATATAAAAACAATTTTTTTAACCAATTACGCCGACTTCAACTATGCTCAAAAAGCAATTGAATTGCAAAGCTTTGAATACTATCTAAAACCCATTAACTTTGAAAAATTAGAATTTATTATTCAAAAAGCCATTAGTAAAATTGAGAATCATAACTTAAATGGAAAAAATGATTCACTTTTACAAATAGAAGATAATTTCTGGTATGATTACCTTAGAAAACCTCAAATTTCTCGCATTGATGAACTAGAAAACATAGCGAGCAAACAAGATTTTATTCTTAAACAACACCAGTATTTTTTCCTCGCAGTTTTAACCATTAATCTTAATGAAGAAGATTATTCTGTAGAAACTCCATCATGGACTTCTCAACTAAAAAGAGAACTTCAAAGAATTTCACAACCTTCTTATAAACTGATAAGTTTGTTTAAGATGGAAAGCCAGGTTGATCAATATATTTGTCTTTTTAGAGTAGACTCATCAAAACGTAGTGACAAATTAGCATATGAGATTCATTCTCAAATTTCTAATAACTTTAGTAAATACTCAAACATTATATATAAGAGTTGCCATAAAATATCCGATATTTTATTTCATACCAAAGAACTCTACACTTATAATGAACAATATGTTTCTTATTGGAATACTATTACATGTGTTCCACATAGTTTCCCAACTTCTTTTAAAACAGAAACTCTTTCAATTACTTTTTTAGATACCTTAAGTGAATACGAATTAAGAGAAAAAATTAATTCACTTGCTTATAATTCTCAAATACCTACTTTCACACTACAACAAATTTTACTAGATTGGACTCAACAAATAGGAATATATCTAGATCAAAATGGAATCTCGGCACATAAATTATTCCAAAACAGCACTCATGATTTCTTATTCCAACGACGCTTTCATTCAATTGAATCTTTTCAGGATTACTTTGATTATTACTGGTCACATGCTAAGAAATTTGCAACAAACATTGAAAACCAAAAAAATAGTATTCAACGCATCGTCGAATACATAGATCATCACTACTATGAAGATATAAATCGTTCTATCTTAGCAGATGTTGTTTATCTCAGTGCAGATCATTTAGCTAGAATTTTTAAAAAAGAAACTGGAGAAACTCTTGTTAAATATATAACGGATAAGCGCATTAATGCTGCTAAATCTCTCCTATCTCAAACAAATATCTCGATATCACAAGTATCTTGTCAAGTAGGGTATGATAATTATTCTTACTTTACTAAAATTTTTAAACAAAGGACTGGACTTTCTCCTGGAGATTATCGTAAAACATATCAAAATAAAATTTGAGTAATCCAGACTACATCAATAAGTTCCAGTAACTTTATTATAGAATTAATTCAACTATTATTTCAAAAATATTGTGTAAAAGATTAAGTAAATATATATATTATTAATCAAATCATCTCCAAGTAATACCAAAATTTCCTCAACCTCTAATGACATCAACATATAAATACCTGCTGAAGTTCTAAACTCAGCAGGTATTTATATCTCTTTTTGATTTTTAATGTTTACTAGCTAATATGAATTCAGAAAATAAATCATTTTTACTTTCTTTAATTACGACATATTTTACAAAAAATTTGAGTGATTCGTTGTTAAATTTTTAGACCAAAATTTGAGTGGGGAACAAAAAATTGATTTCAAACTAGCAAAATTTGGAATTATCTAATCTGATGAACAGTATGTCTTTACTTATTTCGATATGAAGGGTAATGTTAACAGTCCACTACACTCTGACTATCTCAATAATAAAATGAAATCTGTCAAACGTCGTCATCCAGAACTTAAACATGCTACACCTCATAAATTACGACATACAGGAGCAACATTAGCAAAACAGGCTGGAACGTCTATTGAAGCTATTTCTGAAGCTCTAACCCATAGTGACACGATTACAACTAAGACTTATGTCAACACTTCAAATGTCATTCCAATGGCTGTTGGAGAGATTGCTTATCGCAGTCTTAAAAAGTAATGGTGTGAATTTGGTGTGAAAAATGGTGTGAATTTTACTAAAAATCCTCAAAAAAACACCCCATGGTGTGAACCATGAAGTGTTGTAAATGCTGTATTGTAGC
>ERZ773008.2967-NODE-2967-length-10689-cov-13.663062_pt1 | contig 10689 bp, 8 predicted proteins | sample MGYA00580664_ERZ773008 | MGnify/ENA primary metagenome ERZ773008 (study PRJEB29015, sample SAMEA2738016) | human oral metagenome | biome: human oral; feature: human-associated habitat; material: dental | place: China | collected 2048 ... | reverse complement strand
ATCAATAAAAGCTAACCTTCTCATCCAAGCTTCTACGATACTCTTCTTCGTAATCGTAAAGCGGTGTTGGGTACTTGCCATCAAAGTAAGCAACACAGAGACCGCCGTTTGGGGCATCTGTTTCAAGTCCGATAGAGTCAATCAAGCCGTCAATAGACAAGTAAGTTAGGCTATCCGCACCGATAATCTGGCGTGTTTCTTCAACAGAATGATTAGCCGCAATCAATTCACGCCGTGTTTGAATATCAATCCCATAGAAACATGGATAGGCCAGCGCTGGGCTACCGATAGCCACGTGAACCTCTGTAGCACCAGCTTCTTTCAAGAGCTGAACGATACGACGTGAAGTTGTCCCACGCACGATGGAGTCATCAATCATGACGACACGTTTGCCCTTAACCACTCCAGATACGGCAGAAAGCTTCATGCGAACCCCTTGCTCACGCAGTTCTTGCGTTGGCTGGATAAAGGTTCGCTGAGTGTATTGATTTTTGATGAGACCCATTTCATTTGGCAATCCCGATTCTTCGGCGAAGCCCATAGCAGCGCTGAGTGAGGAATTGGGTACGCCGACCACGATGTCTGCCTCATGTTTGAACTCACGCGCCAGCTGTGCTCCCATACGTTTACGAGCAGTGTGGACATTGACCCCGTAAATATTTGAGTCAGGACGGGCAAAGTAGATGTATTCCATTGAACAAATAGCCAGCTGCGTATCTGTCGTGTAAGTGTCGTACTGGATACCACTGTTATCAATGATAACCACTTCACCCGGATTGACATCACGAATCCACTCGGCACCCACCACTTCAAAGGCACAGGTTTCGCTGGAAACAACGATGGCACCATTTGCCATTTTACCAATAGAAAGCGGACGAAAACCGTTTGGATCAAGAGCTGCAATCAGCTTATCTTCCATCATCAGAAGATAAGCAAAACCACCTTTGACCGTATTGAGCGCTTCCTTAACCTTGCCCATAAAGCTTGGATTATGGCTGCAGCGAATAAGATGAGCCAGAATTTCCGTATCAGATGAAGAAGAGAAAATAGCACCGTTATGTTCTAATTCTTTCTTCAGGGTTTTCGTATTGGTCAGGTTACCGTTATGTGCCAGACCAAATTCCATATCGTAAAACTTAAAATGGAAAGGCTGGATATTATCAATAGAGGCTTCTCCAGCCGTTGCATAACGGACATGCCCAATAGCAGCCTGACCTGTTAATTTTTCCAAATTAGCTGGATTTTTGAAGACTTCTGAAATTAATCCTGTATCACGATGTCGTATCAATTTGCCAGCATCATTTGTCAGAATGCCAGCACCTTCTTGACCACGGTGTTGCAGACTATGCAGTCCAAAATAAGTGACTTGAGCTGCTTGAGGATGTCCCCAGATACCGAAGACCCCACATTCTTCGTTGAGAGATTTTACTTCGTATGTCATTTTATATACCTTTTGTACTTAAATTCTAGGCATCAATAAATTTACTTGCCAATTTATAAACTTGGTTAATTTCTTTACTTTCTAATTTCCAATTTTTCAACTCAATTTTAACTAAATCTGGAAATTTTTTACTAATGTCTCTTAAAGCATTCCCTACTGATTTTCTAACATATTCGCTTACATCCTCTTTTAAGTCAGCTATTCTTCTGATAGCTTCATTTGGGTTCTCTTTAAAGTATGGTCTATTTGTCCATATTCTTAACCCTTCTGTAACAGCTCTCCTCGTATGGAGATTGCTACTTTTTAACCATTCATCAATAATTGGAAGTGCTTTTTTATATCCTGTTTTCTTACAAAATTCATCAAACGCCTTTGCCAACACTTCTTGAACTCTCCAGTTACTATCTTTAGAAACTTCATCTCTCATAAATATTAAAATTTCTTTGTCTTTTGATAAGTATCCGAAAAGGAATACAGCGTACATTCTTACTTGGTAAACATCAGATTGATAAGCTAAAAATGCTAATTTCTTGATGTACTCACCATTGTTGGATTTATAATCAGTTAAGGCTCTTTGTTCTTCCTCTTTAAATCCGTGTTCTATGAGTGAAAAATCTTTTTCTAGCCTTGCAACATACTGTTTCATAATATCCCTTCTATAAATAGGCTATTTTCCAGTAAAGTATTTCACTGCACTTTCAAATAGGCCCTGGTCTTTGTTACCTGGGATGTTTTGGAAGAGGCCATTTTCATAGCGTTCCGAGTGTCCCATCTTACCAATGATTTGACCGTTCTTACTCGTAATCCCTTCAATAGCGTTGAGTGAACCATTTGGATTGTATTTAGAATCCATAGAAGGCTTGCCATCAAAGTCCACGTACTGACTCCAGATTTGACCATTGTCACGCAGTTCCGCAAATTCTTCAGCTGTCACGACAAATTTCCCTTCACCGTGAGAGACTGGAATCGCATGAATATCACCAACCTTAACACCTGCCAACCATGGAGAGTTGGTATTAGCGATACGGGTTTCCACCATCTTAGCCACGTGCTGGTTGGCATCATTGTAGAAGAGGGTTGGGCTTGTCTCGCCAACTTCTTCAAAGTCACCATAAGGCAGAAGACCGGATTTGACAAGAGCTTGGAACCCATTACAGATACCGATGATGAGGCCACCCTTTTCAATGAAGCTGTCAATAGCAGAGCGAACTTTTTCATTAAGTAAGATATTGACGATAAACTTAGCCGAACCATCTGGCTCGTCTGCTGCTGAGAAACCACCGACAAAGAAGATAATATTGGCTTTAGCAATGTTGTCAACCATGGTGTCAACAGAAGCCTCAATTGCTGCTTCATTAAGAGTCACGAATGGCACCAAGTTGACTTTGGCACCAGCTTGTTCAAAGGCCTTAGCTGAATCATACTCTGAATTAGAACCAGGGAAAACTGGGATATAAACCAGAGGCTGTGCAATTCTTTCTTTAGCTTTTATAACAGCATCAGATACCACAACAGGTACTTCTTCAAGAACTGTTGACTGTTCAAACTCGGTTGGATAAACATCTTCTAACTTACTTTCAAAGGCTGCAAGTAATTTCGCAGCAGACAAGTTGACACCATTAACAGTTATTGTAAATTCTGCAACAGTTTGACCAATTTTCATTGCGTCAGCAATGACTTCATCAGATGTAAAAACAAAACCACCAAGCTGAGCTGTCAAGCTGCTGTCAAGCTCAGCTATTTCTACAGTTGCACCAATACGGTTACCAAAGCTCATAAGTGCTAAACTTTCAAGAACACCACCGTATTTAACAGCTGAGGCTGCTGTTACTTTATGCTTAGTCTGAATAGCTTCAAATTGTGCAAAGTTAGCCTTGATATAATCAAAATCAATGTCTTCTGAAATAGCCTGTCCTGGGATGTAGTAAATATTCTCCCCAGCAGTCTTAAACTCAGGAGAAAGCACCTGGCGACTATCTACTGTTGTCACACCAAAGGCAACCAAGGTTGGCGGTACCGTCAATTCTTCAAAGGTCCCTGACATGGAGTCCTTACCACCGATTGATGGTAGCCCAAGCTGGATTTGTGCCTCGATCGAACCAAGCAGAGCAGCTACTGGCTGACCAAAGCGATCCGCTTGTTTATCCATGCGTTCAAAGTATTCTTGGTAAGAGAAACGCGCACGAGACCAATCAGCACCTGTTGCTACCAAGCGAGCTGTTGCTTCAATAACAGCGTAAGCTGCACCATGATAAGGTGACCACTCCGCAATATAAGGATTGAATCCCTGTGCCATGACAGAAGCCGTTGTTGTTACACCATTTTGTACTGGCAATTTTTGCACAGAAGCTTCAGTGGGCGTAATTTGATAACGACCGCCGATTGGATGATTAACTGTTGAACGTCCAACCGAGCTGTCAAAGATGGTTTGCAACCCTTTTTGACTAGCGTGGTTAAGATCAGACAGAACTTTCACTGTGTCTGCTTCAAGTGTTGCTGCTGACGTGGTACGCACCTCAGGAAGAGCAACATCCCTATCCACAACGTTTGCATCAACAACCACACGCACACCATTGGTATCAAGGAAGGCACGTTCCAAGTCAACGATGGTTTCACCCTTCCAAGTCATGACAAGGTTTGGTTTTTCAGTAACAGTCGCGACAACAACTGCATCAATGTTCTCTTTATGACATGCTGCAATAAAGGCGTCCACATCACTTGGACGAACAACAACAGCCATGCGTTCTTGTGACTCAGAAATGGCAATTTCGGTACCGTTAAGACCTTGGTATTTTAGTGGCACTTTGTCCAAGTCAATTTCAAGACCATCTGCCAATTCACCAATAGCCACACAGACGCCGCCAGCACCAAAATCATTTGATTTCTTGATGAGACGAGTGACATTGCCATTGCGGAAAAGACGTTGAATCTTACGTTCTTCAATAGCATTCCCTTTTTGCACTTCGGCACCTGCTGTCTCAACCGATTCAACCGTTTGAACCTTAGATGAGCCTGTAGCACCACCGACACCGTCACGTCCTGTTTTTCCACCAAGAAGGATGACCACATCACCAGCTTCTGGTTTTTCACGCACGACATTTTCTTTTGGTGTCGCACCGACAACAGCACCTAGCTCCATACGCTTAGCAACAAAGCCTGGATGGAAGTACTCTTTGACATAGGTAGTCGCAAGTCCTATTTGGTTCCCGTATGACGAATAGCCGTGCGCCGCCGTTTTAGAGATGACTTGTTGCGGCAATTTACCAGAACGTGTTTCTGCTATTGGTGCGGTAATATCACCTGCACCTGATATACGCATAGCTTGGTAAACATAAGAACGACCTGACAACGGGTCACGAATAGCACCACCAATACAAGTTGCAGCTCCACCGAAAGGCTCAATTTCCGTTGGGTGATTATGGGTCTCATTTTTAAACATAAGCAGCCAAGGTTCTTTGATGCCATCTACATCTACCTCAATTTCAATCGAGCAGGCATTGATTTCGTCCGACACTTCCATGTCGTCCAAACGCCCATTAGCACGCTCATAACGACCAAAGATCGTCGCCATATCCATAAGCGTCTGTGGCTTTTCAGAACGTCCCAATTCGTCACGCATGGCAATATATTTATCGTAAGTTGCCTGCAATTGTTTCTGGAACTTAGAAGCTGAAAAGTTAATATTTTTCAATTCTGTCTCAAAAGTCGTGTGACGGCAATGGTCAGACCAGTAGGTATCCAAAACTTTCAATTCTGTTTCTGTTGGCACACGCCCAATTGATTTAAAATAATCTTGAATAAAAACAAGATCATCCACTTCCATAGCCAAACCTTGTTCCGCCTTGTAAGCCGCAAAATCTTCAGCTGTATAAGTCTTGAAGAAATCCAAACTTGGAATTGTTTTGTCAGAAGTTGAAAATTCCTGTGGACGAATAGGCAAGGTGATATCTTTGAAACGCGAATCAACTGAATTCAAAAGATAATGCTTCACCGCTTCCAACTCAGATGCATCAATATCCTTATTAACCAGATAAAGCTGGGCAGTATTAACCGTTACGTTGCTGTCACTGCCAAGTAAGAGCAAAGCCTCTTGTGAACTTGCTGCCCGCTGGTCAAACTGACCCGGCAAAGCTTCAATAGCAAAAAAAGCATGGCTGTTAAGATCCGCCTGCACAGTTGCTTCATCTAAAATTGTATCTGTCACCTGCTCAGAAAAGATATGCTTTTGCGCACGCGCAAACAGGCTTTCTTCTAAATTAAAGATATCATACACCTGCACAATACGTAAAATTTTTAAAGAGGTTAACTGCAAATTATGTGTTAGTTCTTTGACCAGTGACTCCGATTTAATGCTAAAGTTAGCTTTTTTCTCAACAAAAATACGTCTATCCATGTTCAATCCTTACTTAAGTTCTTGCAATTTTTCCCATACCACTTCGTAAACATCTGTTAATTCTCCTAACCCTCTTCGGAAGACATCTTTGTCCATGTGATGCCCTTGCGCATCCCAAAGACGACAGTTATCTGGTGAAAATTCATCTGCTAGGATAATTTTACCATCTTTATCAAAACCGAATTCCAATTTAAAATCAATTAATTTAAGTCCGATTTGATGGAACCAATCTGACAAGAGTTTGTTTATCCGATGTGTTTCAGCTTTAATATAGGCAATATCTTCATCGTTAGCAAGCTTTAAAAATTTCACATGTTCATCATTAATGAAGGGATCATCCAACTTATCATTTTTATAATAAAATTCGACAATTGGCTCTTCCAGTTCGATTCCTTCTTCCAACCCAAAACGTTTAGAAAAAGAACCTGCTGTCACATTACGCAGAACAACTTCAAGCGGAATAATGCTGACCTTTTTATTCAGTTGTTCTGTTTCTGATATTTTCTCAATGAAATGCGTTGCAACCCCAGCTGCATTTAATTTTCTAAAAATGAGAGATGAGATTTGATTATTAAGAACACCTTTCCCTTTAATCGTCTCTTTACGAGCGCCATTAAGCATTGTCGCTTGGTCTTTGTAACGTGCAACAATGATATTTTCATCATCTGTCAAAAATAAATCTTTAGCTTTTCCCGAATATAATAAATCACTCATCATTTTAATATTCGCCTTTCGTCTTTTTCTGACTTAAGTCTATCATATTGGAAATAGTTTTTCAAGAAAATAACGTACAATAATGATAAACAACAAAAAAACAACTGGTTTTTCAGTTGTTTTCTTACAATTGATTTCTTATAGAGATAAAATGTTCGCTTTTACCCTTTGTTCAAGTTTTTCTGTACGCAAGCGACGACATCGCTCACATTATTCAAACTATCTATATCTTCGTCTGAAATTTCAATGTTAAATTCATCTTCTACAGTTAGAATAAATTCCATCAAATCCACCGAATCTGTTTTTAAATCATCTTTTAAACTCAATTCTTTAGTGACAACAAAATGTTCACCCTGACTTTCCTGAATAATTTCTATAATTTTTTGATAAATTTCTTGTTCTGTCATTTTACTTCTCCTGAAAATTCTTGTACCGCTTTTCCAACAACATCTGTTTCTAACATTGTACGAATTTGGCGAATCGTGCTGTAAACTGCTTTCGCATCACTCGCCCCATGTGTTTTAACAACAGGTGCCTGCACTCCAAACAAAACAGCACCGCCTACCTCAGAATAATTTAAACTACTCTTCAAAGACTTTAGACTGTCTTTCAGCAACACTGCACCTAGTTTTGCTTTCCAGCCACTATCTAAAATAGATTTTTTAAGCTGGCTCATAATTCCCATGGCGGTTCCCTCCATAGCTTTCAATACTGCATTACCTGTAAACCCATCTGCTACAACAACATCCGCTACATGATCCATTAAATCACGCGCTTCCACATTTCCAATAAAATTCAATGAGGCATCCGACACTAACAAATCATACACTTCCTTACGAAGCGAATCTCCCTTACTGCTTTCAGTTCCGTTATTTAACAGCCCAACACGCGGTTGCTTGACTCCTCGTACATTTTCAGCATAAAATGACCCTAAAATAGCATACTGATGCAAATGATGAGCCGTATTTTCTGCATTAGCTCCCAAGTCCAACATATCAAATCCTTTTCCATCTGTCGTTGGTAATGTGGACATCAAACCCGGACGGTCAATATTCTTGATACGACCGACGATGAAGAATCCAGCAGCCAAAAGCGCTCCAGTATTCCCCGCAGAAAGAATGGCATCAGCTTCTCCAGTCTTTACCGCTTTGGCCGCTAACACCATACTGGCATTTTTCTTCTTACGAATAGCTTTAGTCGGCTCATCATCTGAATTGATTTTTTCATCTGTATGAACAATATGAACCCGCTCAGTTGCCTTTAAATACTGCTTGATTTTTGCTTCATCTCCATAAAGGATGACTTCAACATCCGAAAAATCGTTCAGGGCTTGATTAACCCCCTCTACAATAGATTGTGGGGCATAATCACCACCCATGGCATCAATTGCTATTTTTTTCATTTCGACTCCTTGTTCTTTAAGATTTCTCCCCAGTCTCCCAGAGAATCAATAAATTTTTTGGACTTTAGATGAATCCCAACATATTCTTCATAAATTTGATCAATCACTTTTCGCAATTGTTTTTTCAATTCAGATTTCAAAGAAATTGTCTCCAGTTCACTAAATTGAACAGCCTGAAATTGGTCTAATAAGTAAGGAATATTGGGCTCCAAATGACTCCGTCGCTCGTCCTTGTCGTAATGCTCCGGACATAAAACGCCACTATAAGTAAAAGAAAAATCAAACGGCAGTCCTACTCGATGGCAAAAACAACACTCATGAAAATTCAAAGACACACCAAAACGCGATAAAATTTGAATTTCAAAAATATTTGTCAAGACTTCATAGTCCAAACCTTGCTCCATCAATTCTAATGTTTTTTGCAAAAAAACAAAGAGAGCAGAATCTATTTCATTATCCTGAATACTGGCATCCGCCAGAGCTACCACATAAGTCGCATAAGCCATTGTAAAAAGATCATGATTGATATGCTGAAAAGTTCTAATTTCTTGATAATCATCAATATAACTTAAACCGTCATCATTTATTTTCATCAAAAAATCTGCCATTACTAGTGGTTGAATAACCGGATTCAACTTAGAATTTCTAGCATGTTTCACGAAAAACATTCGCTTACCCGCTTGCTCTGTGAAAATTTTGACCAACTTATCATTTTCTCGGAAATTACGATTATAGAGAACCAAACCTTTACTTGTGATAGATTTCAGCATATTCCTCCATATATTCCTTAAGTCGCTTCATTGCTTCCTTTATCGTATCCATGTTGGTCGCATAAGAAATACGTACATATCCTTCTCCATACCGCCCAAAAGCAGCACCAGGAATGAAAGCAACTGCTTTTTTATGTGCAAAATCCTTCAAAAAAGCAAAAGAATCTTGATTATAGTCAGCTGGAATTTTAGCAAAAATGTAAAATGCACCGTCTGGCTTGATAATCTTAAAGCCCAATTCTGTCATTTTTTCGATAATGTAATCGCGACGCTCAATATATTCCCTTTTCATCGGCTCTGCATCATCTTTACCTACTGTCAATGCTTCCACTCCTGCAAATTGAGCCATCGTATTTGCAGCTGTTACCAAGTACTGATGACTCTTAATCAACTGAGCAGTAAATGCTGCTGGAGCAAAGGTAAGACCCAAACGCCAGCCTGTCATCGCATGCGATTTAGACAAACCATTGATAACAATCGTTTGCTCTGGTAAAAATTCTGCAATAGATACATGTGGCTGCTCGGTATAAGTCAGCTCAGAATACACTTCGTCGCAAACAACAAAGACATCATACTTTTTCAAGACATCGGCTAAATCAGCTATTTGTTCACGAGAATAGGTAATGCCCGTAGGATTAGCTGGGTAATTTAAAATAACAGCTTTTAATTTATCTCCTTGCTCCAAAATCGCTTTTTCCAACATATCAGGTGTTAAAACAAAATCATTTTCTGTCGTATCAATCTCAACAACTTCTGCCCCAATAAGATTAACAATCGGCTCATATCCTGGATAAGCAGGTGCGGGCAAAAGCACCTTATCTCCTTCTTCTAAAATAGCCGTCAACGTAGCAGATAAAGCTTCAGTTGCCCCAATTGTCACTAAAATTTCTGTTTCAGGATCATAAGAAAGATTGTATTTTTCTTTTACAAATTGACTGGCTGCCTGACGCAATTCTAACAGCCCACTCATGCCTGTATAATGACTCTTGTTTGCATCAATTGCCGCTTTTGCAGCTTCTTTTACATGATCTGGAGTTGTAAAATCAGGCTCTCCTAATGTCAAACGAAGAACTCCAGGAATGCTCGAAATAGATTGATCAAATTGCCGAATCAAAGAAACTTCAATTTTATCTAAATTTTTGTTAAAACGTTTCGTCAAATCCATATCTTACCTCCAAAATCTGATAGAACTATTATACTATAAAATCAAAAACTTGTTAAATCAATACTTTAGCGAGAGTATCTCCGCTATTTCTGCAACCTATCTGGACAAAGTCTTTTTTATTATTCAAAAAAAATAAAAAAATAGCATAATATTGAGGAAAATTCATCACTTATCGTCTAATTGAAACAAAAGAATCACTCCAGCTATCAGAGTGATTCCTATCTAGATTTCTTATGAAAGAGCCGTTAAAGTTTCAAATAGTGGCGAAAGAGGACGTTTTTCATGAATACGTACGATAGCCTCTGCCAAAAGATGTGCAATCGAAATTTGTTCAATTTTATCAATTAAACGTTCTTCTGGTAAATAAATTGTATCTAATACGATCAATTTTTTAATTGCTGATTTTTGAATATTATCCATAGCAGGACCTGAAAGTACTGGGTGAGTACAGCTTGCATAAACCTCTACCGCACCTGCCTCAGCAAGCGCATCAGCAGCATGGCAAATTGTCCCAGCCGTATCAATCATATCATCAATCAAGATACAAGTCTTGCCTTCTACCTTACCAATGATATTCATCACTTCACTCGTATTCATCTTATCCACGCTACGTCGCTTATCAATAATCGCAATCGGTGTTTTCAAAAACTCAGCTAATTTACGAGCGCGCGTCACACCACCGTGATCAGGGCTGACAACCACATAGTCAGTACCTGTCATTCCACGACGTTCAAAATAATCCGCAATGAGAGGAGCACCCATGAGATGATCTACTGGAATATCAAAAAATCCTTGAATTTGAGC
>ERZ773008.2961-NODE-2961-length-10697-cov-10.396260_pt1 | contig 10697 bp, 8 predicted proteins | sample MGYA00580664_ERZ773008 | MGnify/ENA primary metagenome ERZ773008 (study PRJEB29015, sample SAMEA2738016) | human oral metagenome | biome: human oral; feature: human-associated habitat; material: dental | place: China | collected 2048 ... | reverse complement strand
GCTCGCCCGTGTTGTGGCGGAGTACGCCGACGATCCGACGGGCACGTGGCTGGCCATCGACGTTCAACAGGCGATGATGCCGAACGGCGATTGGGGCACTGCTCTTTCCCGGGGCGCCGACTACCTCCAGGAATGGAAGTGGGACGTGTGCGTCGACGTCGGTGGTCAACGCAGCCACAAAGCCGACGACGCCGTTCCTCCGGGAGGCAATCTTGAGCGGATACTTGCCCCGGCCCGTACTCCATTGCCTCAGGATTTCACGCCCCTGCAACTCATCAAGGCCAGGCACGCCGTCGTCTCCTTCGAAGAGCGATCCGAGTACCGCAAGCTGCGCCAGTGGGCAACGACCCCTGCCCGCACTTCCACGGACACCGCGAATGGCGCCGGTGCCGATATCGCCGTGGCCGTGGTGACGGGCAAGGGCGGCTCGGGGAAGACTCGTATGGCCGTCGAGTTGTGCGGTGACTTGTCCTCGACCGGCTGGTACACCGGGTTTCTGCGGACGACGACCGACGTGACGGACCAGGAGCTCGCCGCTCTCGAGGATCTTGCGACCGAGCTGATGGTGGTGGTGGACTACGCCGAGGAGGCCCAGCGGGGTCGGTTGGCCGAAGTGTTCCGGGCGTTGCTGGTACGGCGCGCCCCTACGCGGATTGTGCTGACCGCACGGGGCGCAGATGCGTGGTGGGACGAGTTCCGTGAGGAGGTAGAGCAGGACGGACTAGAGCTGAGTAACACACTGGTTGTTTCGAACTTGGGGAAGGCCCGGCAGGAGGAGGACCAGGGGCTGCTCAACAGGATCTACATCCGGGCTGTGAGGGGCTTCTCCGCAAGACTGTATCATTCCTGGTTGTGGCAACTTGGTTCGGCCCCGTTGTGACGGCCTGATCTGGCCCCGCGTGCGACTTGCCGGGGTGTTGACGGTCTGAACTGGCCCCACCCCTTCACGCTGGTCCCCATCACTGGGAACCAGTCGCGAGGGCAAGGGAGCCAAGATGGGATCACGAGTGCAGCTGTACGCCGACATCCGCCACGACGCGCGAGTCGATGGCCTGTCCATCCGCGAGCTCGCCCGCAAACACGGAGTCCACCGCCGCACCGTCCGCCAGGCACTCGCCGCAGCCGAACCCCCACCCCGCAAGAAACCGGTCCGCACAGCACCGCGCCTGGACCCGTACAAGCCGGCGATCGACGAGATGCTCACCTATGACCTGACCGCGCCGCGCAAGCAGCGCCATACCGCGACCAGGATCCTGGCCCGGCTGCGCGACGAGCACGGCGCCACCGACCTGTCCTACTCCACGGTGCGGGACTACGTCCGGGTCAGGCGCGCGCAGATCGATCTGGAGGCCGGGCGCCGGGTGGAGGCGATGGTGCCGCAGGACCACGCCCCCGGCGCGGAGGCCGAGGTCGACTTCGGCGAGGTCTACGTCATCCTGGACGGCGTCAAGACCAAGTGCCACATGTTCGTCTACCGCCTGTCCCACTCCGGCAAGGCCATCCACCGCGTCTACCCGACCGGCGGACAGGAGGCCTTCCTCGAAGGACACATCGAGGCCTTCCACGCCCTGGGCGGCATCCCCACCCGCCACATCCGCTACGACAACCTCACCTCCGCCGTCGTCCAGGTCATCCACGGCGGCGACCGGCTACGCGACGAGAACGAACGCTGGGTGCTGTTCCGCTCCCACTACGGCTTCGACGCGTTCTACTGCCAGCCCGGCATCGACGGCGCCCACGAGAAAGGCGGCGTCGAGGGCGAGGTCGGATGGTTCCGCCGCAACCACCTCACCCCCATGCCCGAAGTCGCCACCCTGGACGAACTCAACGACAAGATCCGCGCCTGGGAGCACGACGACAACACCCGCCGCATCACCGGCCACGCCAACACGATCGGGCAGGACCACCACGCCGAGCTGCCCCACCTGGCACCGTTGCCGGCCGACGACTTCGACCCCGGCCTGATCCTCCACCCCCGCGTCGACCGCTCCGCCCTGATCACCGTCCGCATGGTCAAGTACTCCGTCCCCGCGCACCTCATCGGCCAACGCGTCCGCGTGTCCCTGCGGGCCTCGTGCGTGGTCGTGTTCGAGGGCCGCACCGTCCTCGCCACCCACCCTCGCCTCGGCACCCGTGGCGTGACCCGGGTCGAGCTGGACCACTACCTCGAAGTGCTGCGGCACAAGCCCGGCGCGTTCCCCGGCTCCACCGCCCTCGCGCAGGCCCGCGCCGCCGGAGCATTCACCGCGGCCCACGACGCGTTCTGGGCCGCGGCCCGCAAGACCAGCGGCGACGTGGCCGGGACCCAAGCGTTGATCGACGTGCTCCTGCTCCACCGATCCCTCCCGTCCGACGCGGTGATCGCCGGCATCACCTCGGCCCTGTCGGTGGGCGCGATCAGCCCCGACGTCGTCGCCGTCGAAGCCCGCCGCCATGCCACCACCCACACACCCGCCCCAGCCAGCCAGACCAGGGGCGGGACGGTCGTGAACCTGCCACCCCGACGCCCCACCAACCCGCACCAGGTCATCGCGCACCTGCCCGAAGACACCCGGCCCCTGCCCACCGTCACCGCCTACGACGAACTCCTGTGCCGACGCCAACCCGATCCCGCCCCGGCCCCCGCCGAGACTCACCACCACACCCCGACAGGAACCCCATGACCACCACCAGCACCAGCCGTCCCGAGAGCCTTCGCCGTCGTCAGGGCCTCACCGAGCAAGCCGCGCAGGCCGCGATCGACCAAGCCTGCCGCCGGCTTCGGCTGCCCACGATCCGCGCCGTCGTCGACGACGCCGTGACGGTCGCCACCAAGGAACAACTCACCTACCAGGGCTTCCTCGCCGAACTCCTCCTGGCCGAGGTCGACGACCGCGACCGCCGCTCCACCCTGCGTCGCATCAAGAGCGCCGGCTTCCCCCGCGAGAAATGGCTCGCCGACTTCGACTTCACCGCGAACCCCAACATCAACCCCGCCACCATCAACGAGCTCGCCACCGGCGACTGGATCCGCCGCGGCGACCCGCTGTGCCTGATCGGGGACTCCGGCACCGGCAAGTCCCACCTGCTCATCGCGCTCGGCACCGCCGCCGCCGAGCAGGGCTACCGCGTCCGATACACCCTCGCCACCCGGCTCGTGAACGAGCTCGTCGAAGCCGCCGACGAGAAACAACTCACCAAGACCATCAACCGCTACGGCCGCGTCGACCTCCTCGTGATTGACGAGCTCGGCTACCTGGAACTCGACCGGCGAGGCGCCGAACTGCTGTTCCAGGTCCTCACCGAACGAGAGGAGAAGAACGCCATCGCGATCGCCTCCAACCAGTCCTTCTCCGCCTGGACCGACACCTTCACCGACCCCCGCCTGTGCGCAGCAATCGTCGACCGCCTCACCTACAACGCCACCATCATCGAAACCGGCACAAACTCCTACCGCCTCGCCCACACCCGAGCCCGGGCATCTGTGATGGGGTGAACAACGACCGGCTGGGCTCTTGGGGTCAGCGGTGACGGCGCAACCGCAGCGAGTTGGTGATCACGCTGACCGAGCTGAGGGCCATGGCGGCGGCCGCGATGACGGGCGACAGCAGCCAGCCAAAGGCCGGGTAGAGGGCGCCGGCGGCCAGCGGGATACCGAACACGTTGTACACGAACGCGAAGACCAGGTTCTGGCGGATGTTGCGCATCGTGTCGACCGACAGGTCGCGGGCCTTGACCAGGGCGGCCAGGTCACCGCCGAGCAGGGTCACGTCGGCGCTCTCGATGGCCACGTCGGTGCCGGTGCCCATGGCCACACCCACGTCGGCCACGGCGAGGGCGGGGGCGTCGTTGACGCCGTCGCCGGCCATAACGACCGTGTGGCCCTGGGCCTGCAGGGCCTGCACGTGGCCGTGCTTCTGGTCGGGCAGGACGTCGGCGACGACCTGGTCGATGCGCAGCTCGTCGGCGATGGCCCGGGCGGTGGTGGCATTGTCGCCGGTGAGCATGACGACCTTCATCCCGCGCCGACGCAGGTCCTCGATCGCGCCGGCGGTGGTCGCCTTGAGCGGGTCGGCGATGGCCAGCACACTGGCGGGCCTGCCGTCGACGGCCACGACGATCGCGGTCGCGCCACGGCGACGGTAGGCCTCCACCACGGCGTCCAGGGCATGGGTGTCGACGTGCTGGCTGCCCAGGAAGGCGGGGCTGCCGACGAGCACGTGCTGACCGTCGACGGTGGCGCTGACACCGCCACCCGGGTGGGCGGCGAAATCGCTGGCCGCCGGCACCGTGCGTCCCGTCTGGCGGGCAGCATCGACCACCGCCCTGGCGAGGGGGTGTTCGGAGCCGGCCTCCACAGCCGCGGCGAGCAGCAGTGTCCGGGCATCCTCGTGGCCGTCGACGCCCTGCTGGTCGACCAGGCTGGGGCGGCCCTGGGTGAGGGTACCGGTCTTGTCGACGACGACGGTGTCGACCTTCTGCAGTCGTTCGAGGGCCTCGGCGTTCTTGACCAGCACGCCCTCGCTGGCGCCGCGCCCGACCCCGACCATGATCGACATTGGCGTGGCCAGACCCAGCGCACACGGGCAGGCGATGATCAGCACGCTGACGGCGGCCACGATCGCGAACGGCAGCCGCGGCTGCGGCCCGATCGCCAGCCACAACCCGAAGGTGGCCAGGGCGACGGCGATCACGACCGGCACGAACACCGCCGAGATCTTGTCGACCAGTCCCTGGATCGGAGCACGGGACCGCTGCGCCTGGGAGACCAGGTCGACGATCCGGGCCAGGGTCGAGTCGGCGCCCAGGCCAGTGGCCTCCACCACCAGGCTGCCGCCCTGGATGATCGTGCCGCCGATGACCCGGTCACCGGGGCTCTTGTCGACCGGAACCGGCTCGCCGGTGATCATCGACTCGTCCACATACGCGTGACCATCGACCACGGTGCCGTCGGCCGGCACCTTCTCGCCCGGCCGCACCCGGCACCGATCGCCCAGCTGCAGCTCGGCGGCCGGCACGTCGGTCTCGGTGCCGTCGGCCCCGATGCGGTGCGCGGTGGCCGGTGACAGGTCGAGCAGGGTGCGGATCGCACCGGAGGTCTGGTCGCGGGCCCGCAACTCGAGGACCTGGCCGAGCAGCACCAGGGTGATGATGACTGCCGCGGCCTCGAAGTAGGTGCCGACCCGGCCGTCCATCGCCCGCATCCCGGACGGAAACAACCCCGGCGCCAGCACCGCGACCACGCTGTACAGCCACGCGGCACCGACACCCAACGACACCAGGGTGAACATGTTCAGGTGACGGCTGACCACCGACTTCGCGCCGCGCACGAAGAACGGCCACCCAGCCCACCACACCACCGGCGTCGACAGGGCCAGCTCGAGCCACGGCGCGACGCTGCCGGGCAGCGCACGCCCCAGCACCATGGGAACCATCACCATCGCCACCAGCGGCACGCTCAGCACCGCCGCCACCCAGAACCGGCGACGCATGTCGACGAGCTCCTGGTTCGGGCCGTCGTCGAGCCCGGCCGAGACCCGCTCCAGCGCCATGCCACAGATCGGGCAGTCACCGGGGCCGTCGCTGCGGACCTCGGGGTGCATCGGGCAGGTCCAGTCCCCTGCAGCGACCGCACCGGCCACCACCGCCGGCTCGCCGGTGGGGTGCTGGTGGTCGTGGTGCTGTGCGGCCGGCGCGTCCCCACCGTCGGCGGGTTGCAGGAACATCCCGCACTTGGGGCAGCGTCCTGGGTGGTCGCTGGTCACCTCGGGGTGCATCGGGCACGTGTAGCGGGTGGTGTGGTCGTGGGTGGCGGTGGCTGCCGGGTGGTTCATGGGTTGCTCCTCGAGACGGTGCTGCCGGTGGATGGCGGGCGGTGGTCAGTGCTGGGATCCGTGGTCCATCATGCGCATCATCAGCCACATCATGAGCATGCAGCTGATGGCGGGCACGAGGGCGGCCAGGACACCGCCGGCGGCGAGGCTGGCACGTCCGGCCCACAGGTAGCCGGCGACCACGAGCAGCATCGGTGCGCACATCAGCAGGTGCATCCAGTGGTGGGACTTGCCGTGCTGGTGGGAGTTGCCGTGCTGGTGGGTGGTGCTGGTGGGGTCCTGGTCGGTCATTGGGCCGGTCAGGGGCTGGCGGGGGGCCTGGTCGGGGCTCGTGTACATGGCGTGTCCTTGTCTGCTCGGGGAAGGGGTTTTCCTTCCACTTCCACGGTGACGGGGCGAGGTCAATGAGCTCGCGAGGTTTGGTGAAGGTCTGGTCAAGCTCTGCAGACGGCGATGGTGAGGCTGCCGCAAGGGGGCAGCCGCGCCATCAGGGCAGGCGTGGGTGGTCGACATCGGCCGGGAGATGTCAGTAGCGCAGGGTCGTCATCATGCCGAGTTCGGCGTGGTAGATGTTGTGGCAGTGCAGCATCCAGGTGCCGGGGTTGTCGGCCTGCAGGTCGGCCTCGACGGTCTCCATGGGGCGGATCAGGACGGTGTCCTTGCGCAGCCCGTCGCTGCCGGGCAGGGCCCAAGTGTGGCCGTGGATGTGCATGGGGTGGGCCATCATCGTCATGTTCGTCATCCGCAGCCGCACGCGCTGGCCGCGGCTGAGCGCCAGTGGGGTGTCCTCGCCGAAGCGTTTGCCGTTGAGGCCCCACGCGTAGGGCTTCATCTGGCCGTTGAGTGCCACGTCGAGGGTGGTGTCGGGCTTGCGGTCGGGCAGTCGGGCGCTGTCGGCGGGCTTGAGCTGGGTGGTCAGCAGGGCCTTGCCGTCGAGTTCTGCGATGCGGGTGTCCGGGGCCGGGACGTTGCCGGAGCCGGTGCGCACGATGGCGCGGGCCGGGGTGCCCTTCTTGCCCTCGGGCGCGGCCTGCAGCACGAACACGCCGTCGCCGAGGGTGATGGTCGCATCCAGTCGTTCTCCCATCGCGAGGTAGACGGCGCTGGCCTGGGTGGGGGTCACAGGGAACCCGTCGGTGTGGGTGACGGTGAGTCGATGGCCCTGCAGGGCGAGCTTGAAGATGGTGTCGGAGGAGGCGTTGACGACGCGCAGTCGTACCTTCTGCCCGGGCTTGGCGGTCAGGGTGCGGGGCGCGGCGGGGACGCGGCCGTTGACGAGGTAGTGGGGGTAGGTGACGTCCCCGGCGTCACCCAAGGGTGACATGCCGTGGTCCATGCCGCCCATGTCGTGGTTCATGCCGCTGGACACGGTGCCGTTCTGGGCCTTGAACGCGGCGAGGATGTCATCGGGTGAGGTGCCCACGCCATCGGCCCAGTCGTCGAGGGTGATGATCCACTCGTGGTCGTAGCGGCCGGGTTCAGCGGGGTCGTCGATGACCAGCGGCCGGTACAGGCCGCGGTCGATCTGCACCCCGGTGTGGGGGTGGAAGAAGTAGGTGCCGGGGTCGGGGGCGACGAACTGGTAGGTGAAGCTGCTGTCGGCCTCGATGGGTTGCTGGGTGACGCCGGGCACGCCGTCGCTTGGCTGGCGCAGCGCGATGCCGTGCCAGTGGACGGAGGTGCTGGTGGGAAGCTTGTTCTCGACGCGGACCTGCAGCAGGTCTCCGGCGCGGGCCCGCAGGACGGGGGCGTCGAGGGTCTCGTCGTAGGCCCAAGTCCTGGCCGTGACGCCGCCCAGATCGAGGGTGACCGGCCGGGGCGTGAGGACGTGGTTGACGGTCTTCGTGCCGGGGGCTGCGACCAGCGGGGTCTGGCTGGGGATCGTCAATGGGGAGTTCGGCGCGGCGGGTGCTGCGGCCGGGGTGTTCTTGGCGCCGCAGGCGCTCAAGGCCCCTGCCGAGGCCAGGCCGAGACCGGTGAACAGCACGTGGCGGCGGGAAAGTGTGTTCATGTCCTTGAGCCTGTCGGGCCCGGATGAAGCCCCCGGCAGGGGTTGGTCAAGATCTGGTCAAGAAGTCACGGTGGGCAGGGTCAGCGCGAAGGTTGCGCCGTGGCCGGGGCCGTCGCTGTGGGCCGTCAGGTCACCGCCGTGGGCGCGGGCAATGGCCCTGGAGATCGCCAGGCCGACACCGGTTCCACCGTCGACGTCGCGAGTGCGGGTGTCCTCGACGCGGTAGAAGCGTTCGAAGACGTGGGTGAGGGCCTCGGTGGGGATGCCGACGCCGTTGTCGGTGACGCGGACCACGGCCCGGTCGTGCTCGTGTCTCATCGCGACCTCGACCCGGTTGCCGCCCACCGTGTGTTGCAGGGCGTTGCGCAGCAGGTTGTCCAGGACTTGCCCGATGCGAGCGGCATCCACGTCGACGCGCAGGCCGGGAACGGTCTGGGCGTGCAGCGTCACCCCGGCGGCGTCGTAGGCGTGCCGGGCTGCGGCGACGCTGGCCGTCACGATCTGGTCGAGGTCCTGGTGGCTCAGCGACAGTGGGATGCGGCCTTCCTCGGCGCGGGAGACCTCAGAGATGTCGGCGGCCAGGGCGGCCAGCCGCTGGTTCTGCCGTAGCAGGATCTCGACGTTTGCGGGGATGAAGTCGACCACACCGTCCTGCAGTCCTTCGAGGGTGACCTGGGTGGCGGCCAGCGGGGTGCGCAGCTCATGGCCCAGGTCGGTGAGCATGCGTCGTCGGGTCTGCTCCGTGGAGGCGATCTGGCTGGCCATGTGGTTAAAGGCGTCAGCGACCTGGGCCAGCTCGGGGCTGGCCGAGGTCATCATGACGGGTTGGTCGTAGTGTCCGGCGGCGACATGTTGGGCGCCGTCCACGAGGGCTTCGACCCCGCGCGACAGGTTCCGGTTGAGGACGGTGGCGACCCCGAGGGCGGCGAGCATCGCGGTGCCCAGACCCACGGCCAGTGACACCAGGCCCGCGTCGTGGAAGGCCTGCTGAGCGTGCTCGACGACATCGGGCTGGGCGTGGCCGGCTTCGAGCATGTGCATCCGGAACCATGCCGGGCCGACCAGCAGTGCCGTCAGCACCGTGGTGGCGGCCATCGCCGCCACCACGGCCATCTGGGTCCACAGCAGTCGGCGTCCCCAACTGCCGCGCGGGTTGCGCGGCATCACTGCCCTTGGCCCATCCGGTAGCCGACGCCGCGCACCGTCTGCACGAACCGGGGCTGGGAGGGGTCGTCACCGAGCTTCTTGCGCAGGTGCGCGATGTGCACGTCGACCAGGTGGTCGTCGCCGGCCCAGTCCTCGCCCCACACGGCGTCGGTGAGCTGGCGGCGGTTCAGCACCCAGCCGGGGTGTTCCGCCAGGGCCTGCAACAGGTCGAACTCGGTACGGGTCAGCTCCACCGGTGACGCGTCGAGCTCCACCCGACGTGACGACGGGTCCAGGGTGAGGGCGCCGATGCGGTGCACCACCGCGGCCGTGGCGCCCGTACTTCCGGCGCGGGGGCGTCTCAGCAGCACCTGGATGCGAGCCACCAGCTCACGCGGGCTGAACGGTTTGGTCATGTAGTCGTCCGCGCCGACCGACAACCCGATCAGCTTGTCGACCTCGTCGGCGCGGGCCGTGAGCATCAACACGTAGCAGTCGCTGAAGGTGCGCAGCTGGCGGCACACCTCCACCCCGTCCATGCCCGGCAGGCCCAGGTCCAGCACCACCACGTCGGGGGCCGTGGCCCGGACAAGGTCAAGCGCGGCCAGCCCGTCCCCGCAGGTCTGGGCCGACATGCCGGCCCGCTCGAGGTAGTTCTTCACCGTGCCCGACAGCACCGGCTCGTCGTCGACGACCAGGACACTCGGTACAACCGCAACAGAAGCGCTGTTCATGACACCACCTCACCACGGACCCGGCCGGGGATCAATTCGACGGGGCGGAGCTGGGCATCATCGTCGAGTGGTCCATGTCCGTCATGCCACCCATGTCGTGGTTCATGCCGGACATGCTGCCCATGTCGTGCTGCACCGAGGCCGGCGCCTTCGGCGAATAGCCCATGACGGCAGGGTCGAGCATGCCGAAGATCATCGCGACGTGGGCCACCACCAGGAACACCGCCACCATCGCCACGTGCAGGCGCAGGCGCCCGGTCTCGTCGCGGCCCAAGAGCTCGGCCTCCAGCAGGCTGATCACCAGCATCGGCACGCCACCGGCCAGGTACGACAGGACAGCGATCACGTCCGCGGGGCCACGCCAGCCACCATTGACCGTCAGCGGAACCACGGCAGTGATAAGCAGGTGCAGGCCGATGAACACCCACACCGGCCCGGCCAGCAACCCGGCCCAGTGGCCCACCTTCGTCACCCATCCCGGCGCCGGACGCTCACCCCGACGAGCCAACAGCATCACCAACTCGGTGATCGCGAGCGTCTCGGCCAGCACGACCGGAAGCGCCATGAACAACAGCAGGTTCCACGGCTGACGCACGGCCAACAGCCCCATGTAGTGGGTCATCGGCATGCCCTCCATCCCCGACCCGGAGGTCAGGTCAGGGGCGGCCAGGGCCAGGGCGGCAGCTGCGATGGTGCCGACACCCAGGGCAACCAGCGGCACGGTACGGGAAGAGTTCTCGTTCGAGGTCATGGCCACAAGCCTCGAAGCCCCACACCAAGGTCGGGGCAAGGGAATGTGAAGATTCGGTCAAGCCGGTCTCCGGGTAGACATGGGGCCAGAACAGACCGTCACCATGGGGCCAATCGAAGTTGACAGAGCCACCTCGTGGAGACGGTAGGTGAAGGAGTGGGACTGCCCCACCTTGAGGGCGATGAGGTCCTCCCCGCTGTTGAAGGCGTTGGGCGGGCAGGTCATGGGCTCGATGGCCACGC
>ERZ773008.2955-NODE-2955-length-10726-cov-13.748665_pt1 | contig 10726 bp, 9 predicted proteins | sample MGYA00580664_ERZ773008 | MGnify/ENA primary metagenome ERZ773008 (study PRJEB29015, sample SAMEA2738016) | human oral metagenome | biome: human oral; feature: human-associated habitat; material: dental | place: China | collected 2048 ... | reverse complement strand
CGTCCTGCGTCTGGCGCCGGGTGGAGACGCGCTGGGCGCGGTCGGCGTAGAACTTGCGGGCTATGCGGGCCTCGGTCCTGGGTGCTGCCCCTTTGTGACCAACGATCTCGGAGTCCCGCCGGTGACGCGTGAGCTTGCGCCGCTGCTCCTGCTGACGCTGGTGAAGGCTGCGGTGGAACGACCTGGCGTGCGCCTTCTCCACGAGGTAGTCGCTGTATCGCCCCGAGCACCTGTAGGCGCCGATGGGCCTCTTGTCCCCGGCGGCGGTGGCGAGTGCCTGCCACGGGGCTGTGTCGAGGTCGACGAGTGCGGTGGCCACCTCGTCGATGAAGGCACGATCGTGGGTGGTGAACAGGACCGGTCCGGGCCATGACACCATCATGTGGCTCAGGTAGTCGCTGCTACCGGCATCCAGGTGGTTGGTGGGTTCGTCGAGCACCAGCGCCTGACCGGATGAAAGGAGCAGGGCGGCAAGCTCCAGCCTTCCCCGTTGCCCCGGTGACAGGGAAGAGACAAGGCGGCTTGCGTCCACCTGTCCCAGTCCCAGCCCGGCGAGCGCCTCAGCGCGCCGGGCCGGCAGGTTCCAGGCGTCAAGCACCTCAAGCCGGGCCAGTAGTGAGTCGTAGTCCTCGGCGAGAGAGCCAGTTTCGACTCCGTCCTGGGCCATGGCCTCGTTCACGCTCTCGAAGCGGCGCAGGGCGTCCAAGGTCTCAGCGCAGACGGCGTCGAGGTAGCCCTTGATCGACGTCGCAATCGACTCCGACGAGCCGGCTGCGGGCAGGACGCCGTGCTCGGGGACAATGATGCTCCCTCGATCAGGGAACAGTTCGCCGGTGGCCAGGCGCAGAAGCGTGGACTTCCCCGATCCGTTGGGACCGACGACGCAGACGCGTTCGCCGTCGGAGACCGTAAGACTGATGTTCTCCAGCAGAGGCTCAGAGCTGTACGAGAAGCTGACACAGGAAAAGCTGATCGCGGGCATGACTCGTCCTTGGTATGAGGCGGTGGGGGCTACAAGAGCAAGTCAGGCGAGCATGGCTGAAGTCTATCAGTGCCTATCCGCACAGGCCGTTGACAAGGCCTGAACCGATACGGCGCAGGGTGAGCTCCCAAGCAGGCGGACTATCAACGAATCAACTGAAGTCGTTGGGGCGAAGGATGGTGGTGGCCGCCCGCAGGAACGTAGACTCTCGGCACTGCCGTCCTCCGGCGGCACGTCACCACCACCCGGCCTGACGGCCGGGCGCGAACGGAACGGAGCGGTCGTCCCGCTCCCTCCCCGTCAACCCATGAAGGAGCATCCCGTGACCGAGCGGATCCAGCCCGACAACCGGCCTGACAGCCAGCCCAACGCTGAGCAGACCGACCAGCCGACCAGTCCTGACGAGTCGGTAGCGCCCACCCCGATGGAGCAGGTGCCAACGGCCGACACCTCCCCCACCGATCCCGCGGTTGAGGCCGTCGCGTCAACGGCGACCAACGCCCCGCAGACGCAGGCCGATGTCGAGTCCTCGAAGGAGCCCGAGCCCGGCGAGCCTGCAGGCCAGTCCATCGAGCAGTCCACAGAGAAGTCCTCTGACGAGTCGGCGTCGCCCGCCTCCGTGGATCCCGCGCAGCCGGCCGAAGCGGCCCAAAAGTCTGAGTCCACGGAGACCGCACAAGAGGACGCCACACCGACTCCTGCCGAGGTTCTCGCCCCGGCAGTGGCACCTGCGGCGCCCGCCGAGCCCGCCGTCGACCCGCAGGAGGCGATGGACGCCGCCAAGTGGGGACGCGTGGACGGCGAGGGCCGGGTCTACGTCCAGGACGGTGGCGCAGAGCGTGAGGTCGGCCAGTTCCCCGATGCTCCCATCGCCGAGGCGATGGCCTTCTACGTGCGCCGCTATCTGGATCTCAAGGCCACCATCGACCTGTTCGCCACCCGGCTGCCCCAGCTCAGTGTCCGCGAGATCGACACGACCCTGTCCTCCATCTCCGAGTCCCTCACCGAGCCGGCCGCCGTCGGCGACCTGGAGGGGCTGCGAGCCCGTTTCGCCGCCCTGAAGGCCGTGGCCGCCGAGCGCCGTGAGGCCGTGGCCGCCGAACGCGCGGCAGCCAAGGAGCAGGCGCTCAAGGAGCGTACGGCGATCGTCGAGCGCGCCGAGGCCATCGCTGAGCAGGACCCGGCACGCACGCAGTGGAAGAACTCCGGCGCCGAGCTGCGTGAGCTGCTCGAGTCCTGGAAGGCCGCGCAGCGGCGCGGGCCGCGCCTGGACCGTCCCACCGAGGACGGGCTGTGGAAGCGCTTCTCCCACGCGCGCACCACCTTCGACCGTCACCGCCGCCAGTTCTTCAGCGAGCTGGACGCCAAGCAGGCGCAGGTGCGGGCCGCCAAGGAGGCGCTCATCAAGCGCGCCGAGGAGATGCAGAACTCCACCGACTGGGCCGGTACCTCCGCGAAGTACCGCGACCTGCTGGCCGAGTGGAAGAAGGCCGGACGCGCCTCCCGTAAGGAGGACGACGCCCTGTGGGCCCGTTTCCGGGCCGCCCAGCAGGTCTTCTACGACGCCCGCCGCGCCAAGGACGAGGCCGTCGACGCCGAGTTCGCCGAGAACCTCAAGGTCAAGGAGGCGCTGGTGGCCAAGGCCGAGGCGCTCCTGCCCATCAAGGACATCAAGGCCGCCAAGAAGGCCCTGCGCCCCATTCAGGACGCCTGGGAGGAGGCCGGGCGGGTCCCGCGCGGCGCCGTGCGTCGCATTGAGGGCCGCATGCGCGCCGTCGAGGACGCGATCCGTGAGGCCGAGAACGCCGAGTGGCGCCGCACCGACCCGGAGACCAAGGCCCGCGCCGAGGGTCTGGCCGGTCAGCTCCAGGACGCGATCGCCGGCCTGGAGAAGGACCTGGCAGCCGCCCAGGCCGCCGGTGACGCCAAGAAGATCGCCGAGGCCGAGGCCGCGCTGACGGCTCGCCGGGCATGGCTCGAGCAGGTACTGCGCTCAGCCAAGGCCTGAGCCGAGCACCTTCCGCTCAGCTCTGAGACTGAAGGAGCGTCTGAGGCGGGGCCGACACCACCCACCGGTGTTCGGCCCCGCCTCGTGTCTCGTCCTGGCATCCCTAGTTGTTGTGAGTCATGAGGTCGTAGTCGTGGGTGAGGGCAGCGGGACTTGGCTGTTAGAATGAGTGGCGCTGAATCATCGTTCTGACAGTAGAAATCCCCGCTGTCATGACCCACCGTAACGCTGTGTTGACGCCTCGGAGCCGCTACCGGCTCGTGATGCGTGTCCAAGCCGGTCGCCCCATCGCCCATGTAGCCGCCGAGGACCGAGTCTCCGTCGCGGGCATCCCTGATGAGCCTCGTCGGGATCTTGACGTCGATCGCTAATATGTGCATAGTCATGTTTATGCCAACACGAAACGTCTATGTTTCAGAGGATGATGTGAGCCTTTTCGCTGAGGCGGGGGAGATCGCCGGTAGTCTCTCGTCTGCCATCGTTGAGGCCCTCCGTGACTATGTCAAGAAGCGTGGCCACTCGGCCGAGGGCTATCAGGAGATCGAACTGAAGCTGTCTACGGGCGACGTGGATCGTCGGGTCACGTTCGTCGGTCGACGCCTGGTGCGCCTGACGAGACCGGATCCTGAGGGGACCCGCATCGACACGGTCTACCTCACAGCCAAGGGCCAGCTGGCTGTAGCGACAAAGGTTCAGAGGAGGCTGCCGGACTGGACTGCTGGCCAGGACGACCTTTGGTCCAACCCGGAAACATGGAGTCGGAACTTCTGGATCGCCGGGGACAGAACTCTGAGTGTCTTCCCAGACATTGATCACCTTCAAAAGGAGGATCCGGTTATGGCAGAGCAAGCCCGGGCGGCGCTGGCCACTCCGGCTCTCGAGGTCTTGGACATCTAACATGCAACCTTCAACCCCAAAACAGTACGTCCAGGCTCCTACTTTATCTGTCCTGGATGTTGTAAAAATATAAAATCGGAAGTTGCTACGAGGTGCCAGCGCTTAATGGAGTATTCTGGCTCTTCAGTACCCAATGGAGTGGGTAACACAACTCTCGTCAGAATCGAGATTCATCCCTCTCGCTGGCCTCATCGACCGATGTGGCGACGAGTCATTTCTCCCCCATCCCATGGGAGGTCACCCCTCCACTAGCAGCATCGAGGCTGCCAACTACCAGCTATGTAAGGATCATCGACGAACCGGGGACACTTCTCCTCTGATAAGCCGGAGGACAAACCGCTGAAGACTGGTGATCTGCGACACCTGTGGGCAAAAGAGTCCGAGAACGCGACAAGGAGAAAAGGCTATCCCCGTCCAAGCGCAAGGCCAAGAGCAAACTCGTCGACGGACAGGTCACCACCGACTGGAACAAGACCCTGACCCAGTTCACCACCGCCTACCTCAACCGAATCAATCTAAACCTTACACAAAACACTGGACAGGCTCGTGAGGGACTCACCGACTACCTCGTCGATATTATTTCAGACCTTGAGACGGTGGACTGGGGGATACCGGACTCATTGCCCAACGTCTGCATGAGGTCACCAGACCTTACGGGTGGAAATCCCTCGATTCAGGCCTGGCAGATCATGGCGGTGGTGCCAGCGTCGCTCAGGTCCTGCAGACCGACCTGAAGCAGACAGTGGATGCGTCATCATAGCCAGGTCCGGATCAGTCAGGACTTCCTGGGTCAGCGTGGACACAGCAGACTGGTGAGGAGGCATCATAGGAGTACCTCCTAGTGAATCTTGATCGAGAAACCGGGCCCTATGATGCCTCCCTGACTCTCTTCTCAGCCAGGAACCTCGCAGGAACTACCACCACACTAAGAGACTCACCCCGCGTCTCGTCCTGGTGTCGCTGGTCGAGCGATCTGCTACTCCCAGGTGGCGGTCGCGGGGTCCACTCCCTCAGACCTGGCGCATGCGTCGATGACGTCCTTGAGCCAGGCCGCCAGACCAGGCGCGCGCTTGTCGTAGTAGCGGGCATAGCGTTCGTCCACCACATAGCCGCGGGCGATGATAACCTGCTTGGAGGTGGAGACCTCGAACCACCGGTTGAAGTCCTTGCGGTGCCACCGCGCCAGGGCATTGGCCTCGGGGCTGCCCGGCTCAACGCCGCTGCGCATCGCCTCGGCAAGCGCGGTCTCCAGAGCGACGGTCTCCTCGTGCGCCTGCTCCCAGTCGGCGCGAGACATCCGGGCCTTGCGCCGGTAGGACTCGGCCCACTCCGGTGTATCACCCCACTGCGCGCGGGCCTCCTCGACATAGACGGGGTCCCAGTCGGTCCCCCAGATCTCCGCCATCTCAGCCACGGAGATCCTCGCTCCCAACTGCTGTATATCGATCACCATGTCGATGGAGCTGAGCTTGTGCTGCAGGTGGGAGATCTGTCCTTGCACCAGCTCGCGCTGACGGCGCAGGTGCGTCAGTGCGTCGGCGCCCGGCTCGTCAAGGACGGCCTTGATGTCGGCCAGACTCATGCCGGTCTGCCGGTAGACGAGGACCTGCTGGATGCGCATGATGTCCGCCTCACTGTAGAGCCGGTAGCCGGCGGCACTGCGCTGGGAGGGATGCACCAGGCCGGATTCGTCCCAGTGATGCAGCGCCCTGACGCTGACGCCCAGGAGCGTTGAGACCTCACCGACCGTCATAGCGATGTCCGCGTCGTCGGGCACGGCGCTCATTGCGGTGTCGGCCGCTGTGTCATGTCTCCCGGTTCCGTCATGACGCTGTTGAGAGTCCTTCACCCTGTGTCCTTCCTCAGTACTCGCTCCGGCTGGCAGGTGTCCTGGCACGTGCCGTCCACCGTGATGCCTCCCGCTGCGTGAGGGTCAACTCCTCACGGTCGCCACGAGGTTATCCACAGGCGGCCGATTCACTGTGGCGCCGACGGCCGGAAAAGTTCACGATGGCGTATGGCTCGTTTCGTCCCGGTTCCCGGTCACGCCGCCGTGGCCCACCTGTCCGCCCGCCCACTCTCCCCCGTTCTAGGCACGCTTCCACCCCAGGATATGCAGGTACTCAGGTGCGCCGGGCTCGACCCCCGGCTGCTGGTCAACATCCTGGGCAACCTGCAACCGGCCGACACTCTGCGCTCGGCCGAGGGACGTATGCGGGCCATTGCCGCTGCAATGCCCTGCCGGGGTGTGCTTCTGGCGAGTACCGCCCTGTGGGTGCACGTCGGCGGGCCAGCTCCCGACGCCCTGGAGGTGAGCCTGCCCGGAGGCCGTCGAAGTCGACTGCCCTACCTGGTGACCAGACGAGGCCGGCTGCCCCACTGCGACACGACGGTGATCGGGGGCATCACCTGCGCCACGATCGCCCGAGCCGCCGTCGACATCGCCCGTCTGGGGACACCGGTGCAGGCTGTGCAAGCCATCCTGACCGCCCGCAACCACGGAGTGAGCCGAGTCCGCCTCTTGCTCACGCTCAACCACTGTCGTGGGGCAGCCAGCAGAGGCTGCCCGCGGGCGCAGCACATCATCGAGTCCGTCGCATTCCACCAGTAAACAACGACACATTCTCAAAGAGAATTGATTCGAGTCACCACCGTGAGCACCAGTCAGAGCCTTCATGACGCCTTCAGTGAAGTCATTCACGGCTCCCAGCAGACGAAACTCATGTTGATAACATGAAAACTATTCCATCCCCTCTCGGTCTTGCTAGGATACTCGGTATCCCCACTAGGCTGGGATTGGACCACTTCGAACGAGTGACGGGCTCCACATGACAGAAAATGGCATTGCACGATCAAGACCGCCACAGCATCAGTTGCTCGGCGGCGGAGGGCTGTTATTCATCGGTCTAGTCTTCCTCTGGCTCGGCTGCAGACGATGGGTCGCCCCTTCATTTTCTGACGATGACGCCGGTGTCGCCACCATATGGCTCGCGTGCGCCATCATCATTATCACTTTAGGATCTGGAGTAATCCTCCAAACAGTCATGAACTACGTTGAGGTCGGACCAGAATACATCGAGAAGCATTCCTTCCTTGACGGGACAACCCGAATCGGCTTTGAACACATAACGTCATATTCATATAATCACTCACTTATTCGACGGCAGACCCGCAACCTTGTCATACATTCTTTCGATCAATGCACGATTAAATTTTCCCCCAAAGACTACATAGGGGAGCATGTGACATCAGTCATCGCCTTTCGTCATCGCAAGAATCACTGGCCATCCTTATGGGATGAATTCGACCAGCTTGCCGTGATGGAGGCAGCTGCAAATGGCTCCGGTGAGTCCTATTTACGAAGTTTCAATAGTGCCATACTGAGTGTCACGTAACGATCAGTAGACATGTGGCACACACTCGTCCTCGATCCTCTTCATCGACGACGTGTCGTGGACAGGCTTCTGCGCGCCTCGAAGACGCCGTCGATGCGCCGCAGGGCCGCCAGCGTGTGGTCCAGGTGCCCGACCTCGGCCAGCTCGACGACGAACCGCCCGGTGACGACCCGGTCACGGCTCGTGGCGATGGAGGCGCTCACCAGGTTGACGTGGCTGTCTGCCAGTGCTCGGGTGATGTCGGCGAGCAGGCCCCCACGGTCCAGGGCCTCGACCTCCACCTGGACCAGGTAGGCCGACTGGGCGTGATCCGCCCAGGAGACGGTGATGAGGCGCTCGGGCTCACGCTGGAGCTGATCGACGTTCTGGCAGTCGGCCCGGTGCACTGAGACACCCGAACCGCGGGTGATGAAGCCGACGATGGGGTCACCCGGCATGGGGGTGCAGCAGCGCGCCAGCTTGACGTAGACGTCGCCCTCGTCCATACCGGCGACAACGACTCCGGCGTCGGCCGTACGCGGCCGGCGGTGCGTCGTGGCCCGGGTGGGCAGGATCCCCTCCGCGAGGGTCTCCTCGGCGCCGTCCTCCCCGCCCATGGTGGCCACCAGGGTGTCGACGACGTGCTGGGCCGACACGTGTCCCTCACCCACCGCGGCGTACAGGCCGTCAATGTCGACCTTGTCGAGGGTCTTGGCCACGTTCATGAGGGTCTCGTGGCTCATGAGGCGCTGCAGGGGAAGGTTCTGCTTGCGCAGGGTGCGGGCGATGGCGCCCTTGCCCTCCTCGATGGCCTCCTCACGACGCTCCTTGGAGAACCAGGAACGGATCTTGTTGCGGGCCCGGGTGGAGGCGACGAAGGAGAGCCAGTCGCGCGAGGGTCCGGCGTTGATGGCCTTGGAGGTGAAGACCTCCACCGTGTCACCGTTCTCCAGGCGCGTGTCCAGGGGCACCAGTCGGCTGTTGACGCGTGCGCCCACGGTGCGGTGGCCGACCTCGGTGTGGACGGCGTAGGCGAAGTCCACCGGGGTGGCTCCCGCCGGCAGTGCGAGGACATCACCCCGGGGGGTGAAGACGTAGACCTGGTCCCCGGCCATCTCGTAGCGCAGGGCGTCGAGGAACTCGGTGGGGTCCTGGGTCTCCTTCTGCCAGTCGACGAGCTGGCGCAGCCAGCCCATGTCGCCCTGGTCGGAGTCTCCGGGCCTGCCTCCCAGGGCGCTGGGGCCCGAGGCGTTGGGGTCCTCCTTGTAGCGCCAGTGCGCGGCCACGCCGTACTCGGCCATGCGGTGCATCTCGTGGGTGCGGATCTGAATCTCCACCGGCTTGCCACCCGGCCCCACGACAGTGGTGTGCAGCGACTGATAGAGGTTGAACTTGGGGACGGCGATGTAGTCCTTGAAGCGCCCGCTCATGGGGGTCCAGCGCGAGTGCAGGGAGCCGAGCACCGCGTAGCAGTCCTGGACGGTGTCGACGATGACTCGCAGCGCCACCAGGTCGTAGATGTCGTCGAAGTCCTTCCCCCGCACGATCATCTTCTGGTAGATCGAGTAGTAGTGCTTGGGCCGCCCGGTGACGGCGCCCTTGATCTTGTTGACCCTCAGGTCCTCCTCGATCTGGAGGCGGACCTGGCGCAGGTACTCCTCACGAGCCGGGGCCCGCTCGGCCACCATGTGCTCGATCTCCTCGTACACGCCCGGGTAGAGGGCCTTGAAGGACCGGTCCTCCAGCTCCCACTTGATCGTGTTCATCCCCAGACGGTGGGCCAGGGGCGCATAGATCTCCAGGGTCTCCTTGGCCTTGCGGGCGGCGTTCTCCGCGGAGACGTACTTCCAGGTGCGGGCGTTGTGAAGGCGGTCGCCGAGCTTGATGACCAGCACCCGGATGTCCTTGGACATCGCGATAATCATCTTGCGCACCGTCTCGGCCTGGGCGGCCTCACCGTACTGGAGCTTGTCGAGCTTGGTGACGCCGTCGACGAGCAGGCTGATCTCGTCGCCGAAGTCGGCGCGCAGGCGCTCGAGGGTGTAGTCGGTGTCCTCCACGGTGTCGTGCAGGACGGCTGCCGCCAGGGTCTGGGCCGTCATCCCCAGCTCGGCCAGGATGGTCGCCACTGCCACCGGGTGGGTGATGTAGGGCTCCCCGGACTTGCGTCGCTGGCCGGAGTGAGCCTTCTCCGCCACCTCGTAGGCGCGCACGATGAGGCTCGTGTCGGCCTTGGGGTGGTTGGCGCGCACCGCGCGCAGCAGCGGCTCGATGGCCGCCGGAGTGGAGTGCCCCCGGGAGCCGAACCACGCCAGACGGCTGCGCACGCGCGAGCCCGGGACAACACTGTCACCTGACGTATCCGGGGTGTTCTTCGTCTCCGTCATTGACGCATCATATAGCGGCCGGCACACCGAGGCGTGCCGGCACTGCCGGTGACCGTGCGGTGTCGCGTCCTTTCGGGTCACGACACCGCACGAGAAACAGCCCCGGCTACCCGTCGAGCAGCAGGCCTGCGACGAGCAGCCGCCTCAGAAGATGACGATCGAGTCGACCTCACGCCCCTGGAGCTGGCGGCGACCGCCCAGATCGGACAGCTCCAGCAGCATGCAGATGGCCTCCACCGTGGCGCCGGCCTGCTCAATGAGGGAGATGGAGGCAGCGGCCGTCCCACCGGTGGCCAGCACGTCGTCGATGACCAGGACACGCGCACCCTTGGTGACGGTCTCGGGCCTCAACTCCATCCGGGCCGTGCCGTACTCGAGTGCGTAGTCCACACCGATGACCGGGCCGGGCAGCTTGCCGCCCTTGCGCACCGTAATCATGCCGACCCCGAGCCGAACCGCCAAGGGCGCCGCCAGGATGAAGCCGCGCGACTCCAGCCCCGCGATCGCATCGATCCGACCCCGGTAGTGATCGGCCAGCCCCTCGACGAGAGCGGCGAAGGCCTGACCATCGGCCAGGAGCGGAGTGATGTCCCGGAAGAGGACCCCCGGCTCGGGGAAGTCGGGAATCTCGCGCAAGTGGCTCATGACCAGCCTGGTCAGAGACTCGGGCACCGACTCGGAATGGGCCACGGGAGCGGTCATCTGCGCTTCTTCTTCCTTTTCGGCTGAGCCGCCACGCCGAGGTGGTGGCCGGGAGTGACTGGTGAGGCGGCCGGAGCCGCGTCAATCTTAGCCAGTTCCTCGACGTCGTCACCGGCCTCGTCCCGACGGTGCTGGCGCGCCGCGGCAACCTTGGCGGCCTGCTCCTTGATGCGCTTCTCACGTGAGCGCAGGTCCACCAGGAGGGGGGTGGCCAGGAAGATCGAGGACAGGGTTCCGGCGATCATGCCGATGAACAGCGTCAGGGCGATGTCGCGCAGCGTTCCCGCCCCCAGGATGAAGGCGCCGACGAACAGCAGCGAGGCCACCGGGAGCACGCCGACCACGGAGGTGTTGATCGAGCGGATGAAGGTCTGGT
>ERZ773008.2953-NODE-2953-length-10729-cov-2.545906_pt1 | contig 10729 bp, 6 predicted proteins | sample MGYA00580664_ERZ773008 | MGnify/ENA primary metagenome ERZ773008 (study PRJEB29015, sample SAMEA2738016) | human oral metagenome | biome: human oral; feature: human-associated habitat; material: dental | place: China | collected 2048 ... | reverse complement strand
AAGCAAAGAGATTGAGTTGCTGATTAAGGTAATCCGAGTATTGGTATTCAAATACAGGGTTGATATCCGCCTCCCACGAGCCTGTGGATACGAAATGCTTCCCTGCCATAATTGACCACTGTTTTTCCTTCCCGAAGAGGTATTCTACATAAGCAAAATCCAATGATGCAGGAGCATTATCCAAGGTATTGGGCTCTTGGGCTCGGTTTAGCCTGAACCTTAGGTTGTATTTTATATCCGGATTTACTTTCCCGATGAATTGCAGTCGGCTTTCGTTTAATTTAAAGCCCACCTGATTGTTTTCTCCCTCTGGGACTTCCAAAGAGGAACGAAATACGAGGTTAATATCAAGGTTATTGAGCAGATAATCTGCTTTTGTTTCCTCTGTCTGCGCACTTATAGCATTTGCCAGAGCTATTCCTATAATTAAAATATATTTTCTCATTGTTTTTAACTATTATATATTATACTCTATTCGTTATTTAGCTTTAAAAACAAAAGTTTCAAAGAATTTTCTACTATCATTTTTTACTTTGAGTAACTTTTCCTTTTCTCTTAAATCTTACCAAATGATGCCTTATCCTACTATTAAGTCTCTCTACTGTAAAGGTTTCTGCTTTTGATTTTATGTGTCTTTCACTGCAAATTAACCCTGAATAAAGAACTTATACCAGCATATAAGTCTTATAATCCTGCATTTTTATTTTGCCAGAATCTCTCAGTAGGATGAGATGCTCGAGGACCTCCTCTCGATTACCGTTACTGATGGCAATACATAGCTCATCTAAGGTAAGAGGCCTGCTCGCTAAGGCATTGAGAATATCTTTTTGGGGGCTACCCTTGATATTATTCTGAAATCGGTTGCTACAATAGGAGCAGTTGCCACAATCCTGAGCATTTCTCTCACCGAAGTACTGTAAAATCAGCCTCATTTTGCAGAAGGAGATATCGGTGATGAAGAATTTCATCTCTTCCCACTTTCGGACTTTATTCTTTTGGATTGTAGAGAAGGTTTTATAGTATTTCCCAAACAAAAGCCTCTCATCTCTTGGGGTGAGGAACTTAATGCTTGCCTGCCCGCCATCTATATATTCCATATAGCCTTTGTTTTTCATCTTGCTGAGGCGCTTTTTTATCAGATGAAGTGGAGATTCTAGCTTTTCGGAGAGGATTTCCTCATCAAAATGTACTTTCTGAGCCGTAAAACCTATAATATTCCGTAGCAGGAGCTCAATGAAATAGGCATCTTCCTCTGGCAAGAGCTCTATCTGGTCGTAAGGAATAAGCAGCTCGATGGATGAGCGATTCTTTTGCTCCCTGAGGTAAATCACTTCTTGAATATGAAGAAAATTGAGGACAGATTTTAGTTTTGTTTTCCCAATTGCCGTCAGTTTAAGCAATTTTTCAAGGCTAAACTGAAATTCTTTCTCCACCTTTTGCTGCTCAGCAATACCAAACATTGAGTAGAGGTAAGAAATAATCTTCTGGTACTCTTCCTTAGAGGTGTATTGGCTCCTCAGTATCTTATCTACCTTCAGCAAGTCCTGCTTGTCCCAAAGCAAGTGGGCAAAGCTCTCGGCTCCGTCTCTCCCCGCCCTTCCGATTTCTTGGTAATAATTCTCGATGGACTGAGATGGCGAAAGATGAATGACGAAATAGACATTCTCCTTATCTATCCCCATCCCAAAAGCATTGGTAGAGATCAGGACATTCAGGCTGCTTCTCTGCCACCAGTTTTGCTTCTTTATTCGCTCATCTTTGGGCAGCCCTGCGTGGTAATAATCTACATTTGTCAATCCTCTTGATTGGAGATATTGGGATAATTCCTCTGCCTCTCTCCTCGTTCGGGTATAGATAAGCCCTGAGGTGCGGTTCATATTCAAATAATGATAGATATGAGGATATTTATCCGAGATTTCTAATACATTAATATGAATATTCTCCCTTCTAAAGCCTTTTTTAAAGATTTGAGGAGCTTTTAGTGCTAATTTATCTACAATCTCGGTGAGAACTCTCGGGGTGGCTGTTGCCGTAAGTGCGATACAAGGCAAATGATAATACTGCTCCCTGAACATTTTAATGTTTCTATAGCTCGGGCGGAAGTCCTGCCCCCATTCGGAGACGCAATGTGCCTCATCTACCGCAATAAAAGAGAGCTGGATATCTTGAGTTTCCATTAAAAACCTTTGATTGCTCAATCTTTCAGGGGAGATGTAGAGCAATTTTGTAACGCCCTCCTTCGCTCTGGAATACACGAGGTCTTCCTCTACCGTATCCAAATCAGATGAGAGGTAATCTGCCTCTATACCTATGGAATTGAGCTGCTCAACCTGGTCCTTCATCAATGCTAAAAGCGGAGAAACCACAAGGCATACGCCCTCGCTGAGCAATGCAGGAAGCTGATAGCAGAGCGACTTCCCCCCCCCTGTAGGGAGAAGTGCTACGGTATCCTTGCCTGATAAGATGCTATCAATAATCCCCTCCTGAGGCGCTCTAAATTCGGTATAGCCCCAAAACTCCTTAAGCGTTTGGTATTTCAGATCCCTCAAATTCTCTGCTGATATCATACAGGCGTAAAGATAGAACAAAATAATTAAAACAAATCGGAAGTAGAATATTCTACTTCCGATTCAGTATTTTCAAAGTTTAATTTTAAAAACTATTTAGCCTCAAAGTAAACTCTTCTATTTGCTTCATTTTTCCACTCAGGGCACTTAGTAGCTGGGTCGCACTCAGGATATTTAAGGTCATTTTTACCTCTACCCTCTGCTATTAGCATTGAAGTACTCACCCCTCTATCTACTAAATATTTTACTACTGCTTTTGCTCTTCTTTGAGAAAGTGCCAAGTTATATTTAGCAGAGCCTCTAGTATCTGTAGCACCGATAACTAAGAACCTATCATTAGAATTTAAAGTCTTGATGATATCCGCTGCTTTATTCAGTCTATCAAATGAAACAGGTCTAATTTTATCACTGTTAAGCTCAAACTCTATACCTTCAAAGTGCTTATTAACTTCGCTTACTACTGCCTTGGTGTTTATTTTAACTTCTGGCTTAGGCTCTAGTGGACAACCTTGATTTTCTACAGGTCCTGGAACAGTCACACACTTATCATAAAGGTCAATTACACCATCCAAGTCAGCATCTAAAGCTACACCAGCACCATCAACTCTTGCACCTGCAGGTGTATCAAGTTGTCTATCCCAGTCATCACATACCCCATCATTATCCTGATCTCCTTTTTTACAAACTTCAATATCTTGATTTTTATTTGCCAAGTTATCAAGTTTGGAATAAACCTCTTGGAAAGGATCATGCCAGAATAAATGAGATTGGTGTTTTCCAATTTTATAAGTTACACCTGCTGTAATATTAAAGAAATTATCTGAAATTTGCTCTTCAGTCATATTAATATTACTGTATGGCTGACCTCCACCATCAAATTCATCTGTACCTGTAACTACATACATCACTCTACCTTCTACATCAAATCTTCTTGAGATTTTATATTTAACTCCGGTACCAGCCTGTATAAATAATGAACTCAAATTAAAAGGTTTAACCTCAGAGGTTAAATCTGTTCCGTTCATATCTTCCAAATAAGCTCTATAGGCTAATGTACCAAAGCCAAAGTAACCGTGAATAGCCCACTTATATGTAGAGTGATTATCTACCCTTCTAAGTAAATTTGAAAAATTTAAATCTCCAATAAGTGAGATCGCATCATACTGAGTTAAAGCTCCAACCTCCTTAGCACTGCTTGGGTTATGTTTTTTAGTGTGGAACCAACCTTGTCTTGTTTCTCCTCTGTCATACTGAAGTTTAAGGCCAAAGGAATGAGTGATTGCTTTATCTACACTTAAATAAAAGGAGTATCCAAAAACATTTTTACCATTTCCATTTTTAATTGATGTTAAGTCTGCAGACTGAACAAGTGGAACTCCCACCCCTGCAGAAACAGACCAATCATTAAATCTTTTTGATTCTTGAGTAAACTTGGAAACATTAGAAGAGCCTGATGTAAAAGTATTAGGAAAAACTCCATTAGCTTCTGTTGCTACTGTACTTTGAGCTAATATAACAGTTGGTAAAGCTAATGCCAATGCAACACTTGTACAATTTAGTTTCATTATATTTGATTTTTTATGTTAAACTAATTAAATTATTTTTTTTGAGGAATTTCAGTACCTAGGGGACAGCCTTTATTTTCTGGAACACCTGGAACTGTTACACATTTATCATAGAGATCGATTACACCATCCAAGTCAATATCTAATGCTACACCTGCACCATCAACTCTTGCCCAAAAAGGAGTATCAAGCTGTCTATCCCAATCATCACATACCCCATCTCTGTCTTTATCTCCTTTTTCACATACATATACCTCACCGATCTTATTTTCTAAAAGAGCTGTTCTATAATACACATCCTGCAAAGGATCAAACCAAGCCAAATGAGTATTATGTTTACCCAATTTAGCAGATACCCCTATATTTACAGTAAAATAATTATCGGATGTATTTTTCTTGATATAGTTATATGGATTATCTGCCTGTCTAGGTGTACCTAGTACCAAACCTGATTGCTCACCTCCTCCATCAAACTCATCATCACCCGTAATAACATACATTGCTCTTGCTTCTAAATCTAATCTTCTTGAAAGATTATATTTTACACCTACCCCTGTTTGAAAGAAGAAAGATGCAAAATCAAAATCCTGCTCTAATGAAAATGGGTTATTCCACCTTTTAGAGCTATCTTCCAAATAGGTTTTATAACTCATTAATCCTATACCTGCATAACCGTGCAAAGCCCATTTATAAGCAGAATTATTATCTACCCTTCTTAAAAGGTTTGTTAAGTTAATATCTCCAAGCAAACTGATTTGGTTATATTTTGACCAAGCCTTAGCTACTCCATATTCTTCTTTTAAAAGAGCTTTTTGATTAGTTTTACCTGTCTGATATTGCAAACTCAAACCAAAAGTATGAGTAATTTGCTTATCTACACTTAAATAAGCATTCCAACCAAAATCTATTTTACCATCATAAAAAGAGGTAAGGTCACCATAAGACATTAATGCCGTACCTCCACCAGCAGAGATAGCCCAATCATTAAATGATCGGGATTGATTGGTAAATTTACTCACATTTGCTGAACCTGAAGAAAATGTATTAGGATACTCTTCTTTTTTTACTTGATCAGCAGTCTTTTCCTGTGCATAAAATGCTATTGGTAAAGATATAGCCAATAATAAACTTAGTTTCATAATCTATGTTTTACAAAAATTTATAAGATTATTTAATATTTCTTTTGAAAACTGTCTTTCTTCTAAATGTTTTTTATGTGGTATTGAGAGTTTATTACACTCAAAATGCAAACCCTCGATTTTCACAATATCAATATCAATAACTCTATCTCTGTATTCTCCTTCATAAAAGGATGAGTCAAACTCCCTTCCCATCTTCTGCTCTACCTTTTTAATCACTCTTAATAGTTCAATAGGAGATAAAATTGTATTTACTGAGGCTGCAATATTACAAAAAATATTAGAACTCACAAACTCTACGGGTTCCGAGTACAAAAAATTAGAAATCTGTAATACCTTACCAATCTGTAATTTAATCTCAGATAAGGCTTCTTCTAGATTTTTTTTTTGATCTCCAAGGTTACTTCCCAGTAACAAAATAACAGTTCTGTGCAACATATTGGCAAAATTAAGATTAATATACCTATTTTATGAAAAGTTTTTTTAAAAGTGTGCTGGCGAATATCGTAGCAATATTGGTTATTTGTGTGGTAGGATTTATATTTTTAATCGCCTTTATTGGGATAAGTATGGCGAGTAAAGACGCAGGAATCTCTGTGAAAGACAATTCTATACTGGCATTAAATCTAAAAACCCATATTATCGACAGCCCCAATGAAGAAGTAGATTCTTTCTTAGGCTTTAATGATGATAAGGAAACCCTCCTCCTCTTTGATGTTCTTCAAGCAATTGAAAAAGCCAAAACCGATGAACAGATTAAGGGAATATCCATTGAAACTGATGAAATCTCTGCTGGAATTACTCAGCTTGATGATATACGAGCGGCATTAGAGGACTTTAAAAAATCTGGAAAATTCGTGCTCACCTATGCCAATACAGCAAGCCAAGCTACCTATTATCTTGGCTCTGTTGCCAATGAATATTACCTCCACCCAGCAGGAGGGATAGATTTAAAAGGTCTATCTACCGAGATTGCTTTCTTTAAAGATTTTGCAGAGAAGTACGGGATAGGCTTGGATATCATCCGCCACGGTAAGTACAAATCCGCAGTAGAACCTTACCTGAGAAATGATTTATCACCAGAAAATAAAGAGCAGCTCTCGGCTATGCTTAACGATATATGGGGGCAAATGGCACCAAAGATGAGTGCTTCCCGAAAGATAGCCCTGGCAGATTTCCAAACGATAACCGATAGCCTCTACAGCTACATACCCGATAATAATATAAAGTATGGACTGGCAGATAAACTCATACAAAGAGCGGAGTACGATGATATCCTCCGCGCTAAACTCAAGATAGGAGAGAAAGATAAAATCAATAAAGTCCCTTTTTCAGGCTATATTAATTCTTTAAAGAAAACAAAAGATGATAACAGAATAGGCATCCTTTACGCTTCGGGAGCTATCTACAACGGCGAGGGCTATGATGGTATCTACTCCACCACTTTCATCAAAGACATCAAGAAACTTGCAGATGATAAAAAGATAAAAGCCGTAGTACTCCGCATCAATTCTCCCGGGGGAAGTGCCAATGCCTCGGATGAAATCCTCTTTGAACTCAGCGAGCTCAAAAAGAAAAAGCCACTTATTGTTTCTTTTGGCGACTATGCAGCTTCGGGAGGGTACTACATCGCGATGGCAGGCGACAAGATATATTCTGAGCCGAACACCCTCACGGGCTCTATCGGGGTTTTCGGGGTTTTAATGAATGCAAAAGAACTTGCCAACAGAAACGGCATCCACTCCGAGGTGGTCTCTACCCATACCAATAGCCATTTATACTCGCCCCTCAGTGGCTTCTCTAAGGACGGGCAGAGCATCATTACCAAAAGTGTAGAGCAGACCTATAAGAGATTTGTACACTTCGTAACCGAGAACAGAAAGATGAGCTTCGAGCAAGTAGATGAAGTAGGCGGCGGAAGGGTTTGGTCTGGTACGAGAGCAAAAGAAATCGGCCTCGTAGATGAGCTCGGTACACTTAATGATGCCTTAGCATTCGCAGCGAAGAAAGCCAACATCAAGACCTATCAAATTGTTTCTTATCCAAAGGAGGTCTCTCCATTTGAAAAGATTTTTGGCAAGATGAATGAGGAAGAAATCTCCACAAGAATCCTAAAATCCAAGCTCGGGAAAGAGAATTACAAAATCTATGAGCAGATAGCTCACCCCAAAATAAAAGGGCAAATCCTAATGGAAACCCCTTACGAAATCAGTATAAAATAACACCTTATAATAACAAGAAAAAAGTGCCTCTTTGTGAGGCGCTTTTTGTTTCCTCTAATTCTTTCAAAAGATTTTTTTTCCTGGTATTTTAGAAAAGTCTTACTCTTGATTTTATTTCTTCATCAATAAGGATAAAAAAAGCCGTAGCAAAGCAGCCACGACTTCAAAATGAATATTATTAAATTTTCTAAACTATTTCAGCAGCGCTCAAGCAGTTTTTTATTCTTTTCATTGCTTCTCTCAACTCTTCTTCGGAAGCTGCATAGGAGAACCTGATACACTCTGGACTACCGAAAGACACTCCCCCTACTGAGGCTACATAAGCATTCTCAAGAAGGAACATTGCAAAGTCATCAGAGTCGTTTATAAGCGTACCATTCACTTTTTTACCTATATAATAAGATATATCTGGGAAGAAATAGAAAGCAGACTTGGGAAGAGCCACCTGAAAACCTTTGATATCTTTCATCAGCTCAAAAACCAAATCTCTCCTCTTTTTAAATTCTTCTATCATATAGTGATATTCCTTTGGGTCTGCCTCCAGAGCAGTGATAGATGCTCGCTGAGCTACGGTATTTGCACCACTAGTAATCTGCCCTTGGATTTTATCGCACGCCTTAGCCAGCCACTCGGGAGCAGCAGATTAGCCGATACGCCAGCCCGTCATTGCATAACCTTTGGAGACACCATTAATAATCGCCGTTTGGTCATAAAGCTCTGGACAAACTTCCACTATGGATTTATGCTTTGATTCATAATTGATGTACTCATAAATCTCATCAGAAATAATGGTAATATGCGGATGCTTGGCAAGCACTTCCCCGATTGCTCTAAGCTCTTCCTCTGTATAATAACTCCCTGATGGGTTGCACGGTGAGCTATAAAGTATTGCTTTTGTCTTTGGAGTAATGGCTTCTTCTAATTGCTTTGGGGTGATTTTAAAGTCGGTCTCGTGGCTTGTCTTTATGAATACAGACTTACCGCCTGCGAGCTTTACCATTTCTTCGTAGCTCACCCAATAAGGCACAGGGAGTATGACTTCATCTCCCTCATTGACTACGGCTAAAAGTACATTGATAATAGATTGTTTTGCACCATTTGATACACAGATTTGAGTAGGTTTATAATCGAGGTTGTTATCTCTTTTTAGTTTGGTTACCACCGCTTGCCTTAGCTCTAAAAAGCCTGGAACAGGCGAATAGTGGCTGTAATTTTCATCTATTGCAGTATGAGCGGCTTGCTTTATATTGGCAGGGACATCAAAGTCGGGCTCGCCAAGTGTAAGGCTTATAATATCTTTCCCAGCAGCTTTTAGCTCCCTTGCTTTATTGCTCATCACGAAAGTTTGAGAGTAGCTCATTCTGTTTAATCTGTCTGATAATCTGTTCATTTTATTTTATTATTGATTGAGGTAACAAATATATAAATTAAAAGCAATACCAATGGCTATTTATTGAGCTTTTGGTTCTTAATCCAAAAGGCGGTAGATTGATAGGCAGAGACACATTTCTCGGCTTGGGTTTTATCAATATTTGGGAGGAGAATCTCATCATAAAAAATTGGATGCTCCTTAGACGGCTGCTCGCTTTGTAACTTGAGTTCATACTGCTTGGTCTTATTAATAGGCGAAATAATCGTGAGGCGGTCTTGCTCTATATAGCCCAAATCCTGATAAGTCGCGATATATGCTCTTGGTTTATAGGTTTCCTTCAAGACATCTTCACCTAAAAATTTAGAGGTATATTTAAAGTTGAGCAATCCAAATACGGTAGGCATCACATCTATCTGAGAGGCCAAACTGCTGATTTCTTTCGGCTGCTGAGCAATCTCTTCCGAATAAATGAGGCACGGAATCCTGTATTTATCCAGAGGGAGTTCGGTTTTACCCGCACTGGATGCACAGTGGTCTGCCACGATAACGAAAATAGTATCCTTAAACCAATCTTCCTTTTTAGCAAGCTCGAAGAAGACTTTCAGTGAATAGTCTGTATACTTCACGCCGCCGCTTCTGGATTTTGAATCACCAGGAATATCAATCTTCCCATTCGGATAGGTAAAAGGTCTGTGATTGCTAACCGTCATCCAATGGTTAAAGAAAGGTTTCCCCTGTTTTGCCTGCTGGGTCATTTCCTTTACTGCCTTCCGAGCCATATCTTCATCACAGACGCCCCATATATTGGCAAAAGTGATTTCTTCGGGCTTGAAATTACTCCTATCTATAATATCATAACCATTTCCAGAGAAGAAGTCTTTCATATTATCAAAATAGCTGAAACCTCCATAGAGGTATTTCACCTGATAGCCTTTGGATTTGAATACAGAACCTGTTGTAAATTTATTCTTATTGTCTTTTCGCTTTACGATACTCTCACCAGGCGTAGGTGGAATACAGAGGGTAAGCGCCTCTAATCCCCTCACGGTACGGTTGCCTGTAGCGTACAGATTGGTAAAGAAAAGGCTCTTCTGAGCAAGGCTATCGAGGAAAGGAGTGATGTTCTCCTGATTACCATAATATGCCATAAACTCTGCCGAGAGGCTTTCTATGGAGATAAGGACTACATTTTTACGGGTTTCCTCAGCATTAGGACTAATCTCTCGCTCTAATGCAGGGGCAGAGAGCTGTTTCAGAAAGAGATTTTCAGCTTGTTTCTGCTCCATCTGCGGATAGAACTGGAAATAATCCAGCTCACTGTGAGTAAAAGCATAATAAAATTTATAAACTCCATTTGCCTGTACTTCCTGCGAGAATATATTTGAGGCTTTTACCTTTTCAAACTGAGGAGAAAGCCCCAGACTCACCAAGCAAAGGAATAAAAAGCTGACTAAAAGAATAAACTTCTGCTTTAAATTCGGTAAGGAGAGGAGGGTAACTTTAGTTCTCTTAAAAATGAAAATCGTAACCAAAAGGGTAACGATAAAAATCACTGAAAACAGTGGAAGCACTGGGTAGCTCTCCATTATATTCCCGATAACTTCATTGGTATAAATAAGATAATCTACCGCAATAAAATTATATCTGATACCGAACTCATTCCAAAAGAAATATTCGCTAACGGCATTAAAGATAATGGACAGAGAATAGATAAACAGCGTAATAAAATAAAGAACATTCCTCACCTGTACCCTGTATTTTGGGAGGAAAAGCATCACTCCAAAGCAGAAAGTTTTCAGCCCAAAGAAAATTAAGGCTATATCTTGCACAGAACCCCCATACTGACTGAAAATATTATTCGGAA
>ERZ773008.2952-NODE-2952-length-10729-cov-2.579071_pt1 | contig 10729 bp, 11 predicted proteins | sample MGYA00580664_ERZ773008 | MGnify/ENA primary metagenome ERZ773008 (study PRJEB29015, sample SAMEA2738016) | human oral metagenome | biome: human oral; feature: human-associated habitat; material: dental | place: China | collected 2048 ... | reverse complement strand
GTTGTTTGATTTCCCTACGCTGCCTGAAATAGAAATATCGCCTTTGATGCGCGAGATTGCGCGGGCAATGGAAACATCGGTGTTGCTGAATTTCACGCAGCAGCGTAGCCCTGATGGCATTCCGTGGCTGCCGAGCAAGCGGGCGCAGCGGGATGGTGGCAAGACGCTGATTGACAAGGGCGGTTTGCTGGCATCGGTTACGGCGCAGTCGGGCGCGGATTTTGCCGAAGTGGGCTTTGTTCATGGCGATTTGCCGCGCTGGCTACATTTTGGCGTGCCGCAGAATAATTTACCCGCCCGCAATATCTTGGGCTTTCGCAAGGAAGATGAAGACAAGATTTTGCGCTTGACGGCGCGGTATATTGAGACGCTGTTTCAGGCTGCCTGAAAGGAATAAACATGAACGATTATTTTGCCGTAGGCATGGCGATTGAAGCGGTGTTGCGCGACAACATGGGCGATAAGCTGGACGGTGTGTACAGCCCGTTTACGGTGAACGACCCTGCGGTGTTGAAGCAAAAAGTGGTAACGGCGCATGTAAATTTGCTGCCGTCCGAATTTGGCAATGACAGCGGAAACGGGGCGCGGCAGGCGGAAACGCAACGCTGGCAAGTGTTGCTGTGCTTTAAAACGCCAACGACCCGCGAGCAGGAGCAAATCTTGCGTGAAAAAGCGGGCGCATTGGTGTTGCAGATGCGCGGTTTGTTACAAGGGGCGAATTTGGGCGTGGTGGGCGCAAAGCCGTTGAAAGCGGTGGCGAACCATACTTATTTGTCCGAAGACTGCCGCTTTTGGATTTTTGCCACTACCTATGCGGTGGTGTGTGTGGTGTAGTGTTCAGCCTGAAAACGGCTGGTTTTTGCCCCAATCGGGGCTTTTTTTATGGAGCTTATTATGGCAAAAGAATACAAAACGGAATATTACAGCGGTCAGGGCAGGGTGTTTCTTTATCCCGTGAGCGCAAGCGGCGTGCCGCAGTTGAACAAGATGCGCTGGGTAGGCAATGTGCCGAAGCTGGCAATCGGCGTGGAGACGGATAAAGCAGAACACAAGGAATCATATTCAGGTTTCCGCACCACGGATAAAGTCATTACCAAAGAAATCAAAGCCACCTTCTCTGCCACGCTGGAAGAATTTAACGCGGAAAACTTGCGTGTGGCATTCCGCGCCGCCAAGCAGGAAACGGCGGCGGGCAGCGTTGCCGATGCGGTGGTGGCAAATGAAACGCCTGTTGTGGGTGATGTGTTTGTGTTGCCGCATTTGGGTGTGTCCAATCTCGTGCTGACCGATAGCAAAACGGGCACGCCTGTTACGCTGGAAGAAGGCAAACATTACACTTTTGACGCGCAATTCAGTCGCGGCGAGTGGTTGAATGTGGAAGGTTTGAAAACCCCTGTGAAAGCGGCATACAGCCATGCGGCAAGCGTTACTTTGGATGCGATGGGCGAAGCGGCGCAAGCGTGGGGTCTGCGCTTTGAGGGCTTGAACACGGCGGACGACAACACACCCGTGTTGATTGAAATCCCCAAAACCGACATCAACCCCGCTAAAACGCTGGACTTGATTACCGAGGAATTGGGCAGCTTGGAGTTGGAAGGCACGGCTTTGCGCACCAACGGGCAGTTTGTGAAGATTACCAAGCTGGCTTAATGGGAGAACGCCGCATCGCGGCGTTTTTTATGGAATAGACAATGAAACTCAAACACCCGAACGGCGAAAGCCTGCATCTGTCTGATGATTTGCTTTGGACAGATGAATTTAGCTGGCGCGACGTGGCGCAGACGGAATTAACCCGCACTCTATCAGGCGGCTATGTAATTCAGCAGGGTTTGAAACAAAAAGGACGACCGATTTCGCTTGAACCGCCCGATAACATGGCTTGGCATGCCCGCGCGGTGCTGGAAAAGCTGCAAGCATGGGCAGGGCAGCCTGAAACCGTGTTTGGCTTGGAAATGGCGCAAGGCACGTTTGATGTGCTGTTTGTTGCGCTATCTGCCGAGCCTGTGTTGGGCTATGGCGGGGAAAAGGCGAATGATTGGTTTCGTGTGAATATTCAATTTTTAACGGCTTAACAAAATGACCCAAAAACACACCCAGTTAACCACCCAAAACCTGCGCATCTACAAATCCCAACGCTTAACCGACACCGACGACGGCGGTGGGATGATGGTGAACGAAGCCCTAACGGGCGCGGACAACGAGCTGTTTAACCCTGTGTCCACGCTGGATAACACGCTGGGCGGCTTTGATGCGCGGCTGGTTTATCCTGCGGTGCTGGTATCGGATACATCCACGCTGCTGGGGGCAAATGTGATGATTAGCCAGCCGCCTGCGGCGGAGAATGTGTCGGTGTTGTTGGTGAAAGGCGATTATTACGGGCAGGAGCGTGCGTCAATTATGGAGCGCATGGAAAGCTACCGCACGGCAACCACCGAAAGCCGTATGACGCTGTTGGGTAAACAGCGCAAGGGCAGCCGTTTGGTGGAGGCGTATCAGCAGCAGACCGCGCCGCTGCCCGTAGTGGGCGATGTGTTTGCGCTGCGCTTAATCATTGACGGCAATGAAGTGTACGAGTTTATCCGCATCGCCAGTTTGTCCAGCGAATTGCGCACGTTTGAAGACGATAAGGGCGAGTTTGTGCGCCGCGTAGTGAGCATGACCATCAGCCAGCCCTTGGAGCGGGACTTCGAGGGCATGGAAGATGCCAGCCGCTATAAAGCCGCGCCCAAGGCGCGGGTGATGCAAACGCAGATTGCCGATAGTGCGAGCTATTACGGCATCGCCCCTGTTGCCCTGCCGCCGAAAAAAGGCGATGCGGCGGTAAAAGTGGCGAGTATTTACGCGCAGCTGGTGCCTGTTTCTACTGTGGAAACGGCGATTGCGGATGATTGGGCGCAAGGGCGCACAATGTGGATAGAAACCGCGCCACGGCGCACGCTGTTTAGTGGTTGGGTGTCGGGTGGCAGGCTGTATTTGGAAACGCCTGTGTTGCCCACCAGCGTGCAGATTGCGGGCTATACCGATGATGGGCAAGGCAGCCTGAAAAACGGCGACAGCATCATCAATGTGGATTATGCCAACGGCGTGCTCACCAATATTTCAGGCAACGTTACCGTGTCGGCTATTCCTGCGGTGCAGGTGCGCAACTATGCCTATTCGGCGTATATCAATGTGAACGATACCAATGTGGGCAAGGAATGGGCGCCACTACTGCGCCCCCGCCCTGCGCGTGGCAGCGTGCAAGTGTCGTATCGCAGCGGCAAAACGTGGTACACGCTCACCGATTACGGCGATTACAGCCTGCGCGATGACAACGGCGAAGTGTGCGGCAGCATTACCGAAGGCGGCAGCGCGCTCATCAGTCTGCCTGCGATGCCCGATAGCCCCAGTCAAATTGTGGTGAGCTGGATTCCGCGCGATTACTACCAAACCCTCAACGGCAGCGATGCGGGCAGTGTGATTGCGCCCGAAACGGTAAATGCCGAATTGGTGTTGCCTGAAACGCCGATACCCAACCTAAAACCCAACAGCATCAAATTAACATGGGCGGGCGGTAGCGCGAAAGACGACGGCAAGGGCAATTTAACTGGAAGCTGCACGGGCAAAGTGAACTATGCCAGCGGCGAAATCCGCCCAGTAGGCTTAACCGCCACCACGGTGCAATTGACCGCGCAACAATACAGCAGCGTGGCAAATAACCGCGCGGTAAGCGTGGCGGTGGCGGGCGGCAGCAACCAATTGAGTTTGGTTGCCGAACCGCTGCAAAAAGGCAGCCTGAAAATCGCCCTAACCCTGACGCGGACGACGGCGACGGGCTATACGCCGCGATTGAATTTGTTTAGCGCGAGCAAATAAGAAAGGACAGTCATGGCAAAAAACTACACCCAATCCGCCAGCAACGATGATGATTTTGCGCTGGTTTTAACCGACAACGGCGCGGGCGGTTTGCTGTACGGCAGCCGCGTCATCGGCGGCAGCGTGGACTACGGCACAGGCGCAGTGGTGATTGACGCGGTTACGCTGTTAGGCAGCCTGAAACAGCCGCAATACAGCAATTACCAAATCACGCGCGATGCGAGTAGCACGGGCGTGGCGTTGCAATACAAAGCCACGCAAGATGTGCACATCACCGCTGCTTCGGCGCGCGTCGCCAGCATTACCAGCGCCGATGTGCGCGAAGTGAGCCAAACCATTGCCACGGGGCTGCAAACCTATGATGTGCTGAACGGTAAAGCCTATCCCCGCGCGGTGTTGTTTAACAGCTGGATTTTTGAAGTGAACGGCGAGCGCATTATTGAGCACAATGGCACGTTGTATCGCAACTGGAACGCCAGCACAGGCACAGGCGAAGCGGTCGGCAGTTTGAGCGTGGCGGGCAAGGCGACGTTTAACGCTTTGGCGTTGGATAAAAATGCGGTGATTAAGGTATTGCAAGGCGTGATGGTGAACGGCACGCATGAGGTGCAAAGTTATGTGGGACGCACGGCGATTGCGCCGATTAAGCCGCAGTCGTTTACCGCCTATGCGGAAGTGGGTGGTAACACGCTTACGGGCGTTGCCCAAGCAGACGAAACGCTTGCAGGCAGCCTGAAAGGCAAGGTGGACAGCGAAACGGGCTTTTTCAGCATTGAAGCGAGTGAACCGATTGCGCCCGATGCCTTGCGCTACAACGCCGTGTCGCAGTCCACCGTACCGCTGGATTCCAGCATCATCGGCATCAACGCCACGCGGTTGCCGCTGGATGGCAAAGTGCCGATATTCCGCGCGGGCGGTTTGGTGGTGATTCACAACAGCATAGAACAGGACATCGGTAGCGCGTTTACTGCGGGGCAGACGCTGCAATTGAACAGGCAAAACCTTGACCGCTTGTGCGTGAAAGATGCAGCGGGCGCGCATATTGATGCCGAGAAGTACGATTACGACTTGGCGGCAGGCACGCTCACTTGGCGCACGCCGTTGGATTTGCAGGGCTACACGATGCCACTAACCGCCGTGCTGTTTTGGGAAGAAGACAACCGCGTGGTGGAAACCAGCATTTCAGGCAGCCTGAAACTGCAAAACCCGCTCACGCGCGACTTTCCCAAAGAAGGCACCTTTGTTTCCAGTGCGGTGGTGGCGGGCGATTTGCTGGTACGGGCCACCGAGCCGTTCAGCCAAAAAGCGTGGACGGGCGTATGGCAAAACACGCGTATTGGCGAGGCATTGTTGGCAAAAACCAATGTGAAAGATTATCCGATTGCCATCAGCGCAGATGGCGCGATTAACGAGCGATGGTTGCTGAAATTCACCTCCAACACTCAATTTGAACTGTATGGCGAGAGTTTGGGCTTGATTGCCACGGGCGATATTTTAAGCGACCTTGCGCCGATTAACCCCGCCACCAATCAGCCTTATTTCAGGCTACCTGCGGCGGCGTTTGGCGGCGGCTGGGCGGCGCAGAACTGCATTCGCTTTAACACCACTGGTACGCCAATTCCGCTGTGGATTGTGCGAGCGATACAGCCCACAGGCAAACGCAGCACGCATAAAGATGGCTGGACGGTTTGCCTGCGCGGCGATACGGTAGAAATTTAATTTGAAAGGAAACCCCATGACCCCCGTAACCCTTTACCAATCCACCGACACCGACGCGCCGCAGCTGGCTAACGCACAAGGCAGCCTGAAAACCCTACTCAAAGCCTGCTTGATAACAGGCTATGGCGAAAGCAGCCTTTGGGCTGGGCGATGCCGTTTGAGGAAGACGACAAGGGTGTGTGTACAGAATACCGCCATACCGACGGGGTAAATCGCGAGTTTACTCCCGTTGGGTGAGGTACAAGGTTGTGTATTAGCTCGCGGCGATTAGCAGAGTGTGCGGTTGATATGGCGGCGGGATGGTGTGTTTCAGGCTGCCTTTACCACAGCCAACAGAGGCAGCCTGAAAATAATACTAAACCGCTTTGCTCACGCTACGATGCTTTTCAGGCTGCCTCCCATCCAATCACACACTCTCATCCAAATCCTTCTCCCCATTCAACATCGCCTGCACCACCTCTTTCACCCGCGCATCTTGCCGTCTGGCTTCGTCCATCATCGCCTTGTTGGAGAACGCGCCTGCCTGCTCGGGGTCGTACAGCACCGCCATTTTGTGCATACCGCTTCTATCCATGCGGTAGAAAATATTGCCCGCGCTTTCTGCTGTGTCGCGCGGCAAGCCGAGAAATTCCAACGCCCGTTTGCCCGCGCGCACGCCCGAGTCAAACGTTTCGCGGATAATTTCGTCCGCGCCCGCGCGGTGCAGTTCAAACGTATGCGTGCGGTCGTAAGCGCGGGCGACGATTTTGATATGCGGATTGGCTTCGCGGGCAAAGCGCACAATCTGCGCCGCTTCGGCTTTGTTATCAATCGCCACCACCAGCACCGTGGCTTTTTCAATGCCTGCTGTGAGCAGCAATTCGGGGCGCGAGCCGTCGCCAAAATAGGTTTTCACGCCGTATTTTTCCATGCCTGCAATCAGGTTTTCGTCTTTATCAATCAGCGTAACGGCAAAGCCCGCCGCGTCCAAAACGTAATACACAATTTGCCCAAATCGCCCAAAGCCAATTTGCAACACGGCGCGTTGCTCATCAATGGCATCGGCTTGGCGCACGGCGGCGGCTTTTTTCGGCAGCTTGCTGTGAATAATCAGCAGCAGCGGCGTGAGCACCATAGACAGCACCACAATCGCCGTCATATTGGCGTTGTTGGCATCGCTGATTACGCCCTGCGCGTTGGCATCGGCAAACAACACAAAGGCAAATTCGCCGCCCTGCGCCATAATTACCGCGCGGTCGAGCGCATCGGCGTGACTGCTTTTGGCGAGACGGGCGACGAAATAGATACACGCCGCTTTCATTGCCATCAAGGCGATGACGCCGGTTGAAACCAGCAGCCAGTGTTGCGCCACGACTTGCAAATCCAGCGACATGCCGACGCCGAGGAAAAAGAGGCCAAGCAGCAGGCCACGGAAGGGCTCAATGTCCGCTTCAAGCTGGTGGCGGAAATTAGATTCCGACAGCATCACGCCCGCCAAAAACGCGCCCATCGCCATCGACAGCCCGCCTTTTTCCATCAACACGCCCGCGCCCAGCACCACCAGCAACGCCGCCGCCGTCATCACTTCCCGCGCTTTGCTGCGCGCCAGCACGCTAAACAGCGGATTCAACAGCCAACGCCCCGCCGCCACAATAATCGCCACGCTGCCCAACGCCTTGCCGATGTCCAGCCACAGCGGTGTGCTGCTTTCAATGCGCACGGGCGACAAAAACGCCACAATCGCCAAGAGCGGCACAATCAGCAAATCTTCAAACAGCAAAATAGACACGATTTTCTGCCCAGCCGATGTGCCCAGCTCATTGCGCTCGCCCAGCACCGACATCACAATCGCCGTGGACGTGAGCACAAAGCCCGCCGCGCCCACAAACGACACCTGCCACGAAAAGCCAAACGCCATGCCCACCGCCGTGAGCAACGCCGCCGCCACCACCACTTGCAGGCTGCCAGCCCAAAAATCTGCCGCCGCAAATGCCACAAATGCGACGGCTTCATCTCCAAGCCAATCACAAACAGAAAAATCACCACCCCCAGCTCCGCAACGTGCAAAATCGTTTGCCCGTCCGAAAACAGCCCCAGCTCAAATTTGCCAATCGCCAGCCCCGCCGCCAAATAGCCCAGCACCGAACCCAGCCCCAGCCGTTTAAACAGCGGCACCGCCACCACCGCCGCGCCCAACAGCGCAACAATATGCGGCACGTCCATTCCGTGTTGTGTTGCAGACATTGCTATTCCTTGTTGTGATTGAGATTCAAAAGGTTAAGGCAGCCTGAAAGCGGGGGGGCGTTTCAGGCTGCCTTGAATGGGGTGGGATTATAGTTGATTTTTGCTTGGGGATTGGTGGCGGTGGTTTAGGCAGCCTGAAATCTTTACAAAACCTAAAAAACTACAACCTCATAAATCCGCTTTCAGGCTGCCTTAAAACCGCTTAACTTATCCCGCCACATGAACCACCTGCGTTTCAAACGTCGCCAGCGGCATACACGCTTTTAAATCCGCTTCAATACACGCTAGCGCGTCCAGCCGCATCGCCACGCTCGTGTGCGCATTGCCCTGAATCACAAACAACACATCGCGCGTTTGCGCGTCCAATTTGTACAACTCCGAATCGCGCACGTCCAGCCACGCCATAATCCCCTGCGTATCGCGGTAAACAAAATCCGTTGCCGCCACGTGCTTCGGCGTGGACGCAATCGGCAAAAAAGTATCCTCCTTGCCGCACACCGCAAACGTCAGCGGAAACACCACCTTGCGAAAATCATGCGCCCCAATTGCCAGCAGCGACTGCAACGCCGCCAAATTGTAAATATCCACAATGCTGTTCACGCGCGGAATATTGCCGCGCCGCTGGATATTTTTCAGCAATGCCAACACCGTAGGCGGATTTTTCTTGGCACTTCTGCCCACCTTGCCCAGCATCTCCGTGTATCCCGCCACAACGGGGTTGTGTGCGATGTCGTCCGCATCGGCTTGCAATGCCCATTGTTCTTTCTCGTGCAATTTTTGCTCAAAGGCTTCGTTTAGCGGCGCATTGGCGTTGAGATTACGCGCAATGCCCACCACCACTTCCGTAACGCCCAGCGCAGCCATGCTGCTATCCACAATGATTTCCATGCCTCGGTCTCCTATAAAAATAAAAAAGCGCGTTTCAGGCTGCCCATTGCCTTATTTTTGCCCGCGCAGGCGTTTCGCCGCCTACCACGAGCAGGGGGAAGCCCCCTGCACCCCCGCGCAACATCAACCTTTGCCAGCCAGCATCAGGGCAGCCTGAAATCTTGTAGGTCGGGCATTTATGCCCGATGTTTTTAGCCGTGGTGTATCTAATAGATTTGTGTTTGTCGGGCATAAATGCCCAACCTACAAACTGTGAACGCCATTTCAGGCAGCCTGAAACGCCATTCCCATTCTACGCCTTTTTCCCGCAGGCAAACGAAACAAGCCAGCGCATCATCTATCCGCAACCTATCCCCAGCCATGCCTAACAACGATGCCGCTAATAATGCAGCCTGAAAACGCCATTCCCCGTTTTCAGGCTGCCTAAAACCGCATACGCAGCAAAGCGGCACACCCTACGGCTGGTTTTCAGGCTGCCTCATTAGCAACATGGTTACTTGCGCCCCAACGATAATCTCCCAAAATTTTAGGCAGCCTGAAAATGCTATTTCAGGCTGCCTTGCGTGTTTACCCCGTTTACAAATACTCCCGTTCCGCCGCCAGCAAATCGTCCATCGTTTCGCGGCGGCGCACCAAGCGGCTGTTGCCCTGCTCGTCAATCATCACTTCCGCTGCGCGGCAACGCGCGTTGTAATTGCTTGCCATGCTGGAAGCATACGCGCCCGCGCTGCGAATCGCCAAAATATCGCCTTGCGTCGCGCCAATTTGCCGCTCCTTGCCGATAAAGTCGCCCGTTTCGCAAATCGGGCCGACAATATCGGCGGTGATGGGTGGCGCATCGGGGCGCGACACATTGTCCACGGCGTGATACGCCTGATACAGCGCGGGGCGCATCAAATCGTTCATTGCCGCGTCCACCACCACAAAGTTTTTCTCTTCGCCGTGTTTCACATATTCCACGCGCGTGAGCAGCACGCCTGCGTTGCCCACCAAGCTGCGCCCGGGTTCTAACACCAGCGACAAGCCGCGCGCTTTGAGCAGCGGTTCAACGGCTTGGGCGTAGGCGTGCAAATCGGGCGTGTGTTCGTCTTTGTACACAATGCCCACGCCGCCGCCCAAGTCCAAATGTTGCAGTGCGATGCCTTGCGCGGCAAGACGGTCAATCAGCGCAATCAGGCGTTGGCAGGCGGCAATCAGCGGCGATAGGTTGGTGAGCTGTGAGCCGATGTGGCAATCCACGCCGATGATTTGGATATGCGGCAGGCTGGCGGCGCGTTGATAGGCTTGCTCGGCATCGCGCATGGCAATGCCGAATTTATTGGCTTTCAGCCCTGTGGAGATATAGGGGTGGGTTTTCGCGTCCACATCGGGGTTGATGCGGAAGGAAATGGGCGCGATTTTGCCCAGTCGCCCTGCTACATCGTTGAGCCGTTCTAGCTCGGGCAGGCTTTCCACGTTGAAGCATTTGATGCCCACGCCCAGTGCGTACTCCATTTCGGCTACGGTTTTGCCTACGCCTGAAAAGATGATTTTGCTGGCATCGCCGCCTGCTGCCAACACGCGGGCAATTTCGCCTGCGGACACGGTGTCAAAGCCGCTGCCAAGCTGGGCGAAATGGCGGATTACGCTTAAATTGCCGTTGGCTTTGACCGCGTAGCACACCAGCGGTTGGCAGCCTGAAAAGGCTTGGGTGTAGGCGGCGAAGGCGGCGGTGAGCGCGGCTTGGTCGTAAACGTAAAGCGGAGTGCCGTATTGGGCGGCGAGTTGGGGGTAGTTAGTGTTGTTCATGTTGCGTGCTTTCTGGTTGAGGAGTTGGGGTGCGGATAAAGTCGTTGGGGTCGGCAGCGGGCGCGGCGGGTTCGGATGCGCTGCGGCGGAAATCTATGCCTGTTTGGATGACACCGAATTTGTTTTTGTCGTTTTCTTTGGGCAGATAAAGGTCGCCTTTAAAACCGCAAGCGGCGAGGGAAAGGGCGAACAGGGTTAAGGCTAGGGGGAGCTTGGGCATGGGATGTCCTTTGGGCGGGATAAGGGGGTATGGAAT
>ERZ773008.2948-NODE-2948-length-10744-cov-26.593040_pt1 | contig 10744 bp, 6 predicted proteins | sample MGYA00580664_ERZ773008 | MGnify/ENA primary metagenome ERZ773008 (study PRJEB29015, sample SAMEA2738016) | human oral metagenome | biome: human oral; feature: human-associated habitat; material: dental | place: China | collected 2048 ... | reverse complement strand
CTCTGTAGCTGAGGAAGCTGATTGCTAAGCTGTGTGATGAAGGTGTTGTCAAAGGGGAGGGGACGATAGCGCAGCCCATCAGCACCGTAGACGTCACCTGCCTCCACCGTGATAGATAGGGATGTGATGCTCGGACTGACCTTGCCGAGGAGGTCAATATCTCGCAGGCGGACATCCTCGAGATAGAGCGAGGTCGCCTGCTCTACGCCGAGGCTGGATAGGCTGGAGAAGTAGCTCTTGCTGACGATGAGCTTGAAGCGGGCATCGGAGTGCTGACGTATGGTGAGGTTGGGCGTCCCTGTGACCTGAATCTCTCGGAGCTTAGCGCAGTCGGTGGCATCGACGATGAGTCCATCCTTAGCCCCCTTGATCTGGAGTCTACGCAAATCTTTCAGGCCACGCAGGTCGAGGCGCTCCAGTTGTCCCGCTGAGATCTCCAGTGAGGTCGTGCGAGGGTAGGCCGAGAGGTTGTAGAGTTCACTCATGTCTCGAGGTACATAGTCCATACCCTCGGGCTGAGAGTAGTTGCCATCCTCAAGGGTGAGGAGGACCAGGCTCGGATCATCTTCGTAGGAGGAGAGGTAGCCATGCTCGAGGAAGTAGGCGATACGCTTCTTCCCATTGAGATACCTCTTGCGATGCTTAGAATCATAGAGATAGATCAGGTGGGCATCAGCGAACTTCTCTGCTTTGTCTAACACGCTTTGTAGCGAGTCGCGGACCACCTTGTCACTAAGTAGCTCCAGCTCTTGACGAGCTAAATCGAAGGCCAGCTGGCGAATGTAGGCGTTGGCTCGGCTTTGGATCTCCGCTTGATTCATGTGGAGCCGTCCACCGGCCTCTGGACTTATCTGCCGCTCATCACGAGGCAGAGGCTCGTAGGAGCGGTGGCAAGCGGAGACGCAGAAGAGGGCACCTAAGAGAAGGAGATAGCTTGCGTAGCGATTGATGATCTTGTCCATCATAGACGAGGGGCTATAGCTTGAATTCGAGAGAGAGGTTGGCATAGCGTCGTGGCTGGGAGAAGCGTATGACGGACTCCAGGCCACCGCGGAAGAAGTCGCTGTGCTGGACGAGCATCACAGGGCTGATGATCTGGCGGAGGTCATCCCAAAGCCAGTAGCGGGTATCGGTGAGGTTCATGATCGAGGCACGCAGGGTGAAGTGCTTGGCCAGCTTGACGTAGGCGAAGAGGTCTACGGTCACAGCATTCTGAAAGAAGTAGTAGGGGAACTGGCTGATCTGCTCATCACCATAGAAGCTCTTGACGAAGCGTGTCTGGTCGACGTCCTTTGCCTTGAGGAAGTTTGCACGTAGACTGATACCTGCTCGCTCTTTGGAGAGGTCGTAATCCAGCCCGAGGACAGCCTTCAGCGGCTGGATCGCAAGCATCGATGTGCCATCGCTGAATCGCCCCTCGGAGTAGTTCAGGGAACCCGTGAGCATGAATTGTCCCGCTCGCTTGAGTTGTGGTAGGAGTTCTTCGAGGAAGAGGCTCGTGCTGAAGTCAATCCCCCAGAGGCGAGCATTCTTCTTATTCTCATTGATTGAGTAGGCGACATCTCTATTCTGCCCATCCAAGAAGACCTTCTGTACCCCATATAGTGGCTCTATATAGTCCTTATAGGTGTTGTAGTAGAAGCTCAGATCGTACGCAAAGTACTTAGGATCAGCTGTGCCGATATGCCACTCATGGTTGAACGATAGCTCACGACGGAGCTTGGGGTTCGATAGTACGAAGAAGGCCGGAGAGAGACTGACGTACTGGAAGAATCGCTCTTGTGAGGTCGGTACGCGGTAGCCCGTGGAGAATTTGTAGCCGACGCTCAGGTAGGGATTGAAGTCATAGCTGATGATCGCCATGGGGGTAAATCCCCATTCTTGTATGCTGGCCTTGTCGAAGTCCATCCCAGCCGTCTTGAGATTCCCGATGAGGTATCCCAGATAGTTAAAGTCGTTGTCTCCCTGCCAATCGCGGGTGCGAGAGGAGAAGAGATCGTAGCGTATCCCTAAGTCAAGCTTGAGGCGGCCCAGCTGGATCTTATCTGAGAGGGCTACGGAGAGGTTGTCTCGATCGGCTGGGCGCTGGAAGGAGTAGATGTAGGAGCTCTGAGGTAGCTCTTCCCCGAAGCGATAGAATTGCCCCTTGTAGCGCACCCCCTCTCGGTAGGTGTTTAGCGGACGGCTGATGTCGACATTCTTATCTGTGGTATGGTGATGGAGGTAGGAGGCATGTAGCGTGAAGAAGTGATATCCGAGTGCTCCGAAGTCTTGGGGCTTGGAGGTGGCCTTGAGGGCAATAGCTTGGTCGTAGAAGCTCATCCCCTTGAGTAGACGGCGTGTCCCTGCTGGGAGATAGTTGGGGCGAAAGTTGCTGATCTCGGGGCGGTATATGGAGCTACGTGTATCGGCGTCTAGGAAGGACTGCTGTCCATTGACATAGATATTAAGCTGGTTGAGCCACGAGGATTCGAGTGGGGTGAATCGGTAGTTGACGTCATAGCGACGGGTCAGTACTTGGTCGTGCCCATAGTAGTAGGGCTCGTGCTGTGAGGTGAGCACATAGGCGGGCTCCATGGACCAGACTTCGGAGTCGGTCACTTTGTTTTGACTATAGTAGGAGGCTGTGAGCTTGTGATCACCCCAGCGGTAGGCTATCTTGCCGAGGAAGCTCTGCTGCCGATACTCCATCGGGTCGGGGCGGGTAGCGAAGATGCTACGTCGTAGCTCCCCTGTCCCGAAGTTCCGCACTTCATGTCCTGTGCGCTCAGCATAGAGAGCGAGGGCTTCTATCCCCTTATAGACGACTGCACCACCGAGCGAATAGATACGCCCCTTGGCCATGTTGTCTCCACCGATCTTCCCCTGTATCCCATAGATTCGCCCAGGCTCGATCATGGTATGTGCCTCCTTGGTCTCGAAGTTCACTGCGCCTCCGAGAGCACCAGTGCCGTGCTCGAAGGAGGAAGCTCCCTTCTTGATCTCCACCTTCTTAATGAACTCTGTCTCGAACTGTGGGCGGGCTGAGTTGATGAGTCCATAGGAGCTGAAGACGACGTTTGTCTCCGTCTCGGCCTGTGGCAAGCCATCAACAGAGATGGATACGCGATTCTCATCTACCCCACGTATGGCGAAGCCTTTGTTCCCATAGCGGGATACCGACTCAGAGATACCGACCCCTGGCATGTAGCGTACGAAGTCCTTAGTCGAGAGGATGAACTGCCGGCTGATATCGCGGTCGGAGACGACCTCTCGGCCGATCTCTTTCTTCTGTACCTTCTTCTCTCGCTTCTTGTCCTTGACGTTGACCTCTTTGATGACGTAGGTGCGGCGCACGGTCGTATCGGTCTTGCTCTTCGCTGGCTCCTGTTGCTGGGCGAGGGTAGGTAGGGTAGCGAGCAGGCTGAGTGAGAGGATGCTGGGCAAGAGCGTATATCTTGTCTTCATGGGGGCGTATCAGTTGCGGTAATAGGTCAGGTGATAGAGGGGCTCGATGCTGATGCCGAGAGGCTTGTCAAGATAGCTCTGGCGCTCATCGACGCTGACGCGCTTGCCATCAGGCAGGGTGAAGGCTTTGAGGCGCAGGATGAAGCGGTCTTGACTCTGACTCGTGCTCCCTTGACGCTTCAGTAGGGTCTCGGCGTCTATGACGATAGGCTCCGTGAAGATCGGACTGCGCAAGAGTGCCCCACGGAAGGAGAGCTTGTCCAGCTGCGTCTGATACTCGTAGATACAGCCACCGAGGTCTATCGTCGCTGAGCGATTCTGCCCATCATAATATAGAAGGAGTGGGAGCTGTGCCGTACCGTCGATACTGACCTCATTATTGTTGCCAAAGATGATGTAGCGGTCATAGTCATCGAGCTTGAAGGTGCGGAAACGCAGGACTTCGTTGTCGGCGATACTGGGATCTTGCTTGATATTGATGTAGTTCTCCTCGTGCTCCAGCTCGCGCTTGAAGCAGCTCTGTAGGCCAGCCGATAGGGCGCTTATGAAGAGGATGATCTGGAGGATATGTCGTGTCGGTGTCATCATAGCTCGTCGGTACTTAGGGTGCGGGACGGAAGCTCACAGGGCCAGCCCATACATAGTTGGGGGCATAGTTTCGCACCAGGATCGTGCCCCAATGCTGGCGCTCGTCGTAGATACTATAGAAGAGGTAGGGGTCGAGTGGCCCTTCCTGTCCCGTGTCGTCTAAGCCGTATTCGTAGCGGGGGATAAGTTGGCGAGGGCTGTCCTTGTACTTGGCTTGGTCGTACTCGAGGGTGATAGCGATGGTGTAGCGACTGCTCTTGGGGTAGTCCGCGGAGGGCTTGAGTGGAAGGATGAGCGTCAGATAGCGCTCACCGAAATAATACCTCTGCCCCGTGGGCTCCATCGGGCCATTGAGCACGGCAAAGATTGAGTTGTTGATGCCACGCCCTCTACCCTCAAAGGACTTGAAGATCTCCCCGCGCTGGTAGCCGTAGAGGAAGGAGTAGTAGCTGGTGGGGAGCTGAAGAGAGTCCAGCTGTAGCTGATGGTCTCGCCCGAAGGTGATCTTCCCCTCGAAGAGCTTCTCCACAGTGTAGGGGATTCGGAGGATGTAGCCTGAGTCCTCGCCACGCTTGTATGCCTCCTGATGCCATACTTTCCCCTCAAGCTCGGTCTCACGGCCTGTGAAGGTCTTATATGATGCCAGCTCTTGGTTTATACGACCGATAGCTCGCTCTTGTACGAAGGTGCGGAGTCGCTCCTCCTTCTGCTGGTCTCGCAGCGCATAGCTCGGAGCCTCCTTCTCGATGAACTGTCGGAGCTCCCCCTCAAGAGCAGAGCGAATCTGAAGAAGTACGGTGGGGTCTGTAGCTGGATATTCCTCTGGTGCAGAGCCAGCTGAGCCTTGGCGAAGCATCGTCTGGAAGTGATCGAAGTGCTCACTTGCCAAGAGGGTCTGCAAAGAGTGTGCGCGTAAGCTGAAGCTGAGAGCCTTGCGGACGTAGGTGACCTGGCTGTAGAAGAAAGGATCGCTGCTCAATGTGCCAGCTGAGATCCCTCTATGAAGGTAGAGCTCTTCCAATCCTCGCTCCACACCGAGAGGATCGGTGAATGCGCTGGAGAAGAGGCTGTCTATTTGATGGGCAAGGATGCCTTTCTGCTGCAGTTGTTGCTCATAGAGCTCCTTGCCAGGGTCATGACCCGACTCATGACAGCTGCAGAGCAAGAGTAAGAGCGATAGCATCAGGGGGAGGTGGCGTGCGCTCATATTTGTTTGCAATTGTTTATACTTCATGTAGCTATCCTGCACTATAAATGGCTGACACAAAGAAATACTGAATCTCACCTATCCGCAATCCTCGTTAGTAGGTAGTTTTCTTCGATAGCCTACCCATTTATGGTGAATACTGGGGGGGAGATAGGGATGAAGGAGAGCTTGTCAGAGGAAGTAGCACCTTACACCTCTTTACATTGGGCATCCCTTTGTTAAGGGCTCCTTCTTTGTCTGCGCCACGCACGTCGTAGGGCGAAGTGCTACCCTATTATGTATAGGTATATGAGTACGTGGGTGGAGCTATATAGTAGGGTGGCGAAAGCTATATCATTTTGGACTGATCCCTATATAGCTTTGTGAAGTGACCTCTATTAGGTTGTTGCTTCGCGTGGGGATAAAAGTTGTGAACGAGTGGCAGATAAGTTTGGTCTACGTACGTGGCTCTAATATCTATGTACGTGGATATTTAGATTGACGTACCTGGTCTTTAAGACTACGTGCATAGATAGAGAAAAACCACTATTCGTTTCGTATGCATACCACTACTCGTTTGTACCCGATACCACTATTGGTCTGACGCCGAACGACTATTGCTCCACTTCGCTCCCTCGATAAGTCTGCTTTGTACGCCTTCGGATGAATGAGGGTAAAGTAGCTGGGTACTATTGTCTTGAGGGGCTTGGCTGGGCGTATTGTTTGGTGGAGAAAATCACTACCTTTGAGGATGAAGTCGTGCCCTTCCAAACGCAAGGCTTCACACCACGCAGCACAGACTACGCTAACTCCTAAAACACCGTTCTGTATGATGACCTGTCATACTCCTTGTCGGCATCGCTTGCCGCTCCTTTTCCTCCTTATACTCCTTACTGCGCTACCTCTCACCGCGCAGCGTAAGCGTCGGGCTACCGCCCCTCTCCCAGCTCTCCCCGATACGGTCTATCTGCTGGATCACTATCAGGAGAGCCGGCACTGGATGAGAGATCCTGATAAGATCAGCCGCGCTAAGGCTAAGCATAATTATAAGGAGATGATTAACGCTGGGTGGGAGTTCCTCGCTCCTGCTTGGCGCGGGGTGCAGGACTCTGCGAGCTATCCCGCCTTCCGCTACTACTATGCTTCGATGGACGATGAATTACGGTCGAGTACCAATAAGCCGCGCCTCCTAGCCTTCTATGTGAAGGAGGAGCCTGTGGCGCGTTCGCAAGAATGGCTGCGTGGGGTGAAGTTTACCCCGATGAATCGCCTCGATAAGCTGGTGAACTATAAGGAGGGAGATCTCAGTCGTCTGCCTAAGCAAATCTACATTGTGCGGGTGACGGGTGAGTCTATTCATCTGTATTCGGTCTTCGACACGCGCCTCAAAGTAGAAAGTCCCTTTGAATCGCCTGAGGGGTGTTTCCGCGTGTATCTATCTACTCGGATCAACCCCGAAGCGTTGCGCCCCGTTAACGTCTCTTGGGAATTTATTGCCCCAGGTGCGGAGAATGGGCCATCAGTGGCAGCGTGTGAAGAGGCTTTTGCCGAGAGCCGTCGTTTGAAGGCTCATCATCTTACTGTGCCCTGGATTACCTACTATATAGGTTATGAAGACGGGAGGTATCAAACGATAGATAAGTGTGATCCTGCGTACGTCCCATCTCCTCCCTCCGATGCAAAATTCGCTGCCAATCGTAAGCGTAAGGGCATTACATCCCTCCCCGATACGATCTATCTCCTTGATCACTACCAGCAGAGCCAGCAGTGGCGCCGTATGTCTCTGGGAGAGCTCCGTGATCAGGCTGGCAAGCGTCGTGCGAAGAGAATGATTAACGCTGGGTGGGAGTTTCTTGCTCCTGCTTGGCGTGGGGTGCAAGACTCTGCGGCCTATCCCGCTTTTCGCTATTACTATGCCTCGCTTCGTTCGTCTGATGAGCCACGCCTCCTTGCCTTCTACGTGAAGGAGGAGCCCGTAGAGCGTTCGCAAGATTGGCTTCGTGGAGTGAAGTTTACCTCAATGGGTCACCTCGATAAGCTGATGCATGACTACGCCTATGACCTTAGATGTCTGCCTAAGCAGATCTATATCGTGCGGGTGACGAGCGAGGGTATTCGGGTCTATCCTGTGTTCCACACACGCTATAGTGATTCGAATGACTGGGGTACTTACTACAGTGCTATTCGTGATGCCATCAACCCAGAGGCCCTTCATCCCGTGCTCTTGAATCTCCGCGACTATATCCCTTGCGCGGAGGGTGTGCCTGTACCTACATCTGTAGGGGAGGAGGCCTTGGAGCAAAGTCGTCGCTTGAAGAGGTTGGGTCTGGATTTGCCGTGGATTACCTACCGCACGCGCAAAGACGGTGGGCGATATCTTACAGGCACCGATTTCAAGACACCGACAGAGAAAAAGGAGTAGACCAGTGAGCTATCCCCCCGTCTCAATAAAGCGAAGTACTATTAACAAGCTATAACCATGGTACATATTCCCAAACATCAAAAGGGAGCATTACTATGTGCCCTTCTGATCCTTCTTACGGCGCTACCTCTCACCGCGCAGCGTAAGCGTCGGGCTACCGCCCCTCTTCCCGCTCTCCCTGATACGGTCTATCTGCTGGACCACTATCAAGAGAGCCGGCACTGGATGCGCGATCTTGATAAGATCAAGCGCGCTATTAAGGTGAAGCGTAAGGCTAAGGAGATGATTAATGCCGGGTGGGAGTTCCTCGCTCCCGCTTGGCGCGGGGTGCAGGACTCTGCGAGCTATCCCGCCTTCCGCTACTACTATGCTTCGATGGACGATGAATTACGGTCGAGTACCAATAAGCCGCGCCTCCTAGCCTTCTATGTGAAGGAGGAGCCTGTGGCGCGTTCGCAAGAATGGCTGCGTGGGGTGAAGTTTACCCCGATGAATCGCCTCGATAAGCTGGTGAACTATAAGGAGGGAGATCTCAGTCGTCTGCCTAAGCAAATCTACATTGTGCGGGTGACGGGTGAGTCTATTCATCTGTATTCGGTCTTCGACACGCGCCTCAAAGTAGAAAGTCCCTTTGAATCGCCTGAGGGGTGTTTCCGCGTGTATCTATCTACTCGGATCAACCCCGAAGCGTTGCGCCCCGTTAACGTCTCTTGGGAATTTATTGCCCCAGGTGCGGAGAATGGGCCATCAGTGGCAGCGTGTGAAGAGGCTTTTGCCGAGAGCCGTCGTTTGAAGGCTCATCATCTTACTGTGCCCTGGATTACCTACTATATAGGTTATGAAGACGGGAGGTATCAAACGATAGATAAGTGTGATCCTGCGTACGTCCCATCTCCTCCCTCCGATGCAAAATTCGCTGCCAATCGTAAGCGTAAGGGCATTACATCCCTCCCCGATACGATCTATCTCCTTGATCACTACCAGCAGAGCCAGCAGTGGCGCCGTATGTCTCTGGGAGAGCTCCGTGATCAGGCTGGCAAGCGTCGTGCGAAGAGAATGATTAACGCTGGGTGGGAGTTTCTTGCTCCTGCTTGGCGTGGGGTGCAAGACTCTGCGGCCTATCCCGCTTTTCGCTATTACTATGCCTCGCTTCGTTCGTCTGATGAGCCACGCCTCCTTGCCTTCTACGTGAAGGAGGAGCCCGTAGAGCGTTCGCAAGATTGGCTTCGTGGAGTGAAGTTTACCTCAATGGGTCACCTCGATAAGCTGATGCATGACTACGCCTATGACCTTAGATGTCTGCCTAAGCAGATCTATATCGTGCGGGTGACGAGCGAGGGTATTCGGGTCTATCCTGTGTTCCACACACGCTATAGTGATTCGAATGACTGGGGTACTTACTACAGTGCTATTCGTGATGCCATCAACCCAGAGGCCCTTCATCCCGTGCTCTTGAATCTCCGCGACTATATCCCTTGTGTGGAGGGTGTGCCTGTACCTGTGTCTGTAGGGGAGGAGGCCTTGGAGCAAAGTCGTCGCTTGAAGAGGTTGGGCCTGGATTTGCCGTGGATTACCTACCGCACGCGCAAAGACGGTGGGCGGTATCTGACAGGCACCGATTTCAAGACACCGACAGAGAAAAAGGAGTAGACCAGTGGGCTATCTCCCCGCCTTAGTAAAGCTAAGTCCTATAAAAAACTATAACCATGGTACATATTCTCAAGCAAAAGGGAGCATTACTATGTGCCCTTCTGATCCTTCTTACGGCGCTACCTCTCGCGGCACAGCGTAAGCGTCGGGCTACCACCCCTCTCCCAGCTCTCCCTGATACGGTCTATCTGCTGGACCACCATCAAGAGAGCCGGCACTGGATGCGCGATCTTGATGAGATCAAGCACGCTATTAAGGTGAAGCGTAAGGCTAAGGAGATGATTAACGCTGGGTGGGAGTTCCTCGCTCCCGCTTGGCGCGGAGTGCAGGACTCTGCGAGCTATCCCGCCTTCCGCTACTACTATGCCTCGTTTCATGACGAACTTTATTCGCATGCCATACCGCGTCTCCTTGCCTTCTATGTGAAGGAGGAGCCTGTGGATCGCTCGAAAGAATGGCTTCGCGGGGTGACGTTTACCCCGATGAATCGCCTTGATCGGCTGGTGGACTACGAGAAGAGTGATGTCAGTCGCTTACCTAAGCAAATCTATATTGTGCGGGTTACGGGTGACTCTGTTCGGCTGTATTCGGTATTCCACACGGGATGTAGTCGAGGTGGCTCGGACTACTGTGTGCTGAGTAAAGGTGGTGCTCCAATTAATCCCGAATCCTTGCAGGTCGTGGGCTTCTGGGATAGAACAGCTGCCCCAGGTACGGAGGGTGCCTCCTCGGTGGCAGCGTGTGAAGAAGCCTTCGGCCAGTGCCGTCGCTTGAGGGCACATAATCTTACTGTGCCCTGGCTTAGCTACTATATATGCTATGAAGATGGGGGATATCATACGGAGGATAAGTGCGATCCTGCGTACGTCTCGTCTCCTCCCTCTGATGAAGAATTTGCTGCGAATCGTAAGCGCAAGGGTATTACCTCTCTCCCCGATACGATCTATCTCCTCGACCACTACCAAGAGAGTCGCCAGTGGAGTCGCAAATCTTTGGGCGATCTCCTTGAGGAGGCACGCAAGCGTGGTCCGAAGGAGATGATTAACGCCGGGTGGGAGTTCCTTGCTCCGGCTTGGCGTGGGGTGCAGGACTCTGCGGCCTACCCAGCTTTCCGCTACTACTATGCTTCATTTGACGACGAACTTTATTCGGGTGCTAATCCGCGTCTCCTTGCCTTCTATGTGAAGGAGGAGCCCGTAGAGCGTTCGCAAGAGTGGCTTCGTGGAGTGAAGTTTACCTCGATGCAGCACTTGGATCAGCTGGTGCGTGACTACACTTATGACCTCAGGTGTCTACCTAAGCAGATCTATATCGTGCGGGTGACGAGCGAGGGTATTCGGGTCTATCCAGTGTTCCACACACGCTACTGTCAGTTAAATGTCTTTGGCCTCTACTATACGGCTCCTCGTGATGCCATCAACCCCGAGGCCCTGCACCCCGTGCTCTTGAAT
>ERZ773008.2947-NODE-2947-length-10746-cov-21.252081_pt1 | contig 10746 bp, 11 predicted proteins | sample MGYA00580664_ERZ773008 | MGnify/ENA primary metagenome ERZ773008 (study PRJEB29015, sample SAMEA2738016) | human oral metagenome | biome: human oral; feature: human-associated habitat; material: dental | place: China | collected 2048 ... | reverse complement strand
AGTAGGTTTTGATTTTTAAATAATAATAAAATAGTTAATTCATAAAGAAAAAAAGATAAAATTTGAGAATTATTTAAGGGATTATTAAAATCAGACTCAAAGAAAGAAACTATACATAATGAAGAAAATTTAGTTAGATATTTTTAATGAAAATATTGTTGAAGCTGATGTTATAAATATGAATAATAAGAAAGAAGTGAAAACAAAAATAAAGTATTTACAGAAGAAGAAAAAGCAAACTATGAGAAATAAATACAAGGATCAGAAGAGTATAGAACAACAATTTGCAGAAGCAAAGTTAGTACCTGAGAAAGATAAGGAACATTTCTTTGATTTAGTCTTTGATTTTTTAACATCTACAGATTATGCTGGTGATGACCGTGTTTTTTTAGATGATAATAGTAAAGAAAAGCTAAAAAATATGGTAATAATATTTATTATGATGGTTATAGGGTAATTGGTATTTCAAAAGATGGATGGGCTCAATTAGATTTTAATGACACATTATCTGCTGAAAATGAAATAGCATTAATAGCAGGAATTTCAAGATTAATTTCACATCCAATAAAAACAATAAGTAATATTAAAAAGGAAGTAAAACTTATAACTGATAATGGTAAAGAAATTATCCAAGAAATTGGAGATATTGAAAAAATTTTTATAGATGCAATTGATAATGGTGAAATAGTTGAGGCAAAGGGAGGAGGAATAAGAATTTTTATTGGGACAGAAAAACCTGTAGGAATGGTTCTTGATGATGGTGTATGGAAAAGTACAACAAAAATACAATTTCATGCAGGAAAGAAAGGATTTCATGGAGTTCCTTACATAGGAGAAAAAGGAGTCAAAAAATGATAGATTTTTTTAATGCAAAGACTTTTATAGGAAAAAAGGTAAAGTTAAAATTTACAAAAGAATCTCTAGAAAAAAGTGAGAAAAATAAAGAAATAATTGAGGAAAATAACGAATGGTTAGATAAAGTATTAAAGAAAATAAATTTTTTTAAAAGACATGGTTTATCTTCTCAAAAAGATGTTGATTTTTCTACAGGTGTTGTTACTTCTGTTGGAAAAGATGTTAACTATGAAGAAACTTAGGAGGATAAAATGGAATTTATTTTAAATAAAACATTAGGAATTAACGGAATAGATAGAATTTCATTTAAAAAAATTATTGAAATTTTAGGAAAACCTTCAAAAATAAAGTTAGAGTTAGGAAAAGATAATTTTGATTTAAATATCACATTAGAGTATAAGCAATTAGAACTTATAATTAATTACTGCGTTAATTTTTATTTAGGAACAAGGATACCTGAATTTCAGACATTATTTTTTGTTGTAGAAAAATTATATTTAGACAATGAAGTTATAAAAATTGGAGAAGATGTTAGAAAAGTATTCACAAAAGTAAAAAAGTATTCTAAAAATAATTATAAAATTTTTAATTACGAATATAATATTGGGGAGTATTCAGGATCTTATGATTTTAATAATTTAGACTTAACAATATATTTTGAAAAATATGGAAAAAAAAGAATTGTGGATGGAATACACGTATCCTTACCTTATGAGGATACTCCAAATATTTCAAATGTTGGAGAAATTTTAAAACTAGATATTTTAAAAAATATTTTTGAATAAAAGTAAATAGGTGAAAACAATGAAATTTATTTTGAATAAGACATCAGGAATTAATGGAATAGAAAAAGTATCATTGGAAAAGATTATTCAAACTTTTTCTGTTCCTGAAAATATTGAAATTAATATTGATAAGTCCAATATTTTAGACATAGGATTAAAATACGAAGATATAAATTTAGCCATATTTTATGTAATAAATTTTATAAATTCAGAAATTACTAAAAATTATATTACAGTGCATTTTGTTATAAAGAAATTGTATTTGGATGAGAATATTTTTATTGAAGAAAATGAAGAAATAAATAAAATTTTACCAAAAATAATTAAATATTTAAAAAATAATAATAAATCAACAGAATATAATATTGAAAGAAGAAGAAAATCAGGAATTTATTATTTTGATAATGAAGGAATTGCTATTTTTTATCAAAAAGAATTTAATAAAAAAATAGTAGAAAAGATAGATATTTCCCTACTTTATGAGGATAATCTAAATATTTCAGATATTGGAAAAATTCTAAATATAGAAATTTTAAAACAAATTTTATAATGAATAAATTATTAAATGATGCCTTAAGAGCAAAAGGTTATAAAGGACCAGATATTAAGATGGTATTAACAGATGTAAATGACCCAAATGGACTATATTATACAGACCCAGTAACTAATGTAATAGTATTTGATAGAAAGAAATTAGCAAGTGCAAATAGAGATGAAATACTAAATGCTTTAGGACATGAGTTTGGACATTATAGTAAAGAAGATAATAAGACAGGAACCCAAACTATAGCTAATTATTCAGGAAAGAAATTAGAAGATAGAACAAAAGGTATAGTAAGTAAGGAAGCAACAGAAGATACCTTAGCAGCAATAAGAAATAATAAGAATGTAATAACAGGAGAAGAAGGTAAACAACTTGCTGATAGTATTCCTATGGAGAGAAGGGAATACTATAAAGCATTCATGTTTAAAGGAAAGGTTACAAAAGTTGCTGCTGGTGTTGAAATAGATTTGGGTGTTATATACAATAAAGATCAAATAACAGGTGAAGAAGAGTTTGGGTATGTTTTTGGAGGACAAGGAATATTTGGAATTGATTATGGTAAAGAAGATATAACTAGTGCAGGAAAAATAATGGTAAACTACGACTGGGATGTTGCAGCTTATGAAGATAAAGGAAAACCTATAAAAGACTTTCAAGGATTTATAGGAGGAGCTGGTATACAAGTAAATCTTTTTGGATATCAATTTAATTGGGGAGTATCTGTAGGTGGAAATAAAGCAGATTTTGGAGCTGATGTAAATCTTTCTGATAATAGAATAAAGATTGGAGGTAGTGGGGGCTATGTTCATGTGTTTGAATGGAAAAATCCAAGTGAAGCTACTAAGGTTTTAATAAGAACAATTGCTAATGATTCAGAAAAAATAGTAAATGATAAAAATGTAATGGGCAAATTAATAGATATAACAAGAAAAATTATGAAACAAAGGGATGTATTAAAATGAGAAAAGTAAAAAATAATCAACCATTTGATTTATATTTATATGCTTTAATCACTTTGATAGCTAGTGATATTTTTGTACTAATATTTTTAATTGATACTCTTTTTTCAGAACCAATTTTGTATATTCCACTTATTATACTATTAATTTTGATTTATTTTATCACAAGAGCTATTGCTAATTGCTTAAAATATTATCTGTCTCAGGAAGAATGTTATTGTGAAAATAGTATCTTTATATATAAAAGAATTTTATTTAAAAAATTTTTGCTAAAAAAAATAGAAATTCCATTAATGAATATTAAAAAAATTGAAGATAAAGGTTTTGCACCTTCTTATCATATGAGCTCAAGTTATTTAAATCCTCTTCACTATATAGTTATTTTTTTTAATCATTATGAGAGAATTTTGTTAGAGTTAAAAACAGGGATTAAATATAATATATATGTATATACTTTTCCATATGGAAGAAGTGGACAAGTAGATGCTTATAAAGATATCTATAATGATAATGATTTTTTAAGGAGTTTTGCTGAATTAAAAGAAATGATAGAAGAAGAGCAAAAAAAGATATTGTTTAATCAAACAGTTAAAAATTTAATTGAAAAATATAATTCTCCATTAGAGGAAAGATATAACTATATTTTAAACAAAATAATTGATGAAGTAAAATTATTTATTTCTGAAAAAGATAATAATTTTATAATTAATGGAGATAGTGAGGCAATAAAAGATTTAGAAATATTTAAAAATATGAATTTTGAGGAAATAGATTTCTACCTTTTCTATGTAAATTATTTATCCAAAAAAAAATATGAAAATAAAAAAGTCTTAGTAGGATACAATGGTATTGATGGAAAAGAAATTACTATGTTAAAGTTAAAAGAAGATATAAATAAAATAAGAGATAGTAGAAGTACATTTAAAAATTAATAATATTTAAGTATTCTGGTCAACTAAAATTATAACAGTATCAAATTATAAAAAAATATATAACCTTCTATAGTAAAGTCTTAAAATACTGTAGAGGGTTATTTTTATGAAAAAATATAAAATTCTTAATTAATAAAGTCTTATATTAATAATTTTTGAACTGACAAAATTGAAAACATATTTTATTAGACTTCTATTATAAATTTTTTTTATATGTTATAATATTTTAGTTAATAAAAGAGCTTTGGAGGTTAAAATGAAAATTGGGATAATTGGTGCTATGGATGAAGAAATAGTTGAATTAAAAAATTCAATGACAGATATAAATGAAATACAAATTAATAATTTAAAATTTTATGAGGGAAAACTTTGTTCAAAAAATATAGTTTTAGTTGAAAGTGGAATTGGAAAAGTTAATGCAGCAATTTCTACTACACTTTTAATCTCACAATTTAAAGTTGAAAAAATAATATTTACTGGTGTTGCAGGAGCAGTCAATCCTAAAATTAAAGTGATAGATATTGTCATTGGAACAGATTTAGTGGAATCTGATATGGACGTAACAGCTGGTGGAAATTATAAATTGGGAGAAATTCCTAGAATGAAATCTTCACATTTTAAAGCTGATCCTTATCTACTCACTTTAGCAGAATCAGTTGCAGTAAAATTGTTTGGAAGTGATAAGGTACATAGGGGAAGAATAATAAGTAGAGATGAATTTGTTGCTTCATCTGAAAAAGTAAATAAACTTAGAGAAATTTTTTCTGCTGAATGTGTTGAAATGGAAGGAGCAGCTGTTGCCCATGTATGTGAAGTGATGAATATACCTTTTATAGTTATAAGATCTATTTCTGATAAAGCAGATGATGAAGCAGGAATGACTTTTGATGAATTTGTAAAAATAGCAGCAAAACATTCAAAATCAATAGTAGAAGGAATTTTATCAATAATGAAATAATGGAGGAAAAAATGAATATTGATGCCTTACTTAAAGAATTATATGCTTATTCTATGTTTAGTATAAGACTTGGTTTAGATAATATTAAAGAAATTTGTAAATATTTAGGAAATCCACAAAATTCATATAAGGTTATACATATAACTGGAACTAATGGAAAAGGTTCTGTTTCAACAACTGTTGAAAGAATTTTATTAGAAGCTGGATATAAGGTTGGAAAATATACTTCACCTCATATACTTGAATTTAATGAAAGAATATCTTTTAATGATAAGTATATCAGTAATGAAGATGTTGCTAAATACTATGAAAAAGTAAAAAAAATTATAGATGAACATAATATTCAAGCTACTTTTTTTGAAGTTACAACGGCTATGATGTTTGATTATTTTAAAGATATGAAAGCAGATTATGTAATTTTAGAAGCAGGTATGGGTGGAAGATATGATGCTACAAATATTTGTGATAATATAGTGTCGGTCATAACAAATGTCAGCTTGGAACATACAGAATATTTAGGAGATACTATCTATAAAATTGCAAAGGAAAAGGCAGGAATAATTAAAAATTGTCCTTATACAATATTTGCAGATAATAATCCTGATGTTAAAAAAGCTATTGAAGAAGCTACCGATAAATATGTAAATGTTTTAGAAAAATATAAGAACAGCACGTATAATTTAGATTTTAACACCTTTTCAACTAATATTTTTATAAATGGAAATAAATATGAATATTCTCTTTTTGGAGATTATCAATACAAAAATTTTCTATGTGCTTATGAAGTTGTAAAATATCTAGGTATAGATGAAAATATAATAAAAGAGGCAGTCAAAAAAGTTGTATGGCAATGCAGATTTGAAGTTTATTCTAAAAATCCATTGGTAATTTTTGATGGAGCTCATAATCTTGCTGGTGTTGAAGAACTTACTAAAATTGTAAAACAACATTTTTCAAAAGATGAAGTTACTGTATTGGTATCTATTTTAAAAGATAAGGATAGAGTTTCTATGTTTAGAAAATTAAATGAAATATCTTCTTGTATAATTTTAACTTCTATACCAGATAATCCAAGAGCTTCAACAGCTAAGGAGTTATATGATTATGTTGAAAATAAAAAAGATTTTGAATATGAAGAAGACCCAATAAAAGCATATAATTTAGCCCTAAGTAAAAAAAGAAAACTTACTGTATGCTGTGGCTCTTTCTATATATTAATAAAATTAAAAGAGGGATTGAATGGATAAAAAAAAGCAGGAAACACCAAAAAGAAAAGTAGTTCAGATAAAACCAAAACCCAAGAAAGAAGGGATAGATTTTTCAAAATTTTTTAATTTTTTATCTTTTGTTGTATTTATAGTTTTTGTTTTTTTTATGTATAAAAAAGTTGTACAACAAGAAAAAATAGAGCAAGCTATTGTTGAGAATACTTCAAAAGAAGTAACTTCAACTATGGATATTAGAGATGGAGATTTTTATAATGGTCCTAAAAAAGAAGTTAAGGTAGAAAAGAAAATTGAAGAACCTAAGGAAGAAACAATAGTTGAAGAAAATCCAAAAATTGATGAAGAAACAATAGTTGAAAATACTCCAAAAGATGAAGGAAAAGTAGAGGATAAACCAAAGGCTTCTGAAGCTGTGAATGTTGCTACTACTGAAAAGAAAGAAGTTAAAACTGAAGAAGTTTCAAAGTCTGACAAAGAAAAAAAAGCTGATGAAGCTAAAAAATTAGAAGAAGGAAAAGAAACAGCTAAAAAAGTTATTAAAGATGAAGCTGAAAAGAAAGCTAAAAAAGAAACTAAGGAAAAAGTTGAAAAGAAAAAGGAAGAAAAGAAAGTAGAAAAGCCTAAAAAAGAAGAGAAAAAAGAGGTTAAAAGATCAGAAACTCCAAAAGAGAATAAAACTGATGATGAAGTAGAAAAACCTAAAAAAAATGAAGTACAAGATTCAGAAATAAAAACTATAAAAACTAAAAAAGAACCAGTAGAAAAGTTGACTAATGAGGAAGTAAAAACAAAATTAAATAATGAGATAAGAGAGGTTGAAGGAACTTATACACCTTAATATCTTAATATGGAGGGAATATGTATACATATACCACTGTTAGAGAAATAGTAGAATCATTAAATTTAGAAATATTAAATGAGGGAAATTTAGATTTGAAAATTGATATACCCAATATATATCAAATTGGATATGAGCTAGTAGGTTTTTTGGATAAAGAAAGTGATGAACTAAATAGATATATTAATATATGTAGTTTAAAAGAATCCAGATTTATTGCAACTTTCTCTAAGGAAAGAAAAGAAAGTGTTATTTCTAAATATATGTCACTTGATTTTCCAGCTTTAATATTTACAAAAGATGCTATTATAGCAGAAGAATTTTACTATTATGCAAAGAAATACAATAAAAATATCCTTTTTAGCAATGAAAAGGCTTCTGTTACTGTTAGAAAGTTAAAATTTTTTCTTTCAAAAACCTTATCTGTTGAAGAGGAATACGAAAATTATTCACTTATGGAGATTCATGGCGTTGGAGTATTGATGACAGGATATTCTAATGCTAGAAAGGGAGTAATGATAGAGTTAATTGAAAGAGGACATCGTATGATAACAGACAAAAATCTTATTATACGGCGTGTTGGCGAAAATGATTTGGTTGGTTATAATGCTCAAAAAAAGGAAAGGCTTGGACATTTCTATTTAGAAGATATTAGAGATGGCTATGTTGATGTAACAGATCATTTTGGAGTAAAAGCAACTAGAATAGAAAAAAAGATAAATATACTTATTGTACTTGAAGAATGGAATGAAAAAAAATTTTATGACAGACTTGGACTTGATGTAGAATATCAAGATTTTGTTGGAGAAAAAATACAAAAATATATAATTCCTGTTAGAAAAGGAAGAAATTTGGCAGTTATAATTGAAACAGCAGCTTTGACATTTAGATTGAGAAGAATGGGACATAATACCCCATTAGAATTTCTTACAAAATCACAAGAGATAATAGAAAAAAAGAAGAAAGAGAGGGAAGAAAATATGGATAAAAATAGGCTGCCTGTAACAAAATTAATAAATGAATTTGACTTAGAAATAAAATATGGAGAAGATAAAATAACTAGTACATATATAAAATCTTCAAATGTGTATCGTCCTTCTTTATCTCTTATAGGATTTTTTGATTTGATAGAAGAAGTTTCAAATATAGGTATACAAATTTTTTCAAAGATAGAATTTAAGTTTTTAGAAAATTTACCTCCTATTGAAAGAGTAAATAATTTAAAAAAATTTTTAAATTATGATATTCCTATGATAGTACTAACAGTTGATGCAAATCCACCTGAGTATTTCTTTGACTTAGTTAAGAAAAGTGGACATATTTTAGCTATTGCACCGTATAAAAAAGCCTCTCAAATAGTTGCTAATTTTAATAACTATTTAGATTCATTTTTCTCTGAAACAATTAGTGTACATGGAGTTTTAGTTGAGTTATTTGGTTTTGGAGTATTGCTTACTGGTAAAAGTGGAATAGGTAAAAGTGAAACTGCTCTTGAACTTATACATAGAGGACACAGATTGATAGCTGATGATATGGTTAAATTTTATAGAGATACACAAGGAGATGTGGTTGGAAAATCTGCTGAACTTCCATTTTTTATGGAAATAAGAGGTTTAGGAGTTATTGATATTAAAACTTTATATGGATTGAGTGCTGTTAGATTATCAAAAAGATTGGATATGATAATTGAGTTACAAGCTGTTGATAACAGTGATTATATGTCTGCTCCTTCAACTCATCTATATGAAGATGTTTTAGGAAAACCAATTAAAAAGAGAATACTTGAGGTATCATCTGGAAGAAATGCAGCAGCAATGGTTGAAGTTATGGTAATGGACTATATGTCTGGTTTATTAGGTCAAAAGTAAAGGATATAAATATAATGAAAGAATTTATAGAAAAATTTAAAGAGATAAAAAATATTATTAAAAAAAATCAAAATATTATATTGACGGCTCATGTAAATCCTGATGGTGATGCTGTTGGTTCAGGATTAGGTTTATTTCTTACTTTAAAAGAAAATTATAAAGATAAAAATATTAGATTTGTATTACAAGACAATATTCCTTATACAACAAAGTTTTTAAAGGGTTCAGAAGAAATTGAAGTCTATGATAAAGATAAAAAATATTCTTGCGATTTATTAATATTTTTAGATTCTGCAACAAGAGATAGAACAGGAGAAACTGGAAAAAATATTGAAAGTAAAATAACAATAAATATAGACCACCATGTGAGTAATCCTTTATATGCAGATATAAATTGTGTAATTACATATTCATCTTCAACTTCTGAAATTATTTATAATTTTATAAAATATATGAATTATAAGTTTTCTCTTTCAGCGGCAGAAGCATTGTATTTAGGTTTAGTAAATGATACAGGAAATTTTTCTCATAGTAATGTTAAAGTTGGAACTATGCAAATGGCAACAGATTTAATTGCTATGGGAGTAGATAATAATTATATAGTAACTAATTTTTTAAATTCTAATTCATACCAAACTTTAAAAATGATGGGTGAAGCTCTTAGGAATTTTGAATTCTATTCAGAGAAAAAGTTAAGCTATTATTATTTAGATAGTGAAACTATGAAAAAATACAATGCTAAAAAGGAAGATACTGAGGGAATTGTTGAAAAGATACTATCTTATTATGAAGCATCTGTTTCATTATTTTTAAGAGAAGAAGCTGATGGAAAAATAAAGGGAAGTATGAGAAGTAAATATGAAATAAATGTAAATGAAGTGGCTAGTTTATTTGGTGGAGGTGGTCATTATAAGGCAGCTGGCTTTTCAAGTAATCTTTCAGCTAATGAAATATTAGAGATTGTTTTAAAAAATATATAAAATTTTAAAAATAAAAGTTGAAATTATTTCATAAAAATAGTATTCTATATAAAAGTGTATAAATAATTACAAGGAGAGTGTAAGATATGACAGAGAATGTTGATATAGTATTTTTAAAACCTACAAAATTTGAGGACTGTGTGATATGTGCAGCTTATATAAAAGAGGATAAGATAGTTAATATGAATTTAAGTCAACTTGACGATAATGATTCAAGAAGGGTTTTAGATTATATAGCAGGAGCTATTTTTATTACAAAAGCAGAAATAGTAAATGTTGGAAATAAAATTTTCTGTTCTATTCCTAGCAATAAAACTTTTTTAAATGAAATGAATAGGGTAACTTCTCATGATGAAGAAGATGAGGAAGAAATTGTAAGAGCGAGAGGGTAATTTAAGGGGGTAACTATTAAGAAGTCTATGTATTAATGGACTTCTTTTTTTGTAAAATATAAAAATAATATTGATAATATTTTGGCTATTATGAAAAATGTAAATTTAATATCTTAACTATTTTATACCTGTTAAAAATAAATTTTAAATATATAAAAAGTTGCTACAATAAAAATTTATTTATGTACTTTATAGCTACAGCCTCCTATTATAATTATTGTAACAACTTTTTTAATCCTTCTGTCTTTGTTATATTTTATAAATTATCATTACAGAGTAGGTGCAAGAATTCGAAGTTTCTACATATTGATACTGAATATCTTTAATGCTCCTTGTTTGTATTCTTTCAGCTACTGCAATATCTAAATCATCTTTCTTATTAAAAACTAATGTTTCTACATACTTGTGT
>ERZ773008.2944-NODE-2944-length-10752-cov-4.151538_pt1 | contig 10752 bp, 8 predicted proteins | sample MGYA00580664_ERZ773008 | MGnify/ENA primary metagenome ERZ773008 (study PRJEB29015, sample SAMEA2738016) | human oral metagenome | biome: human oral; feature: human-associated habitat; material: dental | place: China | collected 2048 ... | reverse complement strand
CGCCGCGCCTTCGGCCTGGCCGGCCGGCTGCACGCGTATGGGCGTCAGCCCCCGCTCGCGCAGCTGGCGCAGCACATCGGCTTCGGCGGCGGCTTCGGTGCGGCCTTCGGCGGCCTGGCCGTCGGCATGGGCGGCGCGCCAGAGAAATTCAGGCATCTGCGCCTTCCTGGCTGTCTTGCGTGACGCGCAGCACTTCATCCAGGCTGGTCAGGCCGGCGGCCGCTTTGCGCAGGCCGTCGTCATAGAGCGTGTGCATGCCGCGCTGCACGGCCAGATGCTGAAGGCTGGCGGCATCCTGGCCTTGCAAGATGGCGGCGCGCAGCGCGTCATCCACCACCATCAGCTCGTGTATGCCTGTGCGGCCCTTGTAGCCCGTGCCCCGGCAGCGCTCGCAGCCCACGGCCTTGTAAATGGGCGCGCCTTCGGGCAGAAAGCGCCCCAGCCCGGAGCTTTGCAGCAGCGCAGGCGCGGGCTGCAAGGCCGCCTTGCAGTGCCCGCACAGGCGCCGCACCAGGCGCTGGGCCAGCACGCCATTGACGGTGGAAGTGATCAGGTAGCGCTCCACGCCCATGTCCTGCATGCGCACCACGGCGCTGGCGGCGGTGTTGGTGTGCAGGGTGGAAAGCACCAGGTGGCCGGTGAGCGAGGACTGCACGGCAATCTGCGCCGTCTCGCCGTCGCGCATTTCGCCAATCATGATGATGTCGGGGTCTTGCCGCAGGATGGAGCGCAGCGCGCTGGCGAAGGTGAGGTTGATTTGCGCGTGCACCTGAATCTGGTTGATGCCCTCCAGCTGGTACTCCACGGGGTCTTCCACGGTGATGATTTTTTGCGTGGCCGCGTCCAGCTTGGCCAGCGCCGCGTAGAGCGTGGTCGTCTTGCCCGAACCCGTGGGGCCGGTCACCAGCAAAATGCCGTGCGGGCGGGCAATGAGCTGGTTGAAGCGCTCCAGCGTGTCTTTTTCAAAGCCCATGTCTTCCAGGCTGAAGCGCACGCTGGCGCGGTCGAGCACGCGCATCACCACGCTTTCGCCATACACCGTGGGCACGGTGGACACGCGCAAGTCCAGCTCGCGGCCCTTCACGCGCGTTTTGATGCGCCCGTCTTGCGGCAGGCGGCGCTCGGCAATGTCCAGATGCGCCAGCAGCTTCACGCGCGAACTCACCGCCGCGCCCTGCTGCGGCGGCACGATTTCGCCGGGCAGCAGCACGCCGTCCACGCGGTAGCGCACGTGCAGGCCGTCGTCAAACGGCTCCAGGTGAATGTCAGAGGCGCGCAGCTCGATCACGCGGCCAATGATGTTGTTCACCAGGCGGATGACGGGCGCTTCACTGGCCAGATCGCGCAGGTGCTCCACGAAATCGCCCGCCTCGCCCTCGCCCAGCGGGCCAAAGCCCGATTCCGGCCCCTCGGCCTCGGCGGAAGGCTCCTCGAACAGGCGCTCCAGCGCCTTGTCGATCTCGGCGGCCAGCCCCACGGCGGGCAGCACCTCCAGCCCCGTGCTCAGGCGCAGCGCCTTGCACACAAAGGCGTCTTGCGGCGCGGCCATCGCCACGTGCAGCCGCCCCGCGTCGTCCTGCGCGAGCGGCAGCACGTGATGCGCGCGCAAAAAGCCCGGCAGCAGCCCTTGCGGCTCCGGCGGCACGGCCGGAAAGGCATCGCCCGTCACGAAAGGCACGCCCAGATGATCGGCCAGCGCGCGCGCGGCATCCACATCAGACACCAGCCCCAGGCTCACCAGCACGCGGTCGAGCGAGCCGCCCATCTCCCGCTGCGCCGCCAGCGCCCGCTCCAGATCGCGCGCGCCCAGCTTGCCCTCGCGCACCAGCCGCTCGCCGTAGCGCGGCCAGTCATCAGCGGCAAAAAGAGGGTCGGCAACAGGGCGTGAAGACATGAACGGGCAGGCTGGGTGGGCAAAAACGGGGCGCAATGCTAGCGCACGCCCAGCGCACACGGGATGGGCGCGGCCCGCCGGGAAACCGCTTGCCCGCCGCTTTCCCCCTGACGGCATTGCTGAACGGTATGCCCGCCCCTCGCCGCTCGCGTTGCAGCGCCAAGGCGCACGGGCTTTGTCTGCCAGAAAATATCAAAACAAGAGCAAATCAAGGGGGTCAGAAATGCCGGTCTGCGCAAATTGCACTAGGACGTCATGCTACATATAAAGGAGCAAATCAAGTGGCGGGCAAATGGGCGTATTCCGCCCATCCCGCCACGCGGCGCCGGCTTCGAGGCGGCCCGGGCTGCCGCTGCCAGCGCGGCAGAAGATGCCTGCGCCGGCAGAGTCATTCGCCCTCTTTCGCAGGCTCGCGCAGCTCGCGGCGCAACACTTTGCCGACGGGCGATTTGGGCAGGCTGGCACGAAATTCGATGCGCGAGGGGCGCTTGTAGCCCGTCAGATAGCGGCGGGCGTGCTGGCGCAGCGCTTCTTCGGTGAGGCTCTCGTCCTTGCGCACGACAACGAGTTTGACGGCTTCGCCTGTTTTGTCGTCCGGCACGCCCACCACGGCCGCTTCCAGCACGCCGGGCACGGCGGCCATCACGTCTTCCACTTCATTGGGATAAACGTTGAAGCCGCTGACCAAAATCATGTCTTTCTTGCGGTCCACGATGCGGATGTAGCCTTTTTCGTCCATCACGCCGATGTCGCCCGTTTTGAAATAGCCGTCGGCGGTCATGGCCAGCGCGGTTTCATCGGGGCGCTGCCAGTAGCCGGCCATGACTTGCGGGCCTTTGATGGCGATTTCGCCGCTTTGGCCCTGGGGCACTTCGCGGCCCTCGTCATCGAGCAGGCGCACGTCGGTATTGGGCAGGGGCAGGCCGATGGCGCCGCTGTATTCGTGCAAGGTGACGGGGTTGCAGCAGGCAATGGGCGCGGTTTCAGACAAGCCGTAGCCCTCGCAAATGGGCGTGCCCGTGCGCTGAAGCCACTGCTGGGCCACGGCGCTTTGCACCGAAGAGCCGCCGCCCACGGCCACTTTCAAATGGCTCCAGTCCACCTTGTCAAAGTCCGGGTGATGCAGCATGCCGTTGAACAGCGTATTGACCGCCGGGAGCTGGTGAAACTTGTGGCGGGCCAGCTCGCGCAGCGTGGCCTTCATGTCGCGCGGGTTGGGAATGAGCACCGTCTTGCCGCCAATGCGCAGCGTCAGGATCAGGCTGGCCGTGAAGGCGAAGATGTGATAGAGCGGCAGGGCGCAGATGCCGATGATTTGCTGGCCTTCAGGCACGTTTTTGAGCACGGGCTGGTACCACGCCTGCGCTTGCAGGGCATTGGCCACCAGGTTGCGGTGCAGCAGCATCGCGCCCTTGGGCACGCCCGTGGTGCCGCCGGTGTATTGCAAAACGGCAATGTCATCGGGCAGCACGGGCGGGGCCTGAAAAGGCAGCCTGCGCCCCTTGGCGATGGCCTTGGCGTAGCGCACCGCGCCCGGCAGGCGAAAAGCCGGAACGGCCTTGCGCACGTGGCGCAGCACAAAGTCCACCACCGCGCCGCGCGCCCAGCCCAGGCGCTCGCCCACGCTGGCGAGGATGACGTTTTGCACCTGGGTCTGCGGCAGGCAGGCTTGCACCGTGTCGGCGAAGTTTTCCATCACCACCAGCGCCCGGGCGCCCGAGTCATTGAGCTGGTGCTCCAGCTCGCGCGGGGTGTAGAGCGGGTTGACGTTCACCACCACCATGCCCGCGCGCAGCACGGCGGCCACCGTTTCGGCGTACTGGGGCACGTTGGGCATCATCACCGCCACGCGGTCGCCCTTTTTCAGCCCGCGCGATTGCAAAAAGGCCGCCAGCGCGCGGCTTTGGCGCTCCAGCTCGGCGTAGCTGTATTCGCGCCCCATGTAGCTCAAGGCCGCCCGGCTGGCGAACTGGCTGAAGCTGGCCTCAAGCAGCGCGGCCAGCGTGGGAAAGGCGGCCACGTCAATGCTGGCGGGCACGCCTTCAGGGTATTGACCAAGCCAGGGGCATTGCGAAGCGGGGTTCATATCAGGGTTCCTCTTTGTCTGTCAAAACGCGGCGGATTGTGGACAGGCTACAAGAAAAAGTATTCTTTTCCCTGCGAGTGAACCCATATTTGAACCAAAAGTATCGCCAAATGATTCTCTACTGGCGCTGGCAGTCCCCCCGTGCGCTAAACAAGCGGCCAGACGATAGGCACACACGGCAGGTTTGGACGCTCTTTTCACGAGGGTAAAAGCCATGCGGGCTTGCAAGCTGGCAGAACCCGCTCGCGGCCTGGCGGCGAAGAGCGAACGGCGCAGCTCTTGGACAAAGCACGGGAGAGAGAAAGCTAGCGAAGCCACTCCGAATTGCTCCGCGCCTCGAATCCCTAGGAAAAATGCGATCCCTCTGCGGCAAGAAACAGGGATTTATTCAAACGGATATTGAACGCCGGCTCCACTTGTCCAGACCGCCTGCTGACCATGGCAACAGCCCACCGCAAGGCTGGATGCGTTTGCCTCTGGGCATTTGCTCCATCAAGCCGACGGTGCTTGTTTGGAATCCACTGCGACTGCACGAGCGTATGAAGACAACTTCAGATGGTGTGCAGTCCACCTTGAACAGGTGGTGAATGGCTTTCTGGAAAAGCGAAAGCCCCGTATACGGGGCTTTCCATTTGGTGCATCTAAAGCTTGTTAGCGGTAGAGCGCATTTCCCAGTGATCAGGGCTTCGAAGAGTATAGCAACTTGTTGCAAACAAAGCACAGGGTTTTCACCGATGCACACGCGCTTGTCAGCATGCACTAATTGATTTGCTTGAAACAAATTGCACTAAAAGGAAAACGAATGCCGAAACAAAAGTCTACTCGTTACCGCTTGGCGCTGGATTTGGGATCCACTTCGCTGGGCTGGGCCGTGTTGCGGCTCAATGAGCAGCATGAGCCCAACGCCATCATCCGCGCGGGGGTGCGCATCTTCAGCGACGGGCGCAATCCGAAAGACGGCTCCTCTCTGGCCGTGACGCGCCGCGCTGCTCGCGCCATGCGCCGCCGCCGTGACCGACTGCTCAAGCGCAAGGCGCGCATGATGAACAAGCTGGTGGAGTATGGTTTTTTTCCGGCCGATGTGGCTGAACGCAAAAAGCTGGAACGCATAAATCCCTACGAGCTTCGCGCCAAAGGACTGGATGCGCCGCTAACACCGGGTGAATTTGCTCGGGCACTCTTTCACATCAATCAGCGGCGCGGTTTCAAGAGCAACCGCAAGACGGACAAGAAGGAAAACGACAGCGGGGCGCTGAAGGCTGCCATTAGCCACCTGCGCCAGCAGTTGCATGAAAGAAAGGCGCGCACGGTGGGCGAATGGCTGTGGTTGCGCCTGCAAGCAGGCCTGGGCACGCGCGCCCGCTACCGCGAAAGCCGAGTGGCGCAGGCCAATGGCAAGACGCGCATTGAAAAGAGCTACGACCTCTACGTTGACCGGCAGATGATTGCAGAGGAATTTGACGCGCTATGGGCGGCACAGGCAGCCTTCGATCCGCAGCAGTTTAGTGAACAGGCGCGTGGCGAATTACGTGATGTTTTGCTGTTTCAGCGCGATTTGCGACCTGTCAGGCCAGGGCGCTGCACTTTGCTGCCCGATGAGGAGCGTGCCCCATTGGCACTGCCCAGCGTGCAGCATTTTCGCATTCTGCAAGAAGCCAATCACTTGCGGCTGCTGCATCCGGACTTGCGTGAGGAACCACTGTCATTGGCCCAGCGCGATGCCGTGGTGGATGCGCTGGAACACAACAGCAAACGCACGTTTGAGCAGCTGCGCAAGCTGCTCAAGCTCAACGGCACAGTGAAGTTCAATCTGGAAGATGAGAAACGCAAGGAACTCAAGGGCAATGCAACGAACGCGGTGCTGTCCAAAGACGGCCTGTTTGGCGAGAACTGGTGGAAGTTTGACGAAGCTTTGCAGAATGAAATCGTCTGGCAACTGGTTTCGGAGCAAAGCGAGGAAAAGCTGCAGAACTGGCTGCAGGCCAACACGGGCGTGAATGCCACGCAAGCCGAGGCGATCGCCAATGCGGGGCTGCCTGATGGCTACGGCTCACTCAGCCGCAAAGCGCTGGCGCGCATCGTTCCTGCCTTGCGTGAAGCGGAGGTGGTAAATGGAATAGATGTGCCACGCACATATGACCAAGCCGTACAGGCGGCAGGCTTTGCGCACCACAGCGATCTGGATTCCGGATTTGGTTTTGAACACAGCCACGATGAAGTGGAGCGGATTGGCGAACGTGTGATTGCCTCAACGGGCGAAGTCAAACCTGTCTTTGCCTTCAAACAACTGCCGTATTACGGCAAAGCCTTGCAACGCCATGTGGCGTTTGCCAAGGAGCATCCACACAATGAGGAGGAACGCTATGGAAAGATTGCCAATCCCACGGTGCATATCGGGCTGAACCAGCTACGGGTGGTGGTCAATGCGCTGATTCGCCGCTACGGAAGACCAGCAGAAGTGGTGGTGGAGCTGGCGCGCGATTTGAAACAAAGCCGCGAACAAAAACAGGAGGAGCAAAAGCGGCAGGCCGATTACCAGAAGCGCAATGAGCGTATTCGCCGCGAAATTGCCAGCATGCGCGGCTGCGCCGAAGAACGAGTGAGTCATGCCGACGTGCAGAAATGGATTCTCTGGGAAGAATTGAGCTTTGACGTGGCCGATCGGCGCTGCCCCTACAGTGGCGTGCAGATCAGTGCGCAGATGCTGCTGTCCAACCAAGTGGAAATCGAGCACATCCTGCCGTTTTCGCAAACGCTGGACAACTCCTTGAATAACCGCACAGTTGCCATGCGACAGGCCAACCGCATCAAGGGCAACCGCACGCCGTGGCAGGCGCGGGAGGACTTTGAACGCCAAGGCTGGTCATATGACAGCATTCTGCAACGCGCCGAGCGCATGCCCAAGGCCAAACGCTACCGTTTCTCACGCGATGGCTATGAACGCTGGTTGAAAGAAGACAAGGATTTTCTGGCGCGAGCACTGAACGACACTCGCTATCTCTCACGAGTCGCCAAAACATATATGGAGCTGGTGTGCCCACTCGGCACGAGAGTGATTCCTGGACAGATGACAGCGCTGCTGCGCGCCAAATTTGGTCTGAATGACGTACTGGGCCTCAATGGCGAGAAAAATCGCGATGACCACCGCCACCATGCCGTGGATGCTTGTGTAATTGGCGTGACGGATCAAGGACTGTTGCAACGATTTGCGCAAGCCAGCGCGGATGCGCGCGGGAATGGACTAGAAAAACTGGTGGAAAACATGCCTGTTCCCTGGGCAACCTACAGAAACCATGTGAAGCGCGCCATTCAATGCATATGGGTCAGTCACAAGCCGGATCATGGTTATGAAGGCCCCATGATGGAAGAAACGGCTTACGGCATCCGGAAAGACGGCTCCATCAGGCAAAAAACAAAAGCCGATGGCAGCACGGGGCGGGCAATAACTAATCTGATCCGAATTATCGAACCGACCCAAAAGCTACGGCATGGTGTGGACGCGCAAGGGCAGCCGCTAGCGTATAAAGGCTATGTGGGCGGCAGCAATGACTGCATTGAAATCACACAGAATGAACAGGGAAAATGGGAAGGAAATGTGATTACCACTTTCCAAGCTTATGACATTGTCAGACGACTGGGCAGCAAACAGGGGCCTCGTCGCTTACGGCATCCAACACTGGCACAGGCCCTGGATGCATATGGGAAACCCAAAAAACTGGTCATGCGGCTAATGATTGATGATTGTGTTCGACTGGAGCTGGACGGCAACGAAAAAACGCTGCGGGTTGTCAAAATAACCGGAAATGGTCAAGTATTCATGGCTCCTGTGCATGAAGCCAATGTGGATAAACGAAATAGCGACAAAACAGACCCATTCGCTTACGTGTCTAAATACGCGGGCTCTTTTCAGAAGGCTAAGGCTAGGCGTATCACCATCTCTCCAATAGGCGAATTGCACGATCCCGGCTTTTAAAAGTAAAAAAAGAGATCGCCATGATTGGACACATTGTCGAAATCGCAGACGACAGACGGCATCTATCCGTACGCAGGGGTTTCATGGTCGTGCACGATACGGAAGGCGAACGCCGGCTTTTAGGTCAGGTACCCCTAGATGACATCGCAGCCGTCATCGCCAATGCATACGGCATCACCTATACCGGGAATTTACTAGTGGCCTTGGCCGAGCGTGGCGTTCCATTTGTGCTTTGTGCCGCCAATCACAATGCCGTAGGGATGCTGCTGACGCTGAATGGACATCATGTACAAGCCCACCGCATGGAGGCGCAAATTGCTGCCAGCCAGCCGACGCGCAAACGCCTCTGGGCAGCCATCGTTAAATGCAAGCTGGAACAACAAGCTGCCGCCCTGGAAGCCACAGGCGTTCCTCATATGCCACTTGCAGCATTGGCGAAAAAAGTTCGCAGCGGTGACCCTGAAAATATGGAAGCTCAAGGCGCGCGCCGTTACTGGACACTTCTTTTCGGAAAAGATTTTCGGCGTGATCAGCAGGGCGAAGGCATTAATGCTCTGCTCAACTATGGCTACGCCATTGTTCGTTCCGCCACTGCAAGAGCTGTTGTCGCAGCAGGGCTTCATCCCAGCGTGGGACTGCACCACAGTAACGATGGCAACCCCATGCGCTTGGTCGATGATTTGATGGAACCCTTTCGCCCCATGATTGACTTGAAAGTCTGGCGATTGCAATGTTCAGGTCATCATCAAGTCACGCCTGAAACCAAGCGAATGCTGGCGCATATTCTTTATGACGACATGCAGACCAGCGCAGGGACCACTCCCATGATGGTGTGCATGCAAAAGTTGGCCACCTCGTTAGCACAGGTTTACGTTGGTCAAAGAGAAAAGTTGGACTTGCCCTTGCCCGGTCTGCCGCTATCTCTGACAGGCAACCTGCGCCCTTCATGATGGATTCACCATGCTTTCCGGGTACAGGCTGATGTGGATACTGGTGATGTTCGATCTACCCGTGCTGGAAAAAGTCGAGCGGAAGGCCGCCACAGACTTTCGCAAGGCCTTGTTGGACATGGGTTTTGAAATGAGCCAGCTCAGCGTTTACATGCGCTTTTGCACAAGCCAGACTCAAATTGACACCTACGCAAAACGCGTTGAGTCCATCCTTCCCGCCGGCGGCAAGGTCAACCTACTTCAATTCACGGACAAACAGTATGAGCGCATCATCACCTTCCACGGCAAGATGCGACAAGCCCCACCGAAAACACCAGATCAGTTCGATCTCTTTTGATGTTGAACAACGCTTTTTTATACCTCGCAGCACCTAAAAGGTGTTTGGCGACAAGGAGTTAGGTGTTCTGGAATTTTAGATCACTGGGAAATGCGCTCTATCCGGAACCCTGCCCTCACTGTTGTAAAGCGCAAGCGCATTTTAGATCACTGGGAAATGCGCTCTATCCGGAACATGTTGCCCTTTGGGCATGTTGGATAGTGCATTTTAGATCACTGGGAAATGCGCTCTATCCGGAACCAGATTTTCACCGGGTAAGCGAACGCATATATTTTAGATCACTGGGAAATGCGCTCTATCCGGAACAGCGCAAGCACTACCTTGAACACCTTGACTATTTTAGATCACTGGGAAATGCGCTCTATCCGGAACCGTAACGCCGGCTTCTTAACCTTACGCGGCATTTTAGATCACTGGGAAATGCGCTCTATCCGGAACAGCGTCCCGGCGGTTTGCGGGCTGCTTTGCATTTTAGATCACTGGGAAATGCGCTCTATCCGGAACGACACTGGCGGCCTGGGCCGCCTTTGGCGTATTTTAGATCACTGGGAAATGCGCTCTATCCGGAACCTTGCGCAAGACCTTGAGCCATTCCCGAATATTTTAGATCACTGGGAAATGCGCTCTATCCGGAACGCAGCACGCTGCCAGCGCGGGCGCGGCCAGATTTTAGATCACTGGGAAATGCGCTCTATCCGGAACGAGCTTGCTTAGGCATGGCAGCGCAAACCTATTTTAGATCACTGGGAAATGCGCTCTATCCGGAACGCACCCTTTCGCACTACGTCGAAAGTAGCAATTTTAGATCACTGGGAAATGCGCTCTATCCGGAACTGCTGGACCGAAACCCATACTTTTCAGACCATTTTAGATCACTGGGAAATGCGCTCTATCCGGAACCCACAGTCAAATGGCTGGCGCGGCTGGCCGATTTTAGATCACTGGGAAATGCGCTCTATCCGGAACCCGCGCTCGAAATAATCGAGAGCGCCGATTATTTTAGATCACTGGGAAATGCGCTCTATCCGGAACGAATACGCCCTTGTCATTCTGTGCGACGACATTTTAGATCACTGGGAAATGCGCTCTATCCGGAACAGCGTCTTTGCTGAGTTTGAACGTTCAATCATTTTAGATCACTGGGAAATGCGCTCTATCCGGAACGGGGCTTTGGGTCACACCTGAAGGCTCTCAATTTTAGATCACTGGGAAATGCGCTCTATCCGGAACTGGCCAACGGCGCGCCGGATGAAACGCTTTATTTTAGATCACTGGGAAATGCGCTCTATCCGGAACCAATCTGGGCTATGGCTACTTCATCGAAAGCATTTTAGATCACTGGGAAATGCGCTCTATCCGGAACCGGTGTTCTATTGATATGGTTTCTACTGGCATTTTAGATCACTGGGAAATGCGCTCTATCCGGAACATCTGGCCCTGCATAATGGTTACCTGAAATATTTTAGATCACTGGGAAATGCGCTCTATCCGGAACCGCAAAATGAGCATGAA
>ERZ773008.2936-NODE-2936-length-10777-cov-2.542996_pt1 | contig 10777 bp, 6 predicted proteins | sample MGYA00580664_ERZ773008 | MGnify/ENA primary metagenome ERZ773008 (study PRJEB29015, sample SAMEA2738016) | human oral metagenome | biome: human oral; feature: human-associated habitat; material: dental | place: China | collected 2048 ... | reverse complement strand
CGAGCTTTGCGCCGGCCGCGTCCGGCGACGTGCCGCGCTCGGCGGCAAGGGCTTCTTCGACCATGCGCTGCGCGTCGACGATGCGGTTCTGTTCGTAGCCGACTTCCGCAAGGATGCGTGCGACGATCCTTTCGCGTTCGGGATTCTCCCCGTTCGTCGTGCCCGCGGCACGCGAGAGATTGTCTGCCTCGCGGTAGAGCGATTCCAGTGCCGTGCGCTGCGCCTCGACCTCGGGAGCGAACCCCGCCTCGGCGTTCTGTGCCGCGATCGCTTCTTCCGTTCGCAAGGCGCTCGCTTCTTCGGCCGACGCGAGCGCCTTGCGAACGGCGGCGAGATGCTCTTCTGCCGCGTGCAGGTTTTGGATGGCAAGCGCGAGGTTGGCGGCGGCGTCCCGCATCGCTTCCTGCGCCTCGACGAGGTTGGCGCGTGCGCTTTCCACGTCCGCCCGCGCTTCGGCGAGAGCCGCGAGCGCCGCGCGGCGGGATCGTATCTCGTCTCGGACGTTCATCATGTAGGAGAAGTAGCCATGGACATCGTGCAGGGCGTCGTGGCTCGCCGCCGACGCCGCGCTCGACGTCATGCCAAGAGCGAGCGTCAAGGTGCAGGCTCTCTTGAGGAGGGCGAGCGTACGGCGGCGTCTCATCTTCTGTAGTATGCTCATGCTTTTTCCATCCTTTCGAGATCGGGAAGCTCCTCCCCGTAGAGCCAATATGCGATCTTTTGGAAAATCCCCGCGTTCGCCCGATAGAAGACGGGCTGTGCGCAGAACACGTAGTAGTTGATGCCCTTGGCGAAGCGCATCAATGCCCGGATGTCGTAGGCGAGCGCCAGCGCCGTCGCGAGGAAGAAGCCGAAGCCGTAGCTCTTTTCCCCGAGATAGAGAGAGAAAAGACCCAGCGCGAGATTCCCGAGCACAGCAATCGCGCCGATGCGCCAGACGCCGCTCTGGAAGTCGAAGTACTCAAGCATGATCATGAGAACCTGCAGAGCGCCCGCGAAAAAGGCGGCGAAGAGCATGACACTGAACATGTTGACCGAGTTGTAATCGAGTCCGGCGAACGACAGCACATAGTTGCCGAAGGCCAGAAAGACGAGCGTAAAGACGAACTGGAACTCGAACGCCTGACGCAGTTCGAACCACATGACGTAGAGCAGATCCTTCCGCGCGTCTTCGATCATCTGGAAGTTGCCGCCGTGCGTGATGGCGGTAAAATACTGCGCGTAGCGCTCGTAGAAATGCGTCTCCACCTTGACGACGAACATCGTCGTGAGCGGCAGGATGGAAAGGAGCGCGTAGAAGACGACGACGTCGTAGCGCGGCGCGTAGAGGAATGTGTCCTCGATGAGCACGCCCCAAGGCCCCTGCCAGATGAGGATGTTCGGCAGGAAAAGCCCGAGCGTGTAGCCGAACGCGCCGATGAAGAGCCGCCCGTGCCGCCCGAGATAGGGCAGGAAGGCGAAGATCATGCCGTCCTTCGGCAAGCCGAAGCGGCTCGTCACATAGAGGAAGAAGAAGAGGACGAGTGCGCCCATGCCGACGTCCATGGCAAAGAGCGCCGCAGCCGCAGGCGAAAGCCACGCCAGCTCCAAGAGGAGCGCCGCGAGCGCAACGCTTAAAAGGACGCCCGCAAGATAGCCGAGAATCAGATACTTGAAGCGCTTGACCGCCGTAAGATAGACGCTCGCCGTCCAGACGAGCAGCAGCTCCGAAAAGAAGAGGTACGACAGGAGTTTCAGCTCGAAGGCGAGCGGCTTGTCCTGGAAGAAGAGCATGGAAGCGAGTGCGCCGAGCACGAGCAGGATCGCGCTCATGCCGAAGAGCGACGGCGTCACATCGCGGTAGTGCTGCACGGTGATGCAGTCCGCGAGGTAGCGCGTCAGGACGATCGTGAAGCCGCACGAGAGCAGCTGGGAAAACACGAAGGAATAGACGACGGCGCCAAGATAGACTGCCGATTCCGCCTCTGACGTGCCGTGGAGCCGGAAGAGCGTCTGGATCAGCAGCACCATGCTCGTCAAAAGAGCGAACGGCCCCGTCGTGACGATGGCGGAGTACGAGTACGCCTTGAGATGCCCCGCTGCCGTACGCGCCCGAAAGAGACGCTTGAGTTCAAATCCGACGCCCGCCATGTGCCCCCTCCTTTTTGATGTCCTGATAAGCCTTGCGATACGAATCGATGAATTGTTCGTGCGTGTAGCGCGACTTCGTGCGGGCAAAGCCGATGGCCGCCATCGAGCGGCGCAGCTCGTAGTCCTTCGCGAGCCGCACGATCTCGTGCGCCATCGCCTCGTAGTCGAGCGGCGCGACGACCGCGCCAGCCGTGCCGAGATCGTCGCCGCTGTCGCCGTAGATCAGCTCGCGGCAGCAGCCGACGTCCGTCGTCACGTAGGGGCGGTGCGCCGAGAAGCCTTCCAAGACGGCGAGCGGCTGCCCCTCGCTGATGCTCGACAGGACGAGGACGTCCATCTTCGGCAGATATTCGGCCACGGGGACGGAGCCGGTGAACGTCACATCTTCAAGGCCGAGCATGCGCACCGTGCGATGACAGACCGCGACGTAGTCGGGATCTTCTTCGAGTCCGCCCATGACGACGAGGTGCGCGTCGGGCAGTTCGCGCTTGACGATGGCGAAGGCGCGAAGGAGCGTCAAGATGTCCTTGATGGGCACGACGCGCACGACCGCGCCGATCGTGATCGGCCCCTTGTGATCGAGAAGCTCGGGAACGGAAGAGAAGCGCTCCATGCGCACGCCGTTCGGCACGATCGCGATCTTTTCCGGATCGCAGCCGAGGTCAGCGGCGATCTTGCCGTTGTGCTCGAAGAGCGTGTAGAGGCGATCGGCGCTGTGATACGAAAGGCGTGCGAGATAGTAGAAGTAGCGAATCCCCACGCCCTTGAAGTCCGGCTTCGCCCAGTCACTCTTCAAGATTTCCGCCTCGCGTTCGCGTGAGTAGACGCCGTGCTCCGTGATCATGTACGGCTTCTTGTAGCGCGTCGCCGCCATGCCGCCCAGAACGCCCGAGTAACCCGTCGCGACGCTGTGGTATACGTCCGCCTCAGGCAGCTTCTGCTGCAGCAGGTAGAAAAGCGGCAGGAGCATCGAGCGCATCGTCCAGAAAAAGTTCGTGAACGGCAGATTTTCGTACTGCTCGCGATAGACGCGCACGATCACATCGAAGAAGTCGCTCGACATGAAGACGGCGAGCGGCGACTTCCAGCGCCCGTATGCGAAGACTTCCAACAGCCGCTTGAGCGGGATGTCGCGCTCACCGCGCACAAGCTCGTAGAGCGCTTGGCAATCGTCGTACGTCAGGATGCCCTCAAGCATATCGGAAGCGCGCAGGGAAAGGATCTCGTCGAGGAACACTTCCTCGACGCCTACGCAGTTCGCGGGCAGCTTGAACTTGAACTTGCCGTGATCCTTTATCTCCGCGCCGATGGCGTAGACGACGAACTCATGCTCGGGAAGCCCCTCCATGAGCATCTGAATCCACGAGGACACGCCGCCTACGACGTAGGGATAAGAACCTTCCGCCAACAGACAGATGCGCATCACTTCTCTCCTTTCCAATAGATGCAGGACTTTTCCTCGGTCACGCGCACGATGTAGACGTCCGCTTCAAAGCTCTCGACCGTGCAGCCCTCCGTGCGCTCGATCTCCTTCGCCGTGCGCAGGACGAAGCGCAGCTCGCCGCCCGTGCCCCAGCTGTAGATTTCCATGCGGCCGGGCTTGCGCACGACGCGGTAGTCCATATCGAAGTAGTCCGAGAAGAACGGCAGGCTTTCGGAGATCGTCGTCGCCGTCAGCCACGGATAGCGGCGATTCATGTCGTGCAGGAAATCCTTGAGGCCGACTTCCATTTCGTGCCAACTCGTGTCCTTGCTTTCCTCATAAAAGATTTCATCGGGATGGACGAAGTGGGAGAACACGCCGATGTAGTTCAGTGCACCGATTTCCTGCCAGCGCATGAGACCGCTCGCCGCATGACCCGAACTCAGGCGCGGAATCTCGTAGACGCCGTCCTCCGTGCGCTCGAACTCCTGATAGTACGCCTTCTTGTCGGCCGGGCCGTCGAAGAGCGAGGCGAAGACCTTGACCTCGGGAAAGACGTTTTTCACAGCCTGTTTCCCCTCGGGACTCAAGATGTCCGACGGCGGCACATAGGAGCGAAACACATAGTCGGGGTAGACGGAGGTGATGTAGTTCTTCAGCTCGCGCAGCGACTCCTCCATATCCTCCTGGCTCTCCCACGGCACATAGTCAAGCTCCCCCTGTCCATAGCCGTCCGGCGCGAGCGACTGATGGTTGTAGCCGTGCAGTCCCAGCTCGCCGCCCGCATGCAGAAGCTCGCGCCCGTAGATGATCAGCCCGTCACGCGCCGCGCGTCCGCCGAGCGGATGAAACGGGCCTTTGACCTGTGAGCCGTATGTCTCGATGATGACGCCCGTGTAGCGGAGCGGCTCCTCCTTGGCGAGCTGCAGCATGAACGGCCACCAGATCTTGCGGTAGAAGGTCTCCGTATCGACGCCGAGTTCGTCGTAGATCTTGTAGAAATATCCTTCGGGAATCGGCGCCGGAAAATCGTCGATGAAGAAGATCTTGACCCCGACCACGGGATAGAGCGAATCTTCGCCGCAGTGCGCGAGCATGGCGGTCAGGATGCCGACGTTCGTCTTGTCATCGCGCTCGACGCCGTTGTAGGCATAGATGCGGCCGTTGCCCAAAGCGCTTTCCCAGAGGAGCGGCGTGCCGTCGAGGGCTTCGATGTGCACTTTGGCGTTTCCCGTCAAGGCCACGCCGTTGGCGTGCGTCGTGTAGACCGATCCTTCGCCAAAACGGAAATCCTTGCCGCCGATGAGGAAATCGCTGACGAGATGCACGCCGAGGACGTCCGATTCGCCGCCGAGACTCTTGATGCCGAAATCCTGCAGCAGTTCCGCTGCAAGGGGCGCATCGCTTTCCTGCTCGATCTTCTGCAGGACGAGCAGCGTGCCGCCTGAGCGCACATAGTCCAAAAGCGCGGGCAGCATCCTCACTGCATCCAAGCGCCCCGTCGCCAGAGCGACGCCCTGATACGCGCCGTCAAAGGGACGCGTATCGTAGACGGTGCGGCTCTCATAGTCCTTGCGTTTTTCCGTCAGGAGCTTTTCCGTATTGTGCCGCGCATACATGCTCGCGACATCGGCGGGATCGTAGACGATGAGAAACTTTTCGCGCGGCAGATTCCCTTCGGGCGGCATCGGACGTTCGCTGCGCTCTGTGCTCAACTCGTTGCCGACAAGGCCGAGATGCAGGAAGCCGTCGAGACGGCTGTATTGGAAGAAGCAGCCGAGGAAGAAGGCAATCAGGAGCAGGAGGCAAAGACTTCGCTTATTCACGCGCCGCACCTCCGTCCCAGTAGCGAATTGCCTGCATCGCCTCGTTCGTCAGGCGCGTCGGCAGGCGCTTGAGCGCCTCGACCGTCTCCTGCACGTTCGCTCGCTCGTGTGCCGCCTGCTGTATTTGAAGCGTCAGGAGAAGCGGCAGCTCCGCCTCGGGGAGGCTTGCGCGGAATGCGGCGCAGGCTTCTGCCGCCTCCTCCAGGCGCTCCGCACGGATCAATGCACGGATGCGCTCGGCGTGGTAGGCGGGATGATCGGGATGGCGCTCCGAGAGGAGGCGCAGCATCTCCATGTAGCGCATGCGCTGCTGCTCGCGCGTCACGGAATCGCCGTAGCGGCGCAGCAGAAACTCGCGCACCTTCTCCACATATTTGTCGAGCAGCGCGTCGTCGTTCGCGCCGCGCTTGATCGCCTCTTCGAGCGCGTAGATCTCCTCGCCGAGCTGCTCCATGTGCGCCGTCATCATCGACACGGCGTAGTAGGCGATCTCGCGGTCGCTGTCGTGCACGGCCTCGTTGAGGATCGCCTGGCGCTCCACGACGTCCTGCTTGATGGCGTCAGTGAAGAACTTGCGCTTGAGTTTCGGATCGTCCATCAAGAACACGTCGCGCAGCGGCACGATGTCTGCATTGTAGGCGCGTTCGCCGAAGGACATGCTGAGATCCTCCTCCTCTTCCTCCGGCCCCGTGCGCTCCATGAGGCCGAGGGCATGACCGAAAAGCTCGTAAAGGAGCAGCAGAAGAAGCCCGAGGACGGGCAGAGCGGCGGCAAAGACGCCCTTTGCCGCCGCTGAGATACGGCCGCGCCGCCTTCCTTCGACGGCCATATAGACGGCGACCAATACGAAGTATACGAGAAGCAGGCGTCCATTTCCTGCAAACAAATCGCTGATCATAGAGAAAGGCTCTCCCCCGTTTCAATTCCCGCCTTTTCCAAGCGGTCGCGCACCATGTCGAGCGTCTTTCCCGCGACGTCGGGCAGAAGGAGCGCGACGCCGTCTGCCGTCTCGCCGATGAAGTCCTCGGCGCGGATGCTGTTCGCGATCTTGTGGTCGATCTCTCGGTAGCTTTCGCCCTTGACGCTGACGGGCAGCAGCGCGACGGGATAGTCCGTCTGCATGCGGCGGCGTGCGCGGAACTCCTCGATGACCTTTTGAAATTCCTCGATGCGCAGGATGCGCGTCTCGTCGACGTATTTGCGCCCTGCCGTCTCCTGCTCCCATGCGTAGGCGCGTCCGAGCGAGCTGGACACGAGACGCGCGGTGATGGAGAGGAGGTTCTGTTCGTAGAGGCTCCACTGCTCGAAGTCCAGGTGATAGATCTGCAGGACGGCGATCACGCGCCCTTCGTAGGAAATCGGCGCGGCGAGATCGGGCAGCCCCTTGATGAGATCGCGGTTGACGAAGATCTTCTTCTCCCGGAGCATTTCCTGCAGATACGGATAGTCGTCGACGCGCAAAGAGCGCGGCATCTCGCCCGTCCGGCTGCCGAGGCGCACCTTCTGGCGCAGGTAGTAGCCGCCCTCGCCGACGACGTAGACGACGACATCGAGGATGTCCGCCGTGACCGAGGTCGCCTGCGTGAAGAGATTCTCCGTCTCGACGGAATCGAGGCGCGAAACGATGCGGTAAAGGCGGCCGATGCTGTCGTCCGAGTTCACGATCTGACGGTAGAGGCGATCTTTCACGGCGATATTTTCCTTGAAGAGGTTTTCCAAAAAGGAATAGCGGTTCTGCAGGCGGCGCTTGATGCGCGTGTCGGCGAGCTGCTGATAGCTCGCGCGGTCAGCGAAGTAGCCCGTCAGCACCGCGACGAAGAAGTACGAGACGAAGTGCAGGAACTCGCGCGGACTGTAGAGCATCGCCACGAGGTCGCCGCCCGCGCCCAAAAGACCGTGCACGAGCAGCGCGAGCGAGAGCGCCGCCGCGAGCAGCGCCTGCTGCTTGCCGTAGAGAAGCCCCATGCAGCCGATGTAGAGGAAGGCGAAGTCGAACGCCGTCATGGCGTTCACCGTCGTGCCGCCCTGCAAAGCGCCCACGCCCGCCGTCAAAGCCGCGCCTGCGAGGTTCTCCGCGTAGGGGATGAAGCGCTGCTGGAGGCGTGCGAGACGTGCGCGCCGCGACATCGCGCGGACGTCCGCGACGCGCGTATCGTGCATCGCGCACATCGCCTCCCACGTCTCCTTGAGACCCTGCGCGAAGGGACGCACGGGACGCCAGCCAAGTTCCTTTTCTGCAATCGTGCTCTTCAATATAGCGCGTCCCTGCGTTTCGCGCGGAATCGCCGCCTCTTCCATGCGCGGGAAGAACTCGCGGCAGATCGCATAAAGCTCCGCCATCGTCGTTGCCGCAGGTGCGCCGATGTGCAGATGTGCGCCGTCGAAGCCGCGCGCCGCCGCCTGATAGATTGCATAGACTGCATCGCGTGCATCGAGAAAGCCGCAGGAGACGGCGGCCGGCTCAGTGTAGCGCGGCAGCGGCCGATTCATCAGAGCCGCGCCGAAGAGACGGCCGATGAAGCCGTCGTCCGACGTCTGCCCCGGCGCGTAAAGCTCGGCGAGGCGCACGATGGACACGGAAAGTCCTTGGGCACGCCAGGAAAGCCCCTGGGCTTCCAGACGCGCGAGAAGCGCCCCCGTCTCGCCCTGCGGCAGCAACTCGTCCTGCTCCGTCGGCATCGTATGCGGCGCAAACACCTCGTCGCCCGAGAGCAGGAACACGCGCCGCACCTTCGAGGCGCAGGCAAAGCGCAGCATGGCGTCGAGCCGACGCGCCCCCAGAGCGGGATCGCGCTCCAAACGATAGATGAGGAGATCGAGATTCTCAGCGGCGAAGACCATGCCCGCCTCGGCGCTCTCCGGTGCGCAGTCATACGTCTTCATGCCTGCGGGCGGGCGCTCCTCCTCGCTCGCAGAAAGGCGCGAGACTTCCCACGCCTCCTTGCGAAAACACGCGGCGAGCAGCTGCTCCAAGAAGCGCGGCAGCCCCGCGAACATCACTTTTTTCGTCCATGTACTCATACGCTTGCATCAGACTCCATTCTCTCAACCCTTCCGCGCCGTTCGTTTCAGCAACTTGCTGCGAAATATAAGACTGTAAACCTATTGTACAATGTTGGAGATGTAAATTTTTGTATTTTCCCCGCATGTATGTCTTGCCAATATAGTATATATGACTCATTCTTTTATGGCAAGTCTTTATCTACATGTTCTGTAAATTTTATAGAATTCTTTTCTTCTGGGATAAAGGACTCATATATGGCCGATATGCTTCAGGCTTGACTTCTCGGAGTTTTACAGTATACTTGAAAGCAAAGATATAAAAGCACAGACATATTTAAGGCGATTGCCGCTTTGTGGAAAGGATGGGATGTTATGCGCCTCTGTCGTTTGCGCAAGGTCTTTCTTGCTTTCGGACTTGCCGTATTCTTGTCGGCGGGCACGGCCTTGGCCGCGCCGATCCTCTCGGAAAACTCCCACGGACACGACGTCCTCAAGCTGCAGAGGGAACTGAAGCGCACGGGCTACCTCGCCGACGAGCCGGACGGCATCTTCGGCAGCCGCACGAAGAGCGCGGTTCTTGCTTTCCAACGCGCCCAGAGCCTCAAGGAAACGGGCGTCGTCGATCGCGAGACTTGGAGCCGTCTGCAGAAGCAGCCCGCACGGGAAGAGAACGCTGCCGCTCCCGTTCCCGCAAGTCCTGTGCCGGACGGCGCGGGTGCGAAGCCGGCGGACGCGCCGGGCAAGGAGATGCGTCCCGCGCTCGAACCGCGCATAAAAAAAGCGCCCGAGACCGCCCCGTTCCTGCAGCGAGCCAAGGTGGCGGCCGTCATAGCGACGGCGAAGAAGTACATCGGCACGCCGTACAAGTTCGGCGGCACGACGCCGAAGGCGTTCGACTGCTCGGGCTATCTGCAGTACGTCTTCCAAGAGAACGGCATGATGCTGCCGCGTACGGCGGACGAGCAGTTCAAGCTCGGAAGAAATGCAAAGACAGCGGAACTCGAAGCGGGCGACCTCGTCTTCTTCGAGACGTACGAAAAGGGCGCCTCGCACTGCGGCATCTACCTCGGCGGCGGCAAGTTCATCCACGCCTCGACGAGCAAAGGCGTGCGCATCGACGAACTTTCGGGCGACTACTGGAATACGCATTATTACGGAGGCAAGCATATTGTACGGTGAAGGGTATCGTGCAGTTCAATAGAGGCGCTTTTGCACACGAAAGAGGGGCTGTCGCACATGATTTGTGCGACAGCCCCTTTCGTATGGGGAGCGTCACTGCGTCTTCTGCGTCTCCGCGCCGGGGGTGGGGGCCGCGGAGGGAGTCGCCGCGGGCGATGCGCCTGCAGGCTTCGTCTCCGTACGCGTGCGCTCGTCATCTGCGTCCTGCGCTGCGCTCTTCTTCTCCGTCGAGGCAGCAGGTGAAGCTGAGCGCTCCCTGCCGCCCTTCTTCGTCTCCCTCTCGTCCGCATCCTCGCGGCTCGTCGAACTCTTCGAGGAGTTTTCGCTTCTGCCTGAGCTTTCGCGCTTGGGACGGCCGATGGACGTATCGCTCGCAGGCACTTCGGTCGCGCCCGCAGGGATCGAGCTTTCGTACTCGTGGCTCTCGCGCTCCATGGCGGCGCGCATCGAAGCGTTGACGTCGATGTCGAGCGTGTTGGCAACCGTCTGGCGGAGCTTCACGATGTCGGGAATCCAATAGCTGATCTCCGAGATGTAGAGCGGACGTCCGGGCACCATGTCGGTCTTGAGGCCGTTCTTCTGCGCCTCCTTCAGCGTGCCCGCGAACTCAAGCATCTGGCGGAAGGAGAGGTCCGTCTCGATGGAATCCATGACCTCCTTGATGACGGAGGGCAGACGCGTGATGATGGCGGGCGACGTGAGCTTTTCCATGACCGCCTTCATGAACTTCTGCTGGCGCTCGATGCGCCCGATGTCGCCCTCCTCGTCGCGGTAGCGCACGTAGGTCACGGCCGTCTTGCCGTCCATGTGCTGCATGCCGGGCTTGAGGTCGATGAGGAGGCCGCCGTCGTCGTCCCACGGATCTTCGTAGTACATGCGCTTCTCCACGTTGATGTCGATGCCGCCCAAGGCGTCGATGATGCGCTCGAAGGCATGCACGTCGATGAGGATATAATAGTCCATCGGCACGTCGAGCAGCTGCTCAAGCGTCTTCTTCGTCAGCGCATAGCCGCCGTAGGCATAAGCGGCATTGATCTTGTCGTAGCCCGCCCCCTCGATGGCGACGCGCGTATCGCGCGGAATCGAAAGCAGCGACGCCGTCCCCTTCTCGGGATCGACCGTCGCGACCATCAAGGTGTCGCTTCGCCCTGCATCGTCCTTTCGCTCATCGACGCCCAAGATCATCACATGGATCTCGGAACTTCCTGCAATCATG
>ERZ773008.2934-NODE-2934-length-10780-cov-3.399627_pt1 | contig 10780 bp, 9 predicted proteins | sample MGYA00580664_ERZ773008 | MGnify/ENA primary metagenome ERZ773008 (study PRJEB29015, sample SAMEA2738016) | human oral metagenome | biome: human oral; feature: human-associated habitat; material: dental | place: China | collected 2048 ... | reverse complement strand
TTAAGAAATGTCAATAAATTTAAACTAGTATAATAAAAATTAATTTTCTTTTGGAAAATAATTTTCTAAATTTGATTTTTTTTCATTTTAAGTATATAATGTAAAATAAAAAAATAGGAGAAAAAATGAAAATATATACTGCCCCAATGGCTGGTACTACAGATTATTCTTTTAGAAAAATACTTGAAAAATTTGAGCCTGATTTTTTGTTTACAGAAATGGTAAATGCTAATTTACTGAATCGTGAGGATGATACTACAATAAATGAACTTTTAAAATGTGATGATAAACAACAAACTGGAACACAAATTTTTGGTGGAGATAAGGATGAACTAGTTTCAGGAATCTTAAAACTAAAAAATCTAGGATTTAAAAAAATTAATATAAATATGGGGTGTCCACAGCCTAAAATTATAAAAAATGGGGCAGGCTCGGCACTTCTTGAAAATTATGACTTAGTTAATCAAGTCCTTTTGGAAACACAAAATATTCGTGCTGAAATTTCTATAAAAATACGTGTTGGCTATAAAGATTTTGACAATCCTGAAATATTTTTGAATTTGGCAAATAAGCATAATCTTGATTTTATCTGTGTGCATGGACGGACTCAAAAACAAATGTATTCTGGAACTGCCAACTGGGAAATTGTTGAAAAACTAAGTAAAATGCCAAGAAATATAAATTTTTTTGGAAATGGCGATTTATTTGAGCCTTCTGAAATACAGCAAAAAATAGCCTCCTGCAATCTTGACGGTATAATACTTTCACGTGGAATAATAGGTAATCCTTGGCTAATTCCACAAACAAGGGAATTTTTACAGATTGGAAAAATAAACACTATTCAAACTTTTGATGAAACAAAATCGATTGTGTTGGAACATCTGCAAAATATTGTGAAACATAAAGGCGAGATGAAAGCTGTGCTTGAAATAAACAAATTTTTACGTCCATATTTTCAAAAATTTTGGGATAAAAATTTGGATAGAAATAGTGAAATTGCTGTGATTGAGAATTTTTATGATGAAAATTTAAAAAGTAAAATTGATAAAATTATTTTGGAAAAAGGAATCTTAGAAAAAATAAAGATGATTGAAATGTTGTAAATAAAGTTTTAAATAAGTTTTTTTATTGAAATTCTTAATAAAAAAGGGTATAATCACAGTTGAAAGTTAACTGTGATTTTTTTGAAGGAGAGTGCAAGAAATGATTATTACAAATGTGAACAATGAAATTCAAAACAAGAGTTTAGCAAAGGATATTCGATTTTGTATTGAATTTGCCAAAAAAAATGAAAATAAAATTTTATCGCTTGTAAATGGAAGTTATGATGTTGGTTACAACAATATCAAAATGAATCTTGGAAAATATTTTACGAAAAGTGAAAATGAGAAATTTTGGGAAAGTCACAAAAAATATTTGGATGTACAGATTATGATTAATGGAACTGAAAAAGTCGCAATTAATGATATTCGAGACATGGAAGTCAAGAGCTTTGATGAAGAGAAGGATCTTACAATTTTAGAAGGTGATAAAGCATTTGATATAATTATGAAAACTGGAGATGTTCTTGTATTTTTCCCAAATGATGTTCACAAGCCTGAACTTAATGTTTCTGAAAATGATGATTCTGGGAATATAAGAAAAATTGTTACAAAAGTTGTTTTTAAAATTGAAATTGGCAAAATGAATATTTAAAATAAACTTTATAACTAAAGAAAATAATAAAAAAGGAGTTTAAAGATGTATTTTCCCAAGCCATTGAAACAAGGAGATAAAGTGTTTTTAGTTTGCACTTCTTCACCTATTTTTGAAGAAGATATTGAAAAATGTAAGAAAACTCTGAAAAACTTAGGTTTTGAGTCAATTTTAGGAGAAAGCCTTTTTAAGAATATTGGAGGATATATGGCGGGAACGCCTGAAATTAGAATAAAAGATTTGCACAGAGCTTTTTCTGATGATGAAATTAAAGGAATTTTTTGCGTGAAAGGCGGATTTAGCGCTTCGCAACTTTTGGATAAGCTGGACTATGAATTGATAAAGAAAAATCCTAAAGTTTTTGTAGGTTATAGCGATGTTACAAATTTGAGTATTTCTTTTAATCAGAAGTGTAATTTGGGAGTTTTTCACGGTCCTATGATAAAGTCGAATATGTTTAATGATTTTAATGAGTTTACAAAAAAATCTTTTTTTAATGCCTTGGATAAGAAAAAAGATGAAAAATGGTTATTTAAAAATCCAATAGATGAAAAAACTGGAACAGAAAAAGAAACTTCACTTCTGTATAAGAAAGATTTTGAAAATAAAAAAATAAACGGCAAATTAACTGGCGGAAATCTTTCAATAATTGTTACAACTTTAGGAACAGATTATGAAATTGATACAAAAGGAAAAATATTTTTTATTGAGGAAATTGAAGAGGAAATCAGCAGAATTGACAGAATGATGACACATTTGAAATATGCTGGAAAATTTGAAGACTGTAATGCGGTTTTGTTAGGTAATTTTGCGGGCTGTGAGAATACTTATGGGAAAAATTATGAGTTAATGGACTTTTTAAAAGATTTTTTCAAGGATTATGAAAAGCCTGTAATTTATGGACTTGAAAGTGGACATGAAAAGCCTGACTTGGTAACAATGCCGATGGGAGCAAAATGTACTTTGAAGATTAATGAAAATATAAATGAAATTTATTTTGAAAAATAGAAGTCCAGAAAATAGTATAAATAAATTTACATAGAAAGAAGGAAAAAATCAATGGTTTTTGATATGCATGCAGATGTGTGGACGGATAATTTCTGGGAATATCAGAAGGGAAATAAAGATGTTATCAGAAATAAATACAAGGAAAAATTCTTAAAAGGAGGGCTTTCTGGAGGAATTTTTGTTATTTATTTGAATGTGAATGAAGTGGAGAATCCTGAAGAATATTTTTTTGCAGATTTGCGAGCAATGACTGAGGAATTGTATCATGCAAGAGATTTGATAAAGGTTATAAAAGAGCCATCTGATTTTAAAATTTTTAAAAATTGGGAAAATGTTAAGGAAGAAGATAAAAAGTTTGGAGTTATGCTTGGAATAGAAGGGCTTCCAGGGATTGGAGATAAACTTGACTATATTTATTTATTAAATCAGCTTGGTGTGCGACATATTGGAATGACTTGGAATGAAACAAACGCTTTTGCAACAGGGCAGAGCGGAGATAAAAACAGGGGATTGACTTCACTTGGAATTGATGCTGTGAGAATAATCAATGAATTGGGAATTCTGCTTGATGTTTCACATGCCAACGATAAAACATTCTGGGATATTGCCAAACATTCTAAAAAGCCTTTTTTTGCTTCACATTCTAATGCCAGAAGCCTTTGTCCGTCAATGAGGAACTTGACTGATGATCAAATTTTATGTATCGGTGAACGAGGGGGAATGGTTGGAATGAACAGTTACCATAATTTTGTCAGTCAAAATGAAAATGAAAAAAATCTAGAAATGCTTTTAAATCATTTAGAGTATGTAGCTGAAAAAATTGGACTGGATAAAGTCGGATTTGGACTTGACTTTGCGGAATATTATACTCCAGAAGGAGAAGAACCTGACGGACTTCTTGGTCTTCACGATGTTACAGAGTTAGGAAATGTTAAGAACGCCTTGAAAAAAAGAGGATATTCCGAAAATGAGATTGAGATGGTAACTTATAAAAATTTTATTGACTTTTTTGGAAGAGTGAGAAATTCCAAATAAAAAATAATAGTAAAATTGAGAAAAGAAAGGAACTTAATAAATGAACAATAAAAGAAAACCAATTATAGGAATTACTACTTCGCTGGAATTAAATCCAAAAAGACTGAATGATCACAAGACGATAGTTTCTGTGGATTACAGCAAGGCGGTTATAAATGCTGGAGGAATACCGTTTATTTTGCCAATAACAGAAAATATGGAAGTTATAAGGGATCAAATTCAGCATTTAGATGGTCTTTTGCTTTCTGGAGGAGGAGATCCTGATCCGATTTTATATGGAGAGGACTGTCTGCAGGAAGTTGGGAGCATTACGCCAGAGCGGGATAAATTTGAGCTTACAATTTTGGATGAGTTTATGAAAACTGGAAAGCCTATTTTTGGGATTTGCCGTGGATTGCAAATTGCAAATATCTATTTTGGCGGAAGTTTGTATCAAGATGTAAAATATACGGGAACAACTATTAATCACATGCAAAAGTGGCTTCCTGATTTGCCTACGCACGATATAAATATTGAAAAAGATAATATTTTATTTGAAATTTTTGGTGAAAAAACAAGAATCAATTCTTATCATCATCAAATGATAAAAGATTTGGGAAATGATTTGACTTCTATTGCAAAAGCAAATGATGGTATAATAGAAGCTTTTCAAAATAAAAATCATAGATTCTTTTACGCAGTACAATGGCATCCTGAAATGATGGCAGTTCGTGGCAATGAGAAAATGCAGAAGATTTTTGATAAATTTATTGAAAGTTGTGGGAAATAAAAAATATTTTAAAATTAAAATTATATAATGGAATTCTAATCAAAAAAAAAAAAAAAAAACGATATTAAAAGCATATTATAAAAAATATCTAGTATAATTTTAATAACTAAAATATTTTAAAGGAAGTGTAAAAAGGTATGAAAAACTTGATTAAAATTTTAACAGTAATTTTGCTGGGATTAAGTTTGACTGGATGTGAATTGTTTGATCCAAGAGAGTGGCAAAAAGCTACAGAGTATCGGAGAGAAAGAGGTATACACTGTTATGAACGCCGTAATGGAAATGTTCGTTGTGAGGATAAAGATGGAAATGACGTAACGTATGGAATGTAAAAAAATATTGAAAGGAATGTTATTAAGAAATATATGTGCAGGACAGAGGAATAGTATTATTAGCATAATATATTTAAAAAAAAAGTGAAAAACTAAAATTAATTAGTAATTCACTTTTTTCTTTTTTATTTATATTTTTATCTTAATACCATAAAAGATTAATTCCATTTTCTTTACATTTTTTTACGATTTCAGGAGTCCAAACAGAAGCCTGAACTTCTCCAATATGTGCTTTTTGTAACAAGAACATACAAATTCTCGACTGTCCGATTCCTCCACCGATTGTTAACGGTAATTCATCATTTAAAAGCATTTTATGAAAATCAAGATTTTTTCGTTCTTCTAAGTTCAATTCCTTCAATTGACATTCTAGTGCTTCTTTATCTACACGGATTCCCATTGACGATAATTCTAATGAACTATCGAGAACTGGATTCCACATAATCAAATCTCCATTTAGTTCCCAATCATCATAATCTGGAGCACGCCCATCATGTCTTTGTCCAGAATTTAACATTTTTCCAATTTGCATAATAAATACTGCGCCATTTTCTTTTGCAAATCTTTCTTCTCTTTCATTTGGAGTCAATTCAGGATATAAATTTTCTAATTCTTGTGAAGTTATAAAAGTTACTTCCTTTGGTAAAAATTTTTCAAATTTACTAAATTTATCTGTCAATTCTTTTTCTGTATTTAAAAAGACTTGATAGATTTTTTTTACAGTTTCTTTTAAAAACTCTAAATTTCTATCCTCTTTTAAGACAACCTTTTCCCAGTCCCATTGATCCACGTAAATTGAATGAGTGTTATCCAAATCTTCATCTCTTCTAATTGCATTCATATCTGTGTAAATACCTTTTCCAGCCTCTACACCATACTGCTTTAATGCAATTCTTTTCCATTTTGCAAGTGAATGCACAATTTCCAATGTAGTATCTGGCATTTCTTTCGTTTCAAAAGCCACAGGACGTTCAACTCCATTCAGATTATCATTAATCCCAGCAGACTTTCTGACAAACATAGGTGCTGAAATTCTTGTTAAATCCAATGCTTTTGCAAGTTCTCTCTCAAAGCAGTCTTTCGCCACTTTTATGGCAATTTCTGTTTCCATAATTCCGTATTTGGAATCATAATTTTTTGGAATTATAATACTTGACATATACTCTCCTTCTTTCCCAGTTTTTTTATTCTACTTTTAAATGGTATCAAAATTATTATTTATTGTCAAATTTTTTTATTTTAAAGCTTGGTGTCTCTTGCTTTTTATAATAAACATATGTAAAATATAATTGAATTATAAAAAATATTTATGAAAGGATTTTATGAAAAAATATCTATTATTAATTTTATTTATTATTTTAGTTTCTATGCTTGTAATAATCATAATAAATCTCAATTTTAAAAATTTTAGGAATAAATTTATTAATTTTGAAAAAACAACCAACATTAAAAAATCAAATACTCAAAAAAATGATAAATCTGATGAAAAGACAGAATTCACAATAATTGGCGTTGGAGATATAATGCTTGGCTCAAATTACCCTTTTGAATATCTGCTTCCTGAAAATGATGCCAATATTCTTGAAAATACGCAAAATATACTGAAAAATGCTGACATAACTGCAGGAAATCTGGAAGGAACACTATTTGATACAGGCGGAACTCCCAAAAGCTGTAATAATCCAAATGTATGTTATGTCTTTCGTATGCCTTCAAGATACGGGACATATTTAAAACAGGCTGGATTTGATTATTTGAGCATTGCCAATAACCATAGCAATGATTTTGGAGAAATTGGAATTAAGGAAACTATGAAAAATCTTGATAATTTAGGAATAAAATATTCTGGAATTAAAGATATTACTGAAAGTGCTGTTTTAGAAAAAGATGGAAAAAAATTTGGATTTATTTCATTTTCTCCAAATTCAGCTACTGTAAAACTAAATGATTATAATTATGCAAAAAAACTTATTTCTGAATTAAAATCAAAAGTTGATATTGTAATTGTTATGTTTCACGGTGGAGCCGAAGGTGCTAATGCTGAACACATTACTAAAAGACATGAAATTTTTCATGGCGAAGATAGAGGAAATGTTTATGAGTTTGCCCATTTTGCGATAGACAATGGAGCTGACATAATCTTTGGGCAAGGCCCTCATGTTACAAGAGCAGTTGAGCTGTACAAAAATAAATTTATTTCGTATAGTGGAGGAAATTTTGCAACTTTTGGAAAAATAAATATTTCTGGTTCAATGGGAATTGCACCTATTTTTAAAATCAAAATAAATAATAAAGGAGATTTTATTTCTGGAGAAATTATTCCAGTAAGACAAACTTACAAAAGTTTAGGTCCTTTTATAGATTCAGAAAAATTAGCAATAAAAAAGATAATTTCCTTGAATAAATCTGATTTTCCAAATGGAAATGGGCTTTTTATCAGTGAAGAAGGAAAAATTAATAAAATCAACAATTAAAAGTTCTTCTTTCATTTAATATAAATTTAAAAAGTATCACTAAAAATCAGGATAAAAACATCCTGATTTATTTTCTTTTTAGTCTAATAATTTCCCTCTCATTTTCATCCATTCTATTCCCCAGTTTTTCATTTTCCCGCTCTAACCTTTCCAATTTTTTCTTCTTTTCAATTTCCTCATCCTTAATATTCCTTCGTTCCACAATCACATTATTCCCAATTTTATCATCAGGATTCCCAATGATTTCCATTCCCTCTCCAATATCCATTCCAAAAATTTCAATTTTCTCTCCGTTATCCATTCCAATAAATACTTCTTTTTCTTTAACTAAATTATTCTTATCAATCAAATAAATATAACTTTTCTGATTTTTAAAAATAACAGCCTTTTTTGGAACAGCCAGAATATTCTCTTTTTTCTTATAAATCACACGAATATCCACTTGCTCGTTTAAAAACAAATCCTTAAATAAAGTTGGCAAAAACTCAAACACATTCATATCCCCAATTTTATTAATCTTAAATAATTCTGCTTCAATAACTTTTTTTTCAGAAAATAAATCTGAATTCTCTTTTATTTTATCCTTATCTTGCAAAATTTCCTTATTTTTATCATTTTTCATTTCAATTAATTCTTCAAGTGTTTTTTCTTCTCCAATTTTTTTATCTTTTCTCCTAAAAATACTAATTTTGGCAACATCTCCAATATTCAGATTTTTAACTTTCTCACTTTTCACGCTTTCACTAACTATTTTTAAATCTTCCCTTTTAGCAAGAATCAAAATAGGCTCATTTTTATTTGTAATTCCACCTTTCACTGCATTAATTTTCACAATGTAAGCATCAAATGGACTTCTTACACTTCTCTGAACCAATCTTGTATTTCTCATTTCATCTTTAATTTCAATTTCCAATCCTGATATTTCTCCACGTAATTCCTGAATTTTCTGACTAACATCAGCTCCCAATTCCTTTTGTTTTTCCAAATTTCGTAATTCCCGATTTTTAATCACTAATAACATACGTTTTTCATTCAATCCATTTTTCTGATAATCACTAAATTTCACTATTACATCGCCCTTTTTTACAAAATCTCCAGCCTTGTAATAAACATCATCAACGGATAAATTCACATCCAGTCCAATTTTAGTAATATTATGTGCAACAACAGTTCCTTTCATATCCACAAAAAGTTCAAGATTTTCACGTGTTATTTTTTCAATAACATATTTCTGATTAATTTTGGGAGTACAGAATTTTAGCATAAAAAGAATAATAAAAATAAAAATTGCGGGCATTATCCAAATTATCTCATCTTTTTTTCTCAATTTTCTCTTCCTTTTTTAGTGGTTTCCGTCAAAATAGGAATTTTCACTTAAATTATCTTCATAAGGAAAATATTCCTTTCGTCCAAGATAAAGCTGATCTGATTTCCTTTGTATTGGAACGACAAAAAATCCCCAGTTGTTCAAATCAGTATAAATAAAAAATCTTACTGTGTTGTTTTGAATTGTATCGGTATCATTTTGAGAAATTATATTTGTAAATTCAGGCAAAATTTCCTGTGCGTCCATTTCTTCATAATTATCCTCATTTTTATAAATCATTTCTTTTTTCAATTCGCCTTCTGCAGTATAAACATAAATTTTTAGTTCTTCAGCAGAAATCTTTTTATCAATTTGTCCAATCAGAATATCAGCCTTTCGTGAAGTCTGTATCATTTCCACTTTTTCCCCATCGTATTTTTCCACCCACACAGAATACGGCACAAGCGGAACTTCATTTACAATTTCCACATCTATATGTCCAAAACGCTTATAATCCAGATATTTTATAGCTCCATCCAGACAGTTCAGTTTTAGCTCGTAATCATCACGATGGCTCAGTTCCTTGTATTCAATCATTTTTCCTGGAACAAATTCCTTTAGGACTTCCTGAAATGTACTGATTTTTGTTGATTGTCCACTTAATTTTATTAATGAATATTCAAAAAGCAGCCCTTCCTTGTAATATGTATTCAAAAATTTTCTGAGCATTCCGTAAATATCAGCTTTTACAATTTTTTCAATTTCCTTTATCGTAAAAATATGTCTTGGATAATCTGTTATTGTGGTAAATATTCCATTTTCATAAGTATGAATTTTCCAGCTTTTTAACTGCGTTATATGAATATCATTCCGTTTTTCATAATTTTTAGGCACATCAAAACGTGTCCGTAGTCTTCCATCGGATGTAAAAAATTCCTTTTTAAGATTTTCAGCCGCTTCCCATAGCATATAAAAGTTATTCCGTATTTTCTGATATTCTTCACTCATTTTATTCTCAAACTGCGAATATTTTGTGGGAATTACATTTTCATACTTTTCATATTCCAAATTCATATTTTCAAAAATCTTCTCAACACCGCTGTCATCAATTACCTTGTAAATCATATCATTGTCATATTTTATCAAATCATTAATAGAAACGACCCTATTTTCAGAATATCTTGCCCCAAGTACAATTTTCAAAAACTGCATAATCCTGTAAGTCAAGTCATTTCCACCAAAATTCTCATCCCCATTTTCAAAACTAGTCCTTATGTCCAGATAATATGAAATTTTGTCCTTACTAATCACATATTTACAAGCCGCCAAATCCGTCGTCCCGCCACCACAGTCAATAATTAATGCACTATATTCTTCATTCTCCTTATATCTCCCCTTCCTTATCTGTATCTCAATTGTATTATACAACACTGCAATCGCTTCATCCATCGCATTTTCACGAATAATCTCATATTCATAATTTTTCTCGCTTGAAATTATATTTTTTTCAGAAATTTCAGAATTCTGATTTTTATTAAATTTATTTTCCATCATAAAAATTTCCTGAAACATCGTCAAAAACTGCTCCTTTAATTTTACAGGGCTGGAAGCGTGAATTTTTTTAAATTTGCATTTAAACATATATTCAGCACGATTCACAACATATTTTAAGTACGCCTTTATTATATCCTTTCTTTTTACATACAGAATATTTCCAAACTCATCATTAATTTTCTCAAGTTTATTATGCTCATGAACCCACCTTTTCAAGCTGTAAAAAATCGAGCCATTGACAATATAGTCATTTCTTTCTAGCTTTCTTACCACATCGTAGCCAAATGAATACTGAATATTGTTAGCATCGCTGCAATCATCAACATAAACCAACGTCGGAAAAATCTCACGGTAATGTCTCTCTCCGTCATCAAATTTCACATAATTTATAGCATCTATTACAACATTTCCATTCAAAATATCATTAGTGGGCAAATCCTTCACATAATTTTTATCCAGATATGCCCCAAGAGCCGTATTTACCGTTCCAAAATCAATACAAAGCGGTGTATTCGTAGTTTCCAGATTTTTCACAACAAAATTTTCAATTTCAACTTTATAATAATCCATCTGATATGGATAAAGTGGCATCATTTCATCTTCCTTC
>ERZ773008.2931-NODE-2931-length-10792-cov-43.626805_pt1 | contig 10792 bp, 10 predicted proteins | sample MGYA00580664_ERZ773008 | MGnify/ENA primary metagenome ERZ773008 (study PRJEB29015, sample SAMEA2738016) | human oral metagenome | biome: human oral; feature: human-associated habitat; material: dental | place: China | collected 2048 ... | reverse complement strand
CCGGCGTCACCCGCCGGTAGATGGAAAAGATGGTGCCCACCGACACGTTCACGTCAATGTTGGACGAACCGTCCAGCGGATCGGTCAGCACGATGTACCGGGCGTTGCGGCTCCGTTCGCTGTCGAAGGCGATGAAGTTCTCTTCCTCTTCCGACGCAAAGCCTGCCACATCGTCGCGTGCGAAGAAGGCCGCACTGATCGTCTTGTGCGCGAACACGTCCAGTTTTTTCTGCTGCTCACCCTGCACGTTCTCGGCGCCCGCATCACCCAGAATCTCGTGGACCAGACCGGCCCGGTTGATATCACGGTTAATGACCTTGGCCGCCAGACGGATGGCTGCCAGAATGCCGCTCAGGCTGCCGCGGGCATGCGGGTACTCTGCCTGCTTCTCGACGATGAATTCACCCAGACTCTTCATGGAAGTCTCCTGATTAACACAATGACAAGATCGGACTTCTCTTATTGTAATAAGGCACGGATATATCTTCCGTGAATGACTAGGCATCCTGCACAAAACTAAGGGAAAACCCGAAGCCCCCTCAGCCAGGCCTGAGAGCCGCAACCAGACCTTCAGGTCTCACCTGGCCCCAGGACGCTCTCCCCCTTGACCTGGGCACCCACCAGACTTTCAGATCTCCCCCAGGATCTGGCCCCCTCGCCAGATCGTCAGACCTTTGCCGGGTCAGGCGCCTTTTCCGGCCCCAAGGCGACTTACATGGGCTTGAACGGCACAGCCCCTTCTGGCCGATAGCCGAAGGTGAGCAGCGCCTTACCGCGGCGAGACGCCGGCCCCACCGTCACCCAGGCCATGTTATTGCCAGCGGCATCGTCCCAGCGCGTGCGTCCCAGCAGACCGCTACCGTGATCCTTCAGCGGCACCTCACCCGATGCCGGGCCCAGCGCCTTCAGAAGCTGCGCCTGCACCTTAGGGTACATCGCCAGGATCTCGTCGTTCTCGCGCACCAGCGGCTCCGTCGTCATGCTCACCTGGTATAAGCCGCCCTTCAGGAAGTAGTAGCCTGCCCGGAACGTCTCCCCGGCCACCTTGACCTCCTTGGCCAGCAACTCCCGGGCACCATTCATGAGAGAGTCCGGTTTCAGCGGCGGGGTCAGGCCCGACACCTGTTTCTGCACTTCAGCCACCGTCATGCCGACCTTCAGCCCCGTCCAGGGCATCCGGGGCGAGGCAGCGGCGTTGCCAGCCCCACCACTCCCGGACAGCTTCAGACCGGCATCCACCCCTGCACTGCAAGGCATCGCCTGGTAGCTGACCTTGCCATCCACCACGCACTTGTGAACCTGCGCCTGCGCAGGCGTCGCAGCCGTCACCAGCCCCAGTCCCAGGGCCGACAGGAAGTGACGCAGAGAGAAACGCCGCGAAGGAGGAAGGGAAACCTCAGTAGCTTTCATCGTCATCGGGAACATCGAAGTACACCCACACAGGAAGCAAGTTCTTTCGCCGCGGCATTTGTACCTGCAAACCACATCACACGGCATGCACCGCCCGATGGAAGGCCAAACCCGACAGACTGACCGCAATTCGGCCTGCCCATCTCCGGGCAGACACCCGGCCATGCAGCAGAGCATCAGGACTGCAAACCGCCCCACATTCCCGCAGGCGTCTACCCGCCCCGTCACCGCTTTCGGGGGAACAACGCCTTGAACGACGGCGCCCCTTCCGGTCGATATCCGGCCGTCAGCAAGGACCAACCGAAATTCCCGTGCGACACAAACACCCAGGCCTTCTCGTCGCCGGCGGCATCCCGCCAGTTCGTTTCCCCCCGCAGGCTGCCGTGCCGCTCTTCCAGCGGCGCCTCATCCGACGCCTTGCCCAGCACCTTCAGCAGCAGCTGCTGCAGCTTTCCGTACAGATGCCGGACCTCGCTATTGCTCCGCATCGCCGGCCCATCCGGCGCGAGACCGAACATAAGATAGCCGTCGTCCAGAAAGTAATACCGCCCCTTGAATGTCGTGCCGGCCAGCTGTACGTCCTTCTCCAGGAGCACCACGGCTCCATTGGCCATCCTTTCCACCTTCGAGGGCGCCGTTGCACCGGGTACCCGCTTCAGCACATCGGCCACGCTCATGCCGGACTCAAGGCCCGTCCAAAGCTTGCGCAAGGTGGCAACATCACGGCCTACCCCATCATCCTGAACCGGCTTCAGCTCCCCCTCGGCCTCCCCACTGCAAGGCATCGCCTGGTAGCTGACCTTGCCGTCCACCTTGCACTTGTAGACCTGCGCCTGCGCAGGCATGGCGGCCGTCATCAATCCCGCCACCCACGGCAGGGCGAACATAACGCGGCACGCATGGAAGCGCCCTGACAGGCGACGCGAAACCGGAGAGACCTTCATCATCGGGAACATCGGGGCCATTCACAGAGGAAGCGGGTTCTTTTGCCGCGAATTTGTACCCGCAAACCTCAGCGCTTCGCACACACTGTCCGATGGAAGGCCCAGCCCGACAGACCGGCCACCACGCAACCCACTTCCAAAACAGAAAGCCCGGACAGGTCATCTCATCGACCTGCCCGGGCTTCCGGGTGATCTGGCAGCCCTGACAGAAGGCCCCACATTTCAAAGGATGTCAGACCTTACTTGGAAAACACCTTCTTCAGGATGGCCGAACCCGTACCCACCGGATCCGCACGGATCGACTTCTCTTCCGCCGCGATCATCTTGTACAGGCCATCCATCGCCTTGTTGGTCACATAGCTCTCGATCTTCGCGTCGTCCGACTTCACCACGCCCAGCTTGGACGCCTGCCCGGCCAGCGAGTTGTACTGCTTCGCCAGCCCCATCTTGCCCGTGTACTGCGTCACGATCGGCAGGAACTTCTGGTACATGTCCTTCGAGGTCTTCTCACGGAAGAAGCTCGTCACCGAATCATCGCCGCCCGCCAGAATGCCCTTCGCATCCTTCACCGACATGCCCTTGATGGCATTGAGCAGCAGCGTCTTCGCCTCCGGCACCGCAGCCTCCGCTGCCCGGTTGATGTTCACCTGCAGCGCCTCGAAATCCTTCTGCTTGCCCATCAGCTTGGCCGCCTTCTCCAGCTTCTGCAGACTGGACGGCAGCGGGATCTTCACCTCCGGATTGCCCAGAAAGCCATCGGCCTTGCCCAGACTGGCCACTGCCGACTCCGCCCCCTTCTGCAGCGCCGCCTTCACCGCCGCCGACGCATCGGTCTGCGTGATCGACGACAGATCCAGCGCCAGGGCCGTACCCGGCAGCGCCACCGTCCCGGCCAGCGCCGCACCCAGCGACAGCGAAGCCGCGGCCAGCGGTGCACCCAGCAGGCGGCGTACCTTGATCATGGAATGAACACCCATCAAACTCTCTCCAATCGGGTCAGAAACCAGCTTTCAATTGTGACAGATGACAGAAGCCCCGACATGTAAAACACCGTTGAAGTCCGGCCCCATACACAGTCTGACCCGGCACAGGGGCCCTACACCACCCCCCGCTCCCGCAAACCCGCAATGCCTGCCGCATCCACCCCCAGATCGGCCAGGATCTCGTCGGTGTGTTCCCCCACCAGAGGAGGCGCACGGCGGTACTCCACCGGAGTCTTCGACAGTCGGATCGGGCTGGCCACCAGTGGCACCTCGCCGGCCTCGGGGTGCGGCATCTTCACAGCCAGGCCACGGGCCTGCACCTGCGGGTCGGCAAACACCTCAGCCAGACCATTGATGGGACCGCACGGCACGGCACGGGCCTCCAGCTGGCCAATCCACTCAGCCGTAGTGCGGGTGGCCGTGATCTCGCTCAGCAGCGGGATGAGTTCGGCGCGGTTTTCCACCCGTGCACGGTTGGTGGCAAAGCGCACATCGGCCGCCAGTTCGGGCCTTCCGGCCACCTCGCAGAAGCGGGCAAACTGACCGTCGTTGCCGATGGCCAGAATCATGTGACCATCCGCCGTGGGGAAATCCTGATACGGGACGATGCTGGGGTGCGCATTGCCCATCCGCCGCGGGTTGCTGCCGGTCGCCAGATAGTTCATGGCCTGGTTGGCCAGGCAGGCCACCTGCACGTCCAGCAGCGCCATGTCGATGTACTGACCCTCACCGCTTTGCTCGCGCCAAGCCAGCGCCGCCAGCACGGCATTGGTGGCATACAGGCCGGTCAGGATATCAGTCAGCGCCACGCCCACTTTCATGGGACCGGCGCCCGGTTCTCCATCCGGCCGACCGGTGATGCTCATCAGCCCACCCAGGCCCTGGATCAGGAAATCATAGCCGGCACGTGGCGCATAGGGACCATCCTGCCCGAAGCCGGTAATGGAGCAATACACCAGCCGCGGATTGACGGCCTTCAGGCTGTCGTAGTCCAGTCCGTACTGTTTCAGGCCCCCCAGCTTGAAGTTCTCCAGCACCACGTCGGACTGCGCGGCCAGCCGACGCACGATATCCTGGCCTTCGGGCTGGGTAATATCGACCGTGATGGATCGCTTGTTCCGGTTGGCACACAGATAATAGGAAGCCACCGAAGTATCTTGCCCCTGATCATCCTTGATCCATGGCGGCCCCCAGCCTCGGGTATCGTCGCCAGGCCCCGGGCGCTCCACCTTGATGACATCCGCCCCCAGGTCCGCCAGAATCTGTCCCGCCCACGGACCGGCCAGAATGCGCGACAGGTCCAGCACGCGAATGTGTGACAGCGCGCCTGCCATGATCAGTCTCCTCATGTTTCTTGGTTCTTGCCGCACACTCCCAACAAGGCCGTGCGGCCGGCCGAAAGAACCGACGACCCGTCATCCGGACCGGGTCGCCTCTGGCATGCCAGGGTCGATCAGTTGGCAAACGCTGCAATGCCGGTAATGGCCCTGCCCAGGATCAGCGCATGGATGTCATGCGTGCCCTCGTAGGTGTTGACCACCTCCAGGTTCACCAGATGACGCGCCACCGGGTATTCGTCGGAGATGCCGTTGCCCCCCAGCATGTCGCGCGCCATCCGCGCAATTTCCAGCGCCTTGCCGCAGGAATTGCGCTTGACGATGGAGGTGACTTCCACCGGCGCAATGCCCTCATCCTTCATGCGGCCCACACGCAGCACGGCCTGAAGGCCCAGCGAGATCTCGGTGGCCATGTCGGCCAACTTCTTCTGGATGAGCTGGTTGGCTGCCAGCGGCCGGTTGAACTGCTTGCGGTCCAGCGTGTACTGGTGGGCGGCCTCATAGCAGGCCTCGGCAGCCCCCAGCGCGCCCCAGGCAATGCCATAGCGGGCGGAGTTCAGGCAGGTGAACGGACCTTTCAGGCCCCGCACCTCGGGGAAGGCATTCTCTTCAGGCACGAACACCTCGTCCATCACGATCTCGCCGGTGATGGAGGCGCGCAGACCCACCTTGCCGTGGATGGCAGGAGCCGACAGACCCTTCCAGCCCTTCTCCAGAATGAAGCCGCGGATCTGGCCTTCGTCATCCTTGGCCCAGACCACAAAGACATCGGCGATGGGACTGTTGGTGATCCAGGTCTTGGCCCCCGACAGGCTGTAGCCACCCTCAACCTTGCGGGCGCGCGTCACCATGCTGCCCGGGTCGGAGCCATGGTTGGGCTCGGTCAGGCCAAAGCAGCCGATCAGCTCACCGGTGGCCAGCTTGGGCAGATACTTCTGCTTCTGCTCTTCGGTGCCGAAAGCCTCGATGGGCACCATCACCAGCGAGCCCTGCACGCTCATCATCGAGCGGTAGCCGGAATCGACCCGCTCGACCTCGCGGGCAATCAGCCCGTAACAGACATAGTTGAGCCCGGCGCCACCGTATTCCTCGGCGATGGTGGGGCCCAGCAGGCCCAGCTCACCCATCTCCCGGAAGATGCTCACATCGGTCTTCTCGTGGCGGAAAGCCTCCTGCACACGCGGCAGCAGCTTGTCCTGGCAGTAGGCACGGGCGCTGTCCTGCACCATGCGCTCGGTATCGGAAAGCTGCGCATCCAGCAGCAGCGGGTCAGCCCAGTTGAAGGGGGCGCGATGGGAAGCCATGGGTCGTCTCCTTTTCATTATTCCTTGCGCGCATTCTAACGACCCACAAAAGCCACCTCAAACGACATTTATGCAGTAACCTGTGCGTTTCAGGAACTCCGAGATTCTTCACTCCGGCCCCCTTCAGTCCCGGCCACCCATCCCGAAGTTCCGGAATCCCGGGCCCTGCGTCAGCCGCCCGGGCGCGCACGACCGCACGCTCACACTCCCACACGTCCTCTCGCCCCAGCCTCAAGCCTCCAACCCCGTCATGCGCAAGAAGATCCCCAGCACCCACGCCCTGCTTGCCTTCGAGTCTGCGGCCCGCCACCAGAGCTTCACGCGGGCCGCTGAGGAACTGGCGCTGACTCAGAGCGCCGTCTGCCGACAGATCAACGCGCTGGAGGACTACCTAGGCGTGCTGCTCTTTCGGCGTACCCGGCGGGGCGTGCAGCTGACCGAGGCCGGGCAGGACTACAGCCGGCAGATCGGCCCCCGGCTGGACGCCCTCGAACAGGACACCCTGGCCGTGATGTCGCAGCACGGCACCGGCAGCACGCTGGATCTGGCCGTCGTGCCCACCTTTGCCACCCGCTGGCTGCTGCCGCGCCTGGGCCGTTTCCAGGCCCGCCAGCCCGAGGTGATCGTGAACCTGCACACCCAGACACGTCCCTTCCTGTTCGACCAGACCGGCTTCGACGCCGCGATCTACTTCGGTGATGCTGGCTGGCCGGGCACCGAGGCACATTTCCTGATGCACGAATACCCGGTGCCGGTGTGCAGCCCCACCCTGCCCGGCGTACAGCCGCACATGACGCCCGAGGCCATTGCCGAGCTGTCGCTGCTGCAGCAGAGCACCCGTCCCTACGCCTGGCGGCAGTGGTTTGCCGCCGCCGGCGTGACCACACCCCGCGCCATGACCGGCATGCGGCTGGAGCTGTTCTCGATGCTGGCCCAGGCCGCCATCGAACGGCTGGGCGTGGCGCTGATCCCGCCCTTCCTGATCCAGCAGGAGCTGGCCAACGGCAGCCTGATCAGCCCCTGCCCCCAGAGCATGCCCAGCTCACGCGCCTATTATCTGATCGTCCCCGAACACAAGGCTGAACGGCCGGCCCTGACGTGCTTTCGGGAGTGGCTGGTGGGTGAGGCCAAAGAAAACGCATGAGCAGGAAACGCTCTGAGCCTTTGACGAATCAGGCGCCGCCCAAATGAAGAACTCCGCCCGACTGAAGATGCAGAAAGTGGAAATGCAGACACCCCAATCCACCAGGCTTTCTTCAGAAAGACACCCCACTGAGAGGGATGTACAAGCTCATCGGGGAATCGGAGAAACCGATGAAGCCATGATGCAGATAGAACTGCCGTGCCGCCTCATCCTTGGCATCCACCACCAACGCGTAGGCAGCCACTTGCTCCCGAGCCTTCAGGCAACGATCCACGGCGCAGCCAAGTAGCAAGCGCCCCAGTCCCCGGCCCTTTTCCCGTTGATCGACAGCCAGGCGCCCGAGCCGAAAGCAAGGTATTGGATATCGCGGCAAGCGCTTCTGCTCGGTCGTGCTCAGCACATTGCTCTCGACCTCGGCCGCACTCAACGTGTAATACCCCAGAATCCGGGCCGGATGCTCGCTATCCGTCAATACGAAAACCGAGCTGACGCCCCGCCGTCGATGCTGATCGGCGTAGCGCTGCAAGTAGTCATTCAGGGCATCAACACCGCAGTCAAAACCTCGACGGTCGTGCAGCCCTGTGTCCAGCGCCCGTTCTTCAAACACGACGCACCTTCTCCCGGGCTTCGGTCAGTGCTTTCTCCAGCGCGGCATTCGGCTTGAAAGCGCCGTCCAGGGCCTGGGTGAAGGCCTCGAAATCACGCTGGGAAAGACTGATGCGAGCCTCTCGCGCCAGCAGCTCCTGCGCCTTCTCCTTGGCCGCCACACGCACGAAGGCGGCCATGGTCGTCCCCATCAAGGCTGCCGCCTTGGCGATCACGTCCTTCTCTTGTGCATCGATCTTCAGGTCAAAACGGGCTGTGGTCTGCATGAGACGTCCTCCTAAGGTACGGTTTTTTACCGTACCCTGAACATGCCTGTCAAGCTCTTCGAATCCGAGCCAGGAGAGCCGGAGCCTGCGTCTGATCGACGGTCTGATCCTGACCGGACGACACAGGCACGCCCCCTCCACAAGAACGAGAGACGGGAATGGCAGCACAGTCCTCGCGGCCCGGATCTGGTAGTGTCTGGTCTTTTCCAGGGCAACGCCCCATCTGAGGGCGAGGTATTGCCGTTGAACGTTGAAGTCAACCCCTCTCCGCCCGCATGAACCCTACGACCCTGCACTGGAACCTGTCCCACAGCTATCGCTCGCTGCCCCAGGCCTTCTTCTCGGACGCTCAGCCCGCCCGCTTCCCCAGGCCCCAGGTTCTGCTCTTCAACCAGCCGCTGGCCCGCGAACTGGGGCTGCTGCCGCCAGAAGACGCCACTGCGCCTGATGCCGGCGCCGGTGCCGATGCCAGGGCAGCCGCCCATCCGGCAACGCCGACGGCATGGCCGGATGACAGCCCCTTGATGGCGGAGGCTGCCAGCTATTTCTCGGGCAACCGCTTCCCCGAGGGTTCCCAGCCGCTGTCGCAAGCCTATGCGGGCCATCAGTTCGGGCATTTTGCGATGCTGGGTGACGGGCGGGCCACACTGATCGGCGAGCAGATCACGCCGGATGGGCAACGCATCGACATCCAGCTGAAAGGCAACGGACAAACGCCCTATTCACGCCAGGGTGACGGCAAGGCGGCGCTGGGACCGATGCTGCGCGAATACCTGATCAGCGAAGCGATGCACGCGCTGCACATCCCGACGACGCGCAGTCTCGCGGTCGTCACCACCGGTGACCGCAGCCATCGCCGCGGCCCGAAAACCGGGGCTGTGCTGACCCGAACCGCCCAGAGCCATATCCGGGTCGCCACCTTCCAGTATGCTGCGGCCCTACGCGATGTCGCTGCACTGAAGGCGCTTGCCGACTACACCATCGAGCGGCATTTTCCGGACATCCACACCGAAACCGCTGAGAATCCGCAGCTCAACCCCTACCGGCTGATGCTGCGCCGGGTCATCGCACGCCAGGTCGCCCTGGTGGCGCAGTGGCAGTCGGTGGGCTTCATCCACGGCGTGATGAACACCGACAACATGGCCATTGCCGGCGAGACGATCGACTACGGCCCCTGTGCCTTCATGGACACCTATGATCCGGATACCGTGTTCAGCTCGATCGACCATCAAGGCCGCTACCGCTACAGCAACCAGCCCCCCATCGCGCACTGGAACCTGACCCGGCTGGCCGAGACCCTGCTGCCGCTCTTCAGTGACGATCAGGACAAAGCCGTCGACATGGCCAAGGAGGAACTGAACGCCTTCGCCAGCCAGTTCGAGGCCTGCTACACCCAGCGCATGTGCCAGAAGCTGGGTCTCTTCACCCCGCAGGATGCAGAAGTGTCCGCCAGCGACCAGCTACTGGCCGTTGACCTGCTGCAGCTGATGCTGAATCACGAAGCCGACTACACCAACACCTTCGTGCGCCTCACGCTGGCCGTGGACGGCCAGGAGGGTCACGATCTGGATGGCACCGAACCCCTGTTTTCCAGCGAGGCCTTTTCCACCTGGAAAACCCGCTGGCATGCGCGGCTCGATGAGCAGGCACAGAGCCGACAGGAGGCCGCCGCACGGATGAAATCGGCCAACCCGTTCGTCATCCCCCGAAACGCCCTTGTCGAGGCCGCACTGGAGGCCGCCGAAGCGCGCGACATGAAGCCCTTCAACGCGCTGCTGTCTGTCCTGCAGCAACCATTCGATCCCAAATCAAATATTTGGGCCTATCAGAAGGTTCCGAAGGACAGCCGGGAATACATGACTTACTGCGGAACCTGAGGCCAGAGTCGGACAGGGCAGGCTTCGATTGCGATCGAAACAGCCTGCACTCACCGCCTCGCCTTTATTCTGACGACCCCGCCAACACCAGCTGCGCCGCTATCACCCACATCGTGATGCCCACCACCACATCCAGCACCTGCCAGGCGCGAGGTGTGGCAAAAAGCGGCCGTAGCAGCCGTGCACCATGGCCCAGCGAGAAGAAGAACAGGAACGAGGCTGCCATCGCCCCCAGCGCAAAGTGTATTTCCTGCCCCGGAAAACGCGTGGATATCGACCCCAACAGAATGACGGTATCCAGATAGACATGTGGGTTCATCCAGGTCAGCGCCAGACAGGTTGCTATCGTGGGCCACAGCGGCGCACCACCGCCTTCCGCCGGTGCCAGACTTTCCGAACCGCCAAAGGCAGCCCGAAGGCGCAACGCTCCATACGTCAGCAAGAAGGCTGCACCACACCACCGAAACAGAGGCACCAGCCATCCGGCCATGGCTGAGACTTGTCGAAAGCCCACCACACCCAGCGAGATCAGGACGGCATCCGATAGGGCACAGGCCAGACAGACAAGTCCGACATGTTCACCCCGTAGTCCCTGCCGCAGCACGAACGCATTCTGCGAGCCAATAGCCAGGATGAGACTGAGCCCGGCGCTGAAGCCGGTCAGGATGGCGTCATTCATGATGCACTCCTGACTCTACCCCTGACTCATCACCTGGCACGTCGTGGGCGCCCCCCCAGATCGAGCCGGCGCTCAATGCGCCTGCTCCCAGTTCTCACCCACCCCCACTTCGGCCAGCAGCGGCACCGAAAGCTGGGCCACGCCAGCCATGCGGGCTGGCAGGTCGGTCTTCAGGCGTTCCACCTCAGCGTCGGGCACTTCCAGCACCAGTTCGTCGTGCACCTGCATCACCAGGCGGGCGC